>Ga0265316_10001062_pt1 | contig 29760 bp, 24 predicted proteins | sample 4522metaG_FD_202092 | JGI IMG/M metagenome (GOLD analysis project Ga0265316, IMG submission 202092) | Rhizosphere microbial communities from Carex aquatilis grown in University of Washington, Seatle, WA, United States - 4-5-22 metaG | ecosystem: Host-associated > Plants > Roots > Rhizosphere >...
GATGCCGGGGGAGACTGTTGATGAAATAGAAGAAACTATCAAATTTGCACTAAAATTAAACCCTACCTACACGACGTTTAATATATTTACTCCTTTACCCGGCAGCCAGTTATTTGATGAGGCAAAAAGAAATAAAACATTACTTTCATATGACTACGACGCATATTTTAATAAGAAAGGGAAGATATTAAAAGATCAACTGGATTTGCCTATTCTGGAGAAATTAATAAAAAAGGCATTTAAGAAAGTTTATTTTAACCCCCGTTTCTTTATGCACAGGATTTTGCATTTAATAAAAAATCCCTGTCGGTCTGAGATAAAGATGTTATTTGAAGGATTTATAGTGGTCATAAAAAACAAGTTTTTTATTTCTTTATAACATTGCTAAATGCAGATATTTAATTTATTATTTGTGAGAGATCGTTATTTTAATTGACACAGAAAATATGGTTTTAACTTAAAGATGAAGATAGCGTTAATACATTGTCCTTTTGGTCACAGAAATTTTTCTGAAAACCTTAAGGTTGTGGATGAAGAGTTCTGTTTGGCTCCTCCGATCGTCCTTGCGTATGTTGCCGCGATACTGGAAAAAGCCGGCCATCAGGTTATCTTAATAGACGCGAACGCTTTAAAGCTTAATAAAGAAAAAACTCTTAATATTTTAAAGCAATTCGGCCCGGATGTAATCGGCTTCCGCGCCGATACCTACTGGTTTCATAGGGCTGTTGATTGGGCGTCTTACTTTAAGAGCAATATGGATGTTGTGGTTATAGTGGGGGGTATTAATATAACACTCTACCCTCAGGAATCTCTCCGGTATAAGTGTTTTGATTATGGGATTGCGGGAGAGGCGAACTATTCTTTACCGGCTCTGCTTTCGGCTTTATGCAGCAAGACGGACGTAAAGGGTATCCCAGGGGTAGTCTATAGGGAAAATGATACAGTAATGTACAATCCGCCATCAGAAGATATTATCGCTTTTGATGATTATCCTTTTCCTGCCCGGCATTTATTGCCAAATGAACTTTATTATTCATTTACATCCCAATTGAAGAACTTCACTATTATGGTTACAAGTACGGGGTGTCCTTTTAAATGTTCATTTTGCGCGATATCCAGGCTCGCTTACCGGGAAAGATCCCCAATGAACGTAGTAGATGAAATAGAGGAGTGCTATAGGGAATTTAACGTACGCGAGATAGATTTTTTTGATGCCACCTTCTTTATAAACAAGGAAAGGTCCATAGCGATCTGTGAAGAAATGCTCAAGCGTCGGATAAAGATAGAATGGTCGTGTCGTTCCAGAGTCGACGTTGTGGACGCTGATATCTTGCATGCTGCCTCGCGTGCAGGATGCCGGAAAATCTATTACGGGATAGAATCTGTTTCCGATCACGTTTTGGAGAATATTAACAAAAAAATTAACACTGAGCAGATAATTCAAGCAATCGACATGACACATAAGTATGGGATTAGCGCTCTGGGTTTTTTTATGGTGGGGAATTCCTCCGATAACAGGGATAGTATTTTATCTTCAATAAAATTTGCGAAAAGACTAAAGTTAGATTTTATCCAAGTATGCAGGACAATTGCTAAGCCGAATACTGAATTAAACGATTATTTGATTAAGGTTCAGGGGGTTGACTATTGGAAGGAGTATGTATCGGGTAAGTATCCGGAAAAGCGCTTGCCGACTCCATGGTCAGAATTATCGGAACTGCAAATAGAGCAATACCTGAAAAAGTTTTATAGAGATTTTTATTTCCGTCCTTCTTACATAATTAAACGCATACTTAAGGCAAGGTCGCTAAACGAGATTATTAGATATGCCAGGGCTGTTAGGCGATGGTTTTTTTCAAATTACAGCGACGTAAATAAATAGAATTATTTATTTTAACCTATATGCACCAAGGCTTGTTTATCGATTAAGGTGCAGAGTAGGATATTTTAAATTCTTCGGCCCTTTTAATTCTTGATGCAACAGTTTCTCTGCCGTTTTTAAACCCCGTCAAACCGAGATTCCAGGCCCGATGTATAATATCAAATATTTGTTCTTGTGTCGCATCCTTAGGGATATAGTCCTGGAGATTCTTAAGCAGTAAATCAGCAAATGCCTGGCTTGCCAATTCATACAATTGCGGAGCATTTAAAACATCCTGCCAGTTATAATTTTTGAAGTAAGGGTAAATTTGTTGCACATCTTCATAAGCTTCGGGGCTTAACCCATATGTTCCGAAACCCCGTGAGTCAGGATGGACATAAGTTGGTGGCACAGCTTCCGGAGGAGAAGACGGCTTAGGGCTTTCCAGGTATGTTAAACCTATTCTTAAATATCCCCATAATTGAGCATTCGCATATTGAAATTGTGATTTAGGAAATAACGATTCAGGCTTTATGAGGTATCCAGCTGATAAGGGGGCAGCTTCTAGTATTGTTATCGATATACAGAGCAGGATTATGTTTGTAATCCGCAGCCTTTTTAGCATAAGAGCCTCATCATAAAAAGCCCTGGTAGCGTATGCCAGGGCGGATGAGCTTGTCCCATGCTTGTTTGCGGGAACTGTTTCCCCGTTTATATTCCGTAAAAGAATAAGCGGGGTCACAAAAAACCCTAAAAAGGCAAGTTTTTTAGGGTTTTTGAACGCTCTTTGGTAGCTCCACTATCCCAAAGGGACTGGAAGCTTTGCGTCCCAGCATTGCTGCTAGTTTGCCTTTATCAGTAGCTTAAAGCGCCTGATTTTTAAAGTATCTTTAACTTCTAATAGAGTATGCATTATTTTACGTTAATTTGCAAATTTATTATCTAAGGGGGGATACTCTAAGAAATATTGAAAGTTGAAATTTAGTGTTGCCCAGACCGATAAACTACTATTATTCTGAAGCGGTAATGGTATAATTAAAAAAAGAGAATTATAGTTTATTTAACATTACATTTATTAAATCGTAGTGCAGTAATGAAAGGAGTTGTAGAGCCATGAAGAGATCACCGGTTTTATTTCTTTCTTCAATATCAATAATTCTTTTAGTTTTCGTAACAATAGTCAGCGCTAAAGAAGTAGAATCGATTAGCTTGCCTATTCCACAAACGCAGTCCGGTAAACCTTTAATGCAGGCATTACAAGAAAGGAAAAGTTCGCGCGCTTTTAGTAACAAAAAACTTTCTTTGCAAGTTATTTCAGATATGCTTTGGGCTGCATGCGGTATAAACCGGCAGGGATCAGGTCTTAAGACCGCGCCTTCGGCAATGAATATGCAAGAAATAGATATCTATGTATCTATGGCCGAAGGTTTGTATATATATGACGCCGAGGCAAATAAGCTAACCCTGGTTATAGCAAATGATATCCGCGCTGTTACCGGTAAACAGGGTTTTGTTGCAACTGCTCCGATAAATCTCATCTATGTTGCCAATCTTGCTAAAATGAGCAAGCTATCTGCACAAGATGCGCAATTCTATGCCGCAACAGACACAGGGTTTATCAGCGAGAATGTTTATTTGTATTGCGCTTCGGAGGGTTTAGCTACAGTTGTCCGTGGTTTTATGGATGTTCCGCTTTTGAGTGCAGCAATGCAGCTTAAGAGCGATCAGAAAATAATTCTTAGCCAGACGGTAGGGTATCCAGCTTAAAACAGCATTTTATAATGGCCGGCAAACTCCGCCAAGTCTTGACAGCAGATAATTTTTATGTTAAAAATATCTATTCATTAAGGAGCATAATCCTAAATGATCAAGGCAGAAGGGTTAAAAATTAGAATTAAAATTCTCTTCCAAAAACTTAGATTAAATAATCTCCCGTTCATCGCCATCCCCTTATTCTTCTTTCCAGGTCTTTGTTTTATCTATCTTACAGCTACCTTATCTATTGCCCGAGCTCAGGAGAATACCGTCAGCCAAAACGAAATAAACCTGGAGACTAAGCGGGAAGACTCAGCTATCAAAGAAGTACTGCTTCAGCAGAAGCGGGATCAGGAAATTGCTGCAAAAAAATCGCTTGCTGAAACCAACAAGCAAATTGCTCTGGATGAAAAATCCCGGATTCAGCAAGAACGAGCGCAAAAGATAATTGAAGAAAAAACAGCCACAGCGAATAAAAAGCAAGCCGCCCTGGATAAAAAAGCCCAGCTGCAAAAAGAACTTGATAAAAAAATAGCTGAGAAAAAAGCAGCTATTGAGCTTAAGAAGCAATCCGCTTTGGATAAGAAAGCCGCTCTTCGACAAGAACGTGAGAATAGAATAGCTGAAAAAAAAGCAGTTATCGAAATTAAGAAACAAGCTGTTTTAGATAGAAAAGCCCGGATCAAGAAAGAAGATGAACAAGGGGCTGTGAATAATAAGGGTGGTTCTAATAAAGCGCAGGAAGCTGTGATTTCCAGGGAAACCCAGCTTAAGCAAGAACGTGAACTAAAGTTTGCCGAGAAAAAATATTATCTAGAAGCCAAAAAGCAGGCAGCTTCAGAAAAAAAGGATCAACTTAAAAAAGAGCGCGATGAAAAGATTGCTAAGCAACAACAAGAGCGCCAGCAACAGATAGCGGCAAAAAAAGAAGCAGTGGAATATAAAAAGCAGGCAGCTTCAGAAAAAAAGGATCAACTTAAAAAAGAGCGCGATGAAAAGATTGCTAAGCAACAACAAAAGTACGAGCAAGGAATAGCCGCAAGAAAGGAAGCCGCGGAAATTAAGAAACAAGCTGTTTTAGATAGAAAAGCCCAACTTAAAAAAGAGCATGAACAGAATATTCTTGCAAGACAGCAAGAAGATAAGGAAAGAAAGGCCCTGGAGTCTAAAAGGCAGGTGGGTTTGGCTGGGGATTCTCAGCTTCAGGAAAGTCAAGAGTTAAGAATAGCTGACCGAAAAGCAACAGCGGAGTATGAAAAACAAACTGCTTTAGATAATGAAGTCCAGGTACAAGGAGAACGCAAGCAAAATATTGCCGATCAGGATGCGCTTAAAGATGTCAGGAGGCAGGTTGCCATAGATAAAGAAGATCAACTTAAAAAAGAGCGTGAACAGAGATTAGCTAAGGAGCAACAGGAGCATAATCAGGAAAAAGCTGCGCAAAAAGAAGCCATTGAATCAAGGGAAAAAGTAGCTTTGGATAAAGAAAGCAAGCTGCGGCAAGAACGCAAACTGAGAATAGCCGACCAAAAAGCAATAGCAGAATATAAGAAACAAGTTGTTTCGGAGAAAGAGGCCCAGTTACAAAAGGAACATGAGCAAAATATTGCCGACCAGGAAGCACTCGCTGACATCAAAAAACAAGCTGATTTAGAGAGAGAATCCCGGTTACAAAAGGAACGCGAGCAAAGACTCGTTAAAGAACGGCAAGATAACGAAAATAAAATAGCTGAGCAAAAAACAATCGCAGAGGCCAAGAATCAAATTGCTTTATTTAAGAAGGCCCAGCTTCAGCAAGAGCGCGCGCAAAAAATAGTTGAACAAAAAGCAGCCACAGAAGATAAGCAGGAATCTGCTGTCACCGAATAGAAAATAACCCAAATATATCGTTGGTCCGTATACTTTAATCATTTCTAGGCTTGTAGCTATGGGGCATAATAACATAAGTGCAATATTCTTAGGATGCTGGAGCTGCATAATAGATCAGTTTTATTTCTAGGAATTATCTAAGCCGTATTAAATTTCAGGACTAAAATGAAATCCAGGAACAACAGAAAAACCTTTGTAAAGCTTAACGATAAAAACGTTATTTACGATAAATATATATATTTCTTAATAGCGGCTATTACTGTTTTTTATTTAATAAATAATTTTATTTGGTTGAATTTCAATGTTTACCCTTATGGTCCGGATGAATTTTCCCATTTGCTCATCGCTCAAAATTTTTATAATGGTATTATTTCCGGCCGGATAGAACGTTTACTTGAGCTTTTTAAATTAAGTACAGATGCTATCTATCCCCCACTGTTTCATTTTACTGCTGCGTTGTTGTGTTTTTTATTGGGCGCTTCCAGTATTTCACCATTAATAATCAATTTACTGTATTTATTAATTTTATTGTTTTCTGTATATGCCATAGGGTGCAAGCTTTACGATAGAAGCGTTGGTGTTTTAGCAACCCTGTTAATATCTTTATATCCTATGGTTTTTAGATATTCTAGATTTTTCGGCCTTGATTTTGCCCAAATGTCTATGGTGTGTCTTAGTATTTGTTTTTTGATTTATACCGAGTATTTCTCAAATAGGAAATTTTCTGTTTTGCTTGGAATCTCTATAGGATTAGGAATGCTCGTAAAATGGGCTTTTTTATTGTTTTTATCCGGTCCGCTAGCTTGCGTTATTTTACAGGCCTTTCTTAGGGCAAAGAAGAATCTTGGCTTATGCGTAGTATTTATTAATCTACTTTTATCGTTACTAATCGGCGTTTTAATATCATTAACCTGGTATTTGCCTAGCTATGCCGAAGTACTGATAAGGTTAAGGATGTTCTTCTGGAGCATTTTTCCCCATCATTGTGGCCAATTGTTAATACAAAAAACCCCTGTGATATTTGGGCTTGACAGATTTTTTGATTATTTTTGCCTTTTGGTCAATGGGCAAATTTCGCTTTTCTTTTTTTTGGTATTCATACTTGCTGTGCCTTTATTTTTTATAAAACGTTTTAACAGGGTATTCCTCATTTCTTGGTATATACTTCCGTATATTCTGCTTTCTTTTTCATTGCAAAAAGAAGGGCGTTTTATGTTGTCTTCATTGCCGGCTATCGCTTTAATTTCGGCCGCAGGATTAAGAAGCCTGTATTTCCCCAGATTTAATTATTTTTTGAAACATCTTCTTTATGCCGTAATACTTTTTATCGGGCTGATGCAGTTTTTTGATGTTTCTTATAATTATGAGCGCAAAGAAAAAACCTTTCCTTTCCAAACCCCTATCGGAATTATACATATGCTTTATTTTCCGTCTACCGAACACAATGGATGGGCTTATGGTCCACCGTTGAGAAAAGATTGGAAAATTGACAAGATAGCTGCTTCTATTGCCGGATTTTCTTATAGCCATCCCCAGGCCGGTGCTGACATTCTTGTGGGGGTGATAAGTGAAGATGATTACGTAAGGAATGTATTTTCCTTTCTTCAGGTTTTGAATTATTATCTGGCGAGGGAGGATCATGTGTCATCTTTTGCAGTTATTGATTTTTTATCTTATCCGGGTAAATATGATTGGAGTTTTATTAATAAAATAAATGATCTAAATTACGTTGTTTTTATTTCAGGCATTAAAAGTTGGCCGGCTTTTGACGATTTGAAATTTACTTTTAATAAATTTATAACAAGGGCCGCTTCTTTAAGCAGTTTACAGAGTTATTTGTATAATATAAAACATCCATATGATTTTAAGAATGCTACGGAGAGATTGCGTAAATTCCTAGATAGTAAGGATAGAAACTTTTCGCTGATTGATAAGATTAAGCTAGCGGATGGTTATTATGCATATGTCTATGCTCGAAAATAAATTTATGTTAAAGAATTCAACATTGGGTAATTGCGATGGTAAATAAGATCAAATTTAGGATAGTGTGTTTTTATTTTATTTTTTTTGTAATGGCTTTGTTATATGGTATGGAGTTGGTGAAAAAAGCATACAATTACAAGGAAGCGGATCTCAAATATGCCCAAAAAGAAATAATCTTAGAAGATAATGCGTTAAGAGTTGTGTTTTTTGATGGATATATAACTATGTATTATGGAAATATGCAGTTTACCGACAATAATGGTCTTGCAAGTTCTTTTACTGTAGATGGGGTTGATTACCCTACTTTTAAAGCTAAATGGAATATAAATAAAATCAGCCCTACCGAATTATTTGCCACTAATGAATGGCCTGGTCTCTCTGTTAGGCAGAGTTGGCATTTTTTGCTTAAAGAAGGAAAACTAAATTGGCAGATTGACTTAGAAAGTAAAAATGACATAGATATGATTAATGTCGGGGTCGTGTTTTTATTTAGAAATAATTATCAAGAATGGGTTAGTTTATATGAGCAAGGCAGAATTCCTGTATTAGGAGTTTTACAACAGCGCAAAAATATCAAGCTCCCGTTTACCTCAAATGCTCTCGGGTTAAACGCCTATGGCAAAGATAATAAATTATTTCCTGCAGTAGGGCTAACCCTGGGTGAGGGATCGTTTTTTAACAAGGCCTTATTGTCTAGTTGCCGCGGGATGTTCTCAAAGATTACTTATTTATCCCTATCTTTTGGCGGTAAGGAACCTCTGAAAGTGTTTAAAAATAGCAAAATCACTTTATCTTCAGGACAGATGGGCATCTTTAATAAAAAAGATGATTTAATGAGATATCTCAAAATGGAACAGGATAAATTTAAAAATTAGCTGTCTGTTTACGGAGTGGCAGCTCTGTGGTAACATGTTTTTACTCTATCTTTAGAATAAATTGAAAAACCAACTTTTTGCTCACGACTTTGGAAGGAAGTATTTATAAACAAGGACGGGGGTGTTTTTACCTGTTGCCACAGAAAACCCAGGATATTTGTAATAATCATACTATGCAAACTTTGCGGCATGAATCATTAGTTGGTAATTTTCCTATCAGTAACAGATAAGATAGGTCATAAGCCCTGGTAACTTAATGCGATCAGAGCTGTTTTTATGTCCTAGGGTTTTAAAGAGTTGGATCCTTACGATTCACTTTTGTCATACACCAGTTGGGAAATTCGTCATACAGGGAGAGTTCAGCTTCCAGGCTATCTGTGATAAAATATATTACAAAGGGTTTTATTTATAGAAAGGAGCAAAAAGTGAATCACTATAGTTTAAGAATAATGGTGTTTGTTTTTATGGGAGTATTATTCTTAAGTGTTTCTTTTGTCTGTGCTGAAGCCATCGTTCTTAAATCAGGCAAAACAATAGAAGGTAAACTGCTTGAGAAGACAGATGAATATATAAAGATAGATTTTCAGGGTGTTCCGCTGAGATATTATTTTGATGAGATTGATAGTATTGATGGAGTAAAGCAATCTCCATCTTCAGTGGAAGCAAAGAAGTTATCCCAAGAGAATAATCTGCCTGCTGTCTATACCAACCCAGCGAAAGAATATTTAAAACTTGGGGTTGCCTGTTATAATCAAGGGAATTTGTCTCAAGCCATTTTAGACTATAATAAGGCCATTGAAATCGACCCAACTCTTGTAGCAGCCTATTATGACCGTGGATTTACTTATTATAAAAACGCGAACTATGAACAAGCCATCTCTGATTATACCAAGGCTATTGAAATAAACCCGATCTTTGCATATGCATATGAAGGCCGAGCATATGCATATTTTACTAAAAAAGAATATAAAAAAGCCTGGACTGATGTTCATGAAGCAGAAAGATTTGGCTATAAGGCTGATAAAGAAGATTTGGAGTTTCTCGATAAACTTAAAAAGGCCTCGGGAAGAAATGGATAGGTTAACTTCTCTCAAAGTAACGCTTTTGTTATCAGAGAGAAGGATATATTATTGAGATACTTGTATAGTTTAGGGAAGCAGGTTAGTCAAAACTCAGTACTTGTTAGGTGACCGAAAACTGGACGTTGTGAAAAAGGCCTAATACAAGTTTCCTAAAACTCTCGTGGGATACGGTTAAACGCGGTAAATAATGTTAAGGCGAGATCGCCTCATTGTTTCTCCATGAGGGTAGGGGAAGTGCCCCATCTGAACTTACCGTTGGCGTCCCAGCCGCTATAGGTGTTTTTGATTTTGCCTACCTTGACCGTAATGTTATACTTCTTGATTAATACCGTTGCGCAGTTTTCTGTAACCTCAATTTTCAGGGCGGTATCGCCATCCCTTAAGAAGATCCAACTGCCAAAAGCGCAGAGGATAAGTTGCTGCGCGTTGGAATTGATGTCGAAGTAGTTTTTTATGTTATCGTAATTAGTATTGCCGTCACCGCCTTGGGAGAACGCGAACTGGAACAATGCATCCCAGTCGTTTTTATTTGCTTCAGCGGCGATGAGTAGGGGAGTTTCAAAAGCGTATTTGTTGGGGTAGCAGTGATTCCATTCGCTCACGACATGAGGTTTATTAGATTGTTTTGATTCTCCCTCATTGACCTTTGATCCGCCGATGATGCCAAGATTTTTGTCTGCAAATATAGATTTATTTTTAATCCTGAAGTCGTTCATGTCCCATTTTTTATGCGGGAAGCTGGGATGATCCCAATAAGCATGCTTATCAATGTAGTCGAGGCATTCCTGTTGGATCTTCAATTGTTTTGAAGTCCAGTTGCCTCCCATGCCGACGGGCATTTTTACTCCCATGCCGACAGGTACTTTCACTTTGAGTTCGTTATGTAAGTAATCTCGCATTTCTTTTAAATACTGTTTTTCTAATTCTGATAGAGGTATCTCGCCATTATTAGTAAGGTTATTGAGTTCTTTTTGGTAATACTTAGGTAGGAGGAGGGGGTTGAGTTCAGTAAGGCTGTTTTCGTTGTTAATTTCGACAAGGCAGATGGCAGGGTCGTCGCTATAGCGTAATTTAGTGTATGGATTGAAATGTGTCAAAAGGTCTTTGTCATATTGTTTCTGGAGCTTAATGAGCTTAGCGTCGAAGAGCGAGACTGGCTTGCCGGCCGCACTGAGCTCTTCAGCATATGGGACACCGTCGGCCTCGGTAAATAATCGGGAGACAAGCGTATTTATATCTATGTATATGCCGTGTTGTTTCAGTTGAAATATGAGGTAATCGAGCTTGTCGAGCTGGCCTGGGCTTAAGTGTCCGGTTGGTTTCATTTGTTTATTTTTGCAGTCCGGAGCGACATCTTCAAAAATTCCGTCCGGCTCGAATAACATATCCATGTGGTGTAAGCGTACCGCGTTGAAGCCAAAGTAGGCGATGCGGTTTGCCATTATCTCGGCAGTTTTTTTGTCCGGGAAACATGCGTTGAAGGCGATGTTTGTGCCCCAGAACTTGGCGCGTATGCCATCATCGAAATAGAAATGCCCATCGCGCGCGCGGACGAAACCGTGTTTTCCCGCGGGAGCGTCCAGAACGTATTTGCCGACGTTAAACGTGGAAGCCGGCACCCCCTGATAATCGGGTGCTTTAGCCGGATCCGCGGGGAAATAATAGGGGAAGTACCTTTCTTTAGTATAGGTTACACTTAGGACCAATATTAAAAGAAAGAAGAATATTTTTTTCATATGGTTTAGTATAGCATAAAAAACTTAAATTGTTATAATTGGGGTTAACGTGGAAAATGCCGGATAAGCAGGGCAAGCTGTACGAAAAATTATTTATTCATTCAGAGATCTTTATCAATTGTACGTATTCACTAGGGACAATAAAGGTGATTTTAATCTTGCCTATATCCCGGCAACTCATGTATTAAAAGCAAAATAATTTTTTGATCCTGTTGAAATGCGGGAGCTTTTTGATTTAGGTTTTAAAGAAGCGGTAGCAGGGTATAATTGGAAAAAGGTTCTTCCTGGGATAAATGAAGATTAGTAATATATGCCTGACAGTAGGTTGCATTCTTATTTACTAATGCTATAATTAAACACATTGGAGTGTACATATATTTTACCGGAAATTCCAGACAACCCTGCTTCATAATCGCTACAAAATTAGCGAAGAGAATTTCGTAGTACTCGGCTGATGTTTATAAAGTAATTCTTATCTGAAAATGTTTGAATATCCTCATCTTAAGAAAGGCGTGATGATCTATTGTGGCGATGAGGGTAATTTTTTATTGATTAACCCCTACTATGTTTCATCACGAAAACTCTCCCGCTTAGGTAACGATGAATCCGTTATCTTAAGAAAAACAACAGGTAGTAATACAATTAAAAACATAAGCCGTTCTCTTAAAATCTCCGAAAAGGACGTCTTGCGCGTAATAAATAAGTTTTCTTCTCCAGAATGGAATGCCATAGAATTATTAGATAGGTCATTGGCGAGGCTAAAAACTAAACAAATAAAGGGGGATGGGTACCGTAGTATCGCAAAATTGCTGCATAGTGAGTTTTTTATCGCTAAAAGATTTAAAGAGGATAGCGAAGCAATAAAGAAATATCACCGGCAAGAGATTTCGGATGCTCTGGAACAGTTTAATGCAGTAGAGTTAACCGTTTCTCATACTTACAGAGAGCCGCATGTCCTTCTCAAATACAGGAATTACGGGGCAGCCTTCGCAGATGCTTTAATTAAGAAGGGGGCAGTCAGGAAGGGGATAAGTATTTTGGAAATAGGAGGGGGTACGGGTATATTGGGTAAAAGCTTCCTTGACCAGACAAAGGAGGCGGCGCCGGAAATATATAAAACCATTAAGTATGTTTTTTTTGATCTTTCACCCACTCTTCTAAAATCTCAACAGAAGATGTCCCAGGGCCATCGTAATATCGTTCGGTTTATCGAGGGGGATATCGAAAGTTATAACTTCCGAGATGAAAAATTTGATCTTATTATCAGCAACGAGATGATCGCCGATCTTAACGTGGTAAAGTTGACCCAGGCGGATATTGAGAATCCATCAGTGCTGACGGGGGATAAAAGAAGAGCCGTTGATATTATCAGTAAATACGAAATAAATATTTCTGGTGCTCCGAAAGAGTTTCTATTTAATTTAAAAGCGATAGAGTTTTTGATTCTTATAAAAAAAATATTAAAGCCGGGTGGAAAAGCTTTTATAGTTGAATATGGAAACCAGTTTAAGTATTCCGCACCCAAGGTTTTGAAGGGGCATGTTGAATACAGCATACATTTTGGCCACCTCAAACGTGTAGCGCAAAAACTTCACATGCTGCCCAAGCTCTCTTATTTAACAGATTTCCTCGGTTTTGACAAGAATACTAAAGTTGTCGATAAGATTTCCTGGTTTGGTATTAATGATTATTTACTTCCTTTCCTGAAGCGTAAAAGCTTATCCAAAAAAGTTTACACAGAAAAGATGATAAAAGAAGAAATTGGCAGTGTTTTTAACCGTTTATCTCTTGTGTCATTCTCTTATGTAGGAGAGGGCGAGACTTTATTGGATCCAGGTACATTCTTAGTTCTTGAATTAAAGGGATGAATACTTGAAGAAGCGGAAATTCTCAGGGAGAAGTTTTGACAATATCGTGCTGCTTGAGGTATTAAACGCTTATTGGCCCCCCAAATCTTAGTTCTACTTCAATTCTGCCATGTTAGTTAATTTGGGCTTTTTGTATTCCTTTTTCTTATTCTTTATTATAGACTTATAGTTCTCGACAGGTCTACTTCGATTGCGCCGTGCTTGGTTAACTTCGGCTTTTTGTATTCTTTCTTCTTATCCTTCTTTTTCTTTTCCATAAATTAGGCCCTCCTTGATATTTATTATCTACCAACTAATTATAATATAAAACAACTGTTTGTCAATATAGAGTGCAGAAGCTAGCCGTCGATTTGGGAGATATCTAACGCACTGTTTGAAGCAAAAGTGCTTGTAGAACTCGGCAAGGCAGAATATAATACAAATTAAAGTTAAGTGGGCTAAATAAAACTTAATAAATGGAAAAAAAAGATATTGCTATAACTTTATTAAAGGAGAAAATAACTCAAGGCGGGTTATGTAAATTAAGAATAAGAAGCCATTGGAGTATGTATCCTTTGTTTGAGAAGCAGGGCGCTCTAAAGATAAGGAGTGTATTGATTAAAGATCTTTGCTTGGGAGATATTGTTGTCTATAAAAAAGACCAGGACTTAATAGCCCACCGTTATATCCGTATTGCTAAAACACAAAGCGAAAAAGCTATCATTACCAAGGGGGATAGTGCCGCGTCATTTGACCCATACGTTGTTTTGGAAGAAGAACTCCTGGGGAAGGTTATTTCCTTTACAGCAGCTGATAAAACAATAAGTTATGAAAATGTGTTTTGGAGGTCAATAAATGCGCTTTTAGCAAAACTATCACTCTGGGAGGCTAGTTGTTATATCCTGGCTGCCCGTAGCTCAAGCTCAAAGAATCCGGCATCTGCTTGCTTAAGAAGCATACTAATTTTTGCCAGAAAAGCGGGGGAAGGAATCAGGATAATACTGATAAGATTGTTGGTTTTATGGTCTAGGATCGTTTTTTAATGTCATCTAAAGCTTGGAGGCCCTCGCTGAAAATATTAGAATCGTTGTAAACCAATTCATAAAAACTTGACTTTTTCCCAAGTTGGAAAATAAAATCCAGCATTTTTATCCGGCTTTTTTTGTTATCCGGCTGTCCGGTTTTAAGAAAAAGATTATCTCCCATAAGATTTAGCACTCCCTGTTTGTTTGATATCGAGCATAAGCGCATCTTCTTCTTAAGGGAATATTTAGGGAAGATAATAACCAGGCTCTTTGTTAGAAAAAATGCCTGCTTTAAGGATATTTTAAGGCTATCCAGATTCAAAGGGCTTTTATTATGGATATTCCTCACTTTTACCGCCTTGGTAAATGGTAAAATCTTAATAGTTTTTTCTGTATTTTTAACAAAGAAATAGTCATCGCAAATTAAAGAGAATCCATACATGCAAGAGGCTGAAGAAAGAGTTGATTTACCGCTTCCGCTGGGCCCGAAAAAAGCTAAAAAGTCGCTACCGGATTTTATTAACGCTCCATGCAACGGGTAGTAATCCAGATATAGTAATAAATACCAGAGAGGATTAAGTAGAATAATGGCTTCTTCGGCAGCGGGAAGATTCGGATAGTAACTATAAATTATCCTTTGCGATATATCTATGAGGGAGTTTTCAAAATGGATAATGTTTTTGTCGCTCTGGAGCGATGTAAAAGCAAACGGACTGCTTGATATTTTAAGGGTTACGTTAAAAACACCCAATGCTTTTGTCTGCAACGGAATTTTATTAAGATAGTTATCTAAAAGCCTGATAAAATAGCTTTCGCTTGCTAAGACATTGATCCTAAAACCCCCGGCATTGTATGTTCTTTTAAGTACTGGCATTGTTTATGAATAGAGTCTGAATTTGGTTTTTTAAAGAAAAACTCATGGTTAAATTCTTTTTACTTTGCTGGAGAAATCCAGGGGAGGATTTATTCTTATGCCGCCTTCTTAATTATATTATTCTGCAACAGTTCTTCTAATAAGTCATCAATGTCCTTCTGGAGTTCTCCTTCTGCCTTACCAAACCTCTTTTGTTGAATCTCTAAAAGAACATTCAGCGGTTGATTATCTGTAATAGCCAGGAAAATATCGGTACCTGTTTCATTCAGGCTGAAATATTCGCCGCTATTAAAATTTAAGATAATTGCTTCATCATCTACGAGCCGCCAGTTAATATCATCGCAAAGGCGGTATTCTTGCCGCAGGCTCATCTTCGCCTCCTATTTTCATTACAAGGCACTTCCTTAAAATAAATCAATTAATACTAGTATACGGAATTACTGGTGATTGTCAAGCCGGTCTTGGTTTGGTTTTATCGCATTGGCCAGTATTTGTCAAACCGGGAGATTTTTTAGGCTTTGCTGGAAGTAAAAGTGCTTGTAGAGCTCCGGAAGGAGGAATATAATATAAAAAATATAAGTATAGGGATATAAACTTTCCATTTCGTTTTAAAATGTTTAAGAATATCGAAAATTTTATAACTCAACATTACAAAAAAAGCGCCATCGTTATTACGGTGGTATTCGTTATCTCGTTCTTGCTGCGTCTTTATGGATTGGGATCAAAAGATTTCTGGTATGATGAAATGTATTCAGTGTTGTATTCGGCCTCTCCCTGGAGTAACTGGAATGCGCCATTATATTGGATATTGCTTCATTTTTGGGTAAAAATCTTCGGCGTTTCAGAACTTAGTTTGCGTTTCCCCGGGATGTTATTCAGTTTCTTTACCGTACCGATTGTTTTTCTATTCGCCAAAGAGCTTTTTAACAAGAAAACGGCAATTTTAGCAACCTTCTTCATCGGCCTGTCTTCATTTCACCTCTGGTATGCTCAGGAGGCGCGTGATTATAGCATGCTTTTATTCTTTGGCACCCTGTCTTCGTACTTTCTTTTCTTAGCGGCTAAAAAAAGTAGCTTTAAGGGATGGTCATGGTTTGTCGTTGCTTCCTTGATTGGGATATATACTAATTATTTTTTTATATTTTTAATTATCGCGCAAGCCGCGTACATTCTTCACCTTACAAAATTCCGCGTGAATAGATTATGGTGGCTATTTTTATTCATTGCGGGAGCCTTTATTTTTTACCTGCCGCGTTTTATGTCTAAATTCAATTTTCTTTCGGGAGGTTTTTGGATCCCTAAGCCAAATTGGCAGTCTTTGAGTATTACTTTGCAGAATTATGTCCTGGGTTACAATGGTACCTTATTCCTGTACACGCTTTTATCTTTTTTAATCCCGGTTTTATTTATCATCTTATTTCTGGCTGTGTATAAAAAAAGAGAGATGAGGGAGAATGTCTACTTTTGTAGTTTTTTATTGTTTATCCCCCTGAGTGGGGATTTTTTATTCTCTAAATTATTCTTTTCGGTATATTTGACCCGTGGTTTGCTTTTGTTTAGCCCGTACTTTTATTTTTTAATATCGTTTGCGGTAATGGAGTCAGGCAAAAGGATAAGGATGGTTTTAGCAGTTGTTTTAATTTCTATTTTTAGTTGTGGCGCTTATTTGTACTTTTGTGATTATATTTATCCCAGCGGAGAGTACCGCTTGGGGGTGCATCCTAAAAAGCCTGTCAGACCGGTTGCTGATTTTTTGGATAGCAATGTTAAGGATGGCGATCTTGTAGCGTTTGCCAATAGATCATTGATGCCGGGAATAAATTTTTATTCTAAAAGAAAATTTCCTCAATTTTATCTTTTTGCGCCTCAAGTCTTATCCTGGGATATGCGGAATCCGCAGGTTGAAACTCCTTATCGTGTGCCGATAAATAAAATATCCGGGATTCAGTTTAAAAGGATTTGGGTCATCTGTATGAACTGGGAAAGAAACGGAAAATTAAATAAAAATTCCAACGCGGTAAAGCAATGGCTGGATATTAACTTAAAGCCATTATTAAGCCGGGAACTTGATGGTTTATGGATCTATTGTTATGAAAAAACAACTCTTTAAATTAAGAAATGAATATTAAAGAGGAACTGTTCGTATCTTTATCAAGAGGGATTATCCCGGGCAGGCAGGGGAGTTTTCCCCGCAGGGCAATCGATAAGGGTCTAGATTGGGGAAGACTCAAAGGATTAATTTATTACCATGAGTTAAATGCTTATTTATATCCGTTAATCAAGGATTCCGCGGGTTTATTCCCTGCCAATATAGTAGATATATTAAAATCCAATCACTTTTATTGTTTATTGCATGGGCAAAGATTGCTGCAGGAGTTTTCGTATATATCCGCTGCATTTGGCCAGGCCAAAATTAAAGTTGTCCCTTTGAAGGGGGTAGCTTTCTTACGGGATATATACGCCCATATTCCAGCCAGGTCGATGACGGATATTGATTTACTGGTAGAAAAGGTTAATTTACCGCTTGCTAGAGAAGTTTTGTTGAATTTGGGTTTCACGGAGCGTTTGGATGGACTAAAACAAAGTTATTGGTTGGAAAAGCAGTGCCACCTTAAATTTATAAAGAGGAAATCGGATAAAAATGCAATTTACCTGGATTTGCATTTTAGCCTGGATTTTAAAAGAAAAAATCTTGAAATCCTTCCGCAGTTGTGGAGCAGAGTAAATGGCGGAATGCTTTCTCCTGAGGATGCGATCTTTAGCCTGGCGCTGCATCAGCGCAGATTTGGCAAGGTACTTTGTCTTAAAAATGTAATTGATGCGGGTTTGATCCTGAATAAATACCGGGATACCCTGGATTGGGATTATTTAATCACGCAGGCAAGGTCAGGCCGCATGCGCTCAACCATGTTTTTTTTATTGGCGCAGGTAAAGATGATCTTTGATTCGGAAATCCGCCTTCCCCGGTTAAAGTTATTTTGTCCGAATTATCTCAAAAGAAGATTGATTTATTCTTTTATTAAGCATAATGTATTTTCTGATGCTATTGCTGAAAGGACAAACCAGCTGTATTTAAAGAGCCATTTTCTTTTGTATGATGATTTTTTTGAGCCGGTAAGTTATATTTTAAATATTCCCCAGGAACAATTTGCCAAGTTTTATAATCTGGATCCTTATAGCAAGAATACAAAATTATTGTATAAGAACAGGTTTGCCTATATATTTTACAGAAGCGTTTTAAGCCTTTTTGTTAAAACACATGAGTGCTAAAGAAGGAAGAATATTGTTATGAGCCAGTATGTAATTGAAGCTACCAATCTTTCCAAGAAGTTTTATCCTTGTCAGGATTTTTTGAAATTATTTTATCACCTAAACATTCCCCTCAGGTCAATCCTAGCGTTAAATGGCATCAACTTAACTGTTAAGGAAGGGGAGCTATTTATTTTAATCGGATCCAACGGAGCAGGCAAGACTACTCTAATAAAGATATTGTCCGGGTTAATATTGCCTACAGCAGGAGTAGTTACTGTTAATGGTTATGATATTATCCGTAATGAAATAGATGTTAAAAGGTGTATCGGCCTGGCAACAGGGGAAGAACACAGTTTTTATTGGAGGCTTACAGGCAGGCAAAACCTGGAATTCTTTGCTGCCATGCACGATTTAAAAAGAAAAGAGATAAAGAAAAGAGTAGATTACTTGCTGGAACTTTTGGATATTTCGGATCCCAACAGAAGGTTCCAGGAATACTCCGTAGGTTTAAAGCAGAGGTTTTCTATTGCCAGGAGCCTGTTAAATGATCCGAAGATAATCATTATGGATGAGCCTACTAAGAGCCTAGATCCTCTATCAGCAGAAAGCTTAAGATCATTTATTAAAAAAGAGCTTGTGGAAAACAGAAAAAAGACAGTCATATTTTGTACACATAATCTTCCAGAAGCTGTCGCGCTGGGTGGCCGTATTGCGATTATGGACAGTGGCAAGATTAAGGCGTGCGATTACCTGGAAGGGTTAAGGAATGGTGCTTGCCTGGGGCAGGATAGCAGGCTAGAAGAGGTGTTTAGGTATTATGTCAATACGTAAGATCACAGCTTTTATAAAAAGAGATTTTGCCATGGAAATAAGCTATGGGCTTATTTTTATACTGCGCCTAGTTAAAATATTTGCCTATATTTTGACTTTCTATCTTATATCGAGCCTATTCGGCAAGGGCGCATCTGCGTATCTTACTGAATACGGCGGAGAGTATTTCCCATTTGTTTTAATAGGTATAACTTTCTTTGAATATCTTTTTGTGAGCCTGCATAGTATTCCGCGGGCCATCATAGGTGAGCAGGCCTTGGGGACACTGGAGTTTATTTTGGTTACTCCTACCAAGGTGTCTACCATTATGATAGGTTCAAACGTATGGGAATTTATTTTTACATCTTTCAATATATTCATCTATTTATTATTTAGTGCAACCTTTCTTAAAGTAGATCTCAGCGCAACTAATTTAGTATCAACCTTTATAATCCTTGCGTTAACTATAGTATCCTTTTCGAGCGTAGGCGTAATGTTGGCGGCTTTTATATTGGTATTCAAAAAAGTGGATCAGCTTGTCTGGTTAATCGGTGGAATTTTTAGTTTTTTAGGAGGGGTATATTATCCGATAAAGATATTGCCTAAATTTCTGCAAGAATGTGCGTATTTTTTGCCCATAACGCATAGTTTAAACGCTTTAAGATTGTCTTTTTTGAAAGGGTATGGTTTTATGGCTTTGCTTCCGGATATAAAATTTTTATTTATATATTCTTGCGTGTTTTTTCCGGTAAGCGTGGTGTTTTTTAAATTAGCCCTTAAAAAAGTAAAAAAAGACGGAAGTCTGCTTTATTATTAAGATTGTTTTCTCAAGCTAAGGAATTTTACATTACTGCAGAATCTTATGTTTCGGACGCCGTCTTTAAGTTAAAAAAACTGGGGAACGATAATGATATAGATGTTTCCGAAGGCGTCTATTATTACGAGAAAATCAAAAGAGAAACAGATGTTAAGATAGGCGCGGCTGACAGAACGAAGTAATTCCCCGGTATAAATTATTTTTTCATTGCAATGTCCGCTTCTCAAGGGCGGACATTTTGTATTCATTTACATCTCAAATAGTTACGTCATTTCTAGCTAAACAATACCGGACAAAATTGACACCCTGCTTCGTAATCGCTACAAAATTATCGTCGATAATTTTGTAGCACTCGCAGGATTCCGCTGGACCAAAACTTATTATGCTCAAATTTTGCGAGGAATCCTCTCTCTGGAACCAGAATATTCTTGATATGTTAAGGTATTAAACATATAATTAGGTTAATAAATTAAGAGAGGTTTCTCTTGTGAAGTATGAGAGGGACGGCAAAGAAATTCTTCGACCACGCCCTAACACTTAATAAAAAAACCTCATTTTTTACCAATGTATCTTGATTGACGATGAATGGGCCGAAAAAATTGCTTTGTACTCTGCGTTTATATACTTTTATTTAAATGCGGCTACTAAATAAATTCATGAACTTATTAACAAAGGTTCCAGATGGGAATTGATGCTGGAGAATATCCAAAAAGTGCGCAGTGCTAGAGACTTATTGTTTACCTCAGTTAAAATTATTGGCAATATGACTATTGTTATAAGCAACCTGGAAGGAATCCCTCTATTTATTGGAATATCCAGTTAGTTGGGGGTTTGATTTGGTTAATTTCATTTATGATGTGTCGGTGCGATCTTATTTAAGGCGCCATCCTTTTAAAGCAAGAAAGCCTGGATTTAAAATAAAAGCGGCAATTAGAAACTCCGTTGCTCCTTCATCAATAATTGATTATCAATTGAAATCACTGGGACTGACCTAGGATTGCCGACTATGAAAATATTTGATCGTAAATATATAAATCTTGTGCGTGAACTGACCCTCTTTAATTTCAAGTTAAGAGATCAGGGCACGTTTTTAGGGTTTATATGGACGCTGCTTCACCCATTCTTAATGCTGACAATTTTATTTATGCTTTTTTCTAAGCGCTTAGGCCGCGGGATTGAGCATTATGAGATATATCTTCTAATCGGTATAATCCAATGGAATTTTCTTAGCGCAGGTACCAACGAGGGGCTCAAGAGTATTATAAACAGCCGCTCGGTTTTGCGCAACGTTAACATCTCTAGAATAGCGGTAGTTTTAAGTTCAGTCCTGGCAGTTTTTATTTCCTTCTTGCTTGAATTATTCGTTTTGGGAGGATTTATTGTGTTTTCTGGTCTGGGTTTTTCTCCGGTAATAGTATTACTTCCGTTTGTGGTCTTGATCCAGCTGCTCCTGGTAATAAGTATCTCTTTGGTACTTTCTTGTCTTAACGTGTATTTTAAAGATGCAGGGCACATTTGGAATATTTTGCTCAAGATCGGGTTTTTTACGACTCCCATATTTTATTCCATACCTATGTTTATTTCTAAGCCGAAGATGGTCGCATATTTCTTAAACCCTATGACCCAACTAATGATATTTGCGCGCCAGATCATATTATTCAAAAATCCTCCTGCGTTAATAAATATGTTGTTTGTGTTTGTGGCAGTTTTAATTATTTTAGCTTTATGCTACTTAATCTTTAAGAAATTGGAAGACGGAATCATGGAAAGGCTCTAATTAGTTTGATGATTAAGCTTTCGCAGGTATCCAAAAAATTTGTAATTCCCCCGAGCAGAAGTTCGTTTACCTTGTTTAGGGCTTTGAGCGGGGTAATAAATAATTTTGCTGCGCATAAAACCATTCTTGCCTTGGATAAAGTTAATCTTTGCATAAACAAGGGGGAGTCATTAGGTATTATCGGGCCAAATGGCTCAGGCAAAAGCACTTTATTAAGAATAATCGCTGGCATATATAAACCTACCTCGGGGATTTTCCAGTCTGAAGGGTTGGATGTCTCAGGGCTACAGACAAAGATCGTTAATTTTTGGGAGATTTCTATTAAAGAAAATATATTTTTGTTTGGGGCAATAATGGGCTTAAGCAAGAAAGAGATATATGAAAAATATAATAAAATAATTGAGCTGGCCGAGTTAAGCGAATTTACTAATGCAGAGGTGAGGGTGCTTTCCGAGGGGATGAGGGAGCGTCTCGCCTTTGCTATCAGCATAGAGACAGTTAAAGATATTTTATTATTAGATGAATTAGTATTGGCGGGAGATGGCAAATTTAGAGAGAAATGTTGTAAAATGATTTTGCAATTAAAAAAAGAACAAAAAACAGTAATATTGGCGTCTCACGATTTAGGGATAATAAACGAGCTTTGCGATAATACCCTGCTTTTAGATAAAGGTAAAGTTATCGCTTTCGGGAAAACAAAAGAAGTTATCAACAGCTATCTAAAATTATTGGGGACATGATTATGCAAGAGGAGCGGTTATATGCATTGTGGCATATTACTCGTGCATGTAATTTTAGTTGTCGGTATTGCAGTTCTTCTGGCAGAGATATAGTCTCGCGTAAGATATCCGGTCAAAGGCTATGCAGGGTGCTGGGAGAGCATGGTAAAAATTGGACAGTCCACATATCCGGAGGGGAACCTTTTTTATATCCGGATTTTATTGATATATGCAGAGAATTAACAAATGAGTTCCGGATTAAAGTTAACTCAAACTTAAGTCTCGGCAAACAGGTCCGTGAATTCTCCAGCGTTATAAATCCGGATAAGGTTGAGTTGATTCTTGCCACCCTTCATATAGAAGAAAGAGAAAGATTGAATAACCTCGAAGATTTCATCGAGAATGTATTATTATTGAAAAATCGGGGGTTTAAGATAACAGTCAAATTTGTGCTACACCCTAGTTTAATAGGGAGATTTCAAAGAGATAGTCAATATTTGGATTCAAGGGGAATTAAATTGTCGGCAAAGCCGTTTCAGGGGTTATACAGAGGAAAACTATATCCTAAGGCTTATCCGGATAGCGTTAAAAAAATTTTCTTAAACAATCTATTCGGTAGCGCATTCTACCCGTTTTGCTTTAAAGGTATCAATTGCAGCTCCGGAAAATCTTCCATCCACATCGAGTCAGATGGGTTAATTACCCGTTGTTTAGAAGATTCAATTGTTTTGGGCGATATTTATGACGGATTTAAACTAAGAGATGTTGCCACTCCCTGCAGGTCATACCGCTGCAGTTGCTTCGGGTATGATTTAATCGAGAAAAAACCTTTTGGAAAATATCAGACTAATTATAATTTGTCCTGTCAAATCTTATCAAATGTAAAATATATAAATATAAAACGTGTCCTGTCGCCCGTTTTTTCTTTTGTGCATAATAGAATTCAGGCAGCTTCTAAAACAAGAACCTCATGAGTGTTATCGATTTTAGCGTTATTGTCCCGTTCTATAATAAAGAAAAAACCATTGAGGCCTGCGTCCAAGGTCTATTGGGTCAGGAATACCCCAAAGATAAATATGAAATTATTTTCGTAAACAATAATTCAGTTGATGACTCCTGCTTAATTATTAGCAGGTACCCGGATGTTAAATTAATCCAGGAAAAAACTCAGGGCGCATATGTAGCTAGAAACGCCGGTATTTTAGCATCGCATGGAGAATTTCTTGTTTTCTCAGATGCTGATGTGATCACCCCGAAAAATTGGTTAAATAATATACATCTTGCAGTTAGCAAGGGAAACTTCGATATAATTATCGGCTGGTATCGTCCAGTATGCGGCGCTAGGTTACTTCAGATCCACAGTCTTCTTGTTTGTGAAAGAATAAAGCTTGCCCTTAGAAATAAAAAGGTGTCAATGATAACAGCCAGCGCTTCTAATCTGATCATTAGAAAGAGCGTATTTGAAAAAGAGGGACTTTTTATGCATTTACCTCGTAGCGAAGATAAATACTTTGTATTAAGATGTTTTGAAAAAGGTTATAAAATTCACTTTGATGAAGCAATTGAAGTGATCAGGAATGATATTAATTCCCTGGGAGTGGCGTTGCTGAAAAACTTTACCTATGGTTATGCCAATGCTTTATATATAAACCGCAGATTTTCCCCTTTCAGAGAGATAATGTGGGGGTTTTTATTTAAATGGTTCCCGGCAGGAATAGGTTTATTATTGTTTTCGTTTTTTTATTATGCCGGATATTGTTTAGGCCGGCTAAGGTGTATAACTTCTGGAGAATATGAATACTATAAGCGTTATAATCCCAGCTGAATCTTCTCTTTCTAACATATCCGTTATTGATTGTTTAAATAAAATGGATTATCCGCAGGAAAATATTGAGATAATCCTGAGTATCGGCGATTGGCCTTCTGCTCAAAGGAATCAAGCCGCAGAGCTTGCTAAGGGCGATATATTGTATTTTTTTAATCGCAATACTCAATTACAGCCGGATCTATTCGAAAAAATGGTATTTATAATAAATAGGGAAACAAAAATAGCCGGTGTAGGCGGAATAGATATCACTCCACAGTCCAATAATTATATACAACATCTCTTTGGATATGCCATGGGTTCGTATTTTGCACACTGGAAGATGAGGGCCAGGTATATCCCGGTAGGCAGAGAGAGGGTCGCTAGTGAAAATGAGCTCTTATTAAGTAATATGGCTATTAAAAGAAGTATTTTCTTGGAAGCGGGTGGTTTTAATGAGGAATTGTATCCTAATGAGGAAAACGAATTAATTAACCGGATCTTAAAAATGGGGTATAAATTTATTTATAGCCCGGATATCAGGATTTACAGGGATAGGAGGAGCGATATCCTCAAGTTTATAAAGCAGTTTTATTCTTACGGTCAGGGAAGATTAAATCAAATAAGAATAGAAGGTTTGTTTAATAATCTTAAGTTTCTAATACCGATGTTTTTTTTATTTTACTTTATTTCTTTGTTTTTTACAGGTAATTTGGGGATGGTTTTTATCCCGCTTATTATATATATTTCTTTAGCAGTGATAGACAGCGGTTATCTTTCTTTAAAAAATAAAAAAAATCTGATAATTTTGCCTGCCGTATATCTGATAATGCATTTTTCTTATGCCTGCGGTATGCTATCGGGGATTTATAAGAGCATAGCCAGGAAGAGAGCAAAAGTAAGCCCAAAAGTAAATCATAAAATAGTACATATAAAAGAAATAGCCTGATAAGTATTATTCTAAGTAGCGGTTTTGCGTAATTCGCTCGAGGTTATCTTATGGCACTATTTGGTTTGGAATTGCGGTAAAACTGTTATATAATACAAACTGGTACTTTCCTTTTAAAATTATCAATGATTTTGATTGGCTGAGCCCGCATTGAGTGGGTAAATCAAGGAGGCAGATAATGGGTAATGAGGATATCTATAAACTAGTTACCAACATAGAAAAAGTTATTGTTGGTAAAACCGAAACAGTAAAAATGCTGGTTATAGGGTTATTGACTAACGGCCATATTTTGATTGAAGATATTCCTGGTATGGGCAAGACGATGCTTGCTTTGACGTTAGCTAAATCCATAAACGGGGAGTTTAAAAGGATACAGGCTACCCCGGATTTGCTGCCTACGGATATTACTGGTGGGTTCGTTTATAGTCCTAAGACGGGAGAATTTGATTTTAAAAAAGGTCCGGTGTTTACACATATTCTTCTGGTTGACGAAATTAACCGAACTACCCCGCGTACGCAATCTGCTCTTCTTGAATGTATGCAGGAGTATAAAGTTACCGTTGAAGGAACGACTTTTGCTTTGCCGACACCTTTTATGACTATCGCGACACAGAATCCCATTGAATATCAGGGGACATATGCTTTACCTGAGGCCCAGATAGACAGGTTTTTGATGAAAATAAACATAGGGTATCCGTCGCTGGTAGAGGAGATAAAGGTTATTTCTGAGCAAAAAATTAAGCATCCCGTGGAAAGCGTTGTGCCGGTCATGACCCTTGAGGATGTTTTGAAACTTCAGGAGCAGGTAAAAAAGGTGCAAGTTTCTTCTGAGGTATTAGAATACATTGTTAAGTTAGTATCCTCCACCCGTAAGTCCGATGTAGTAAAGCAGGGCGCCAGTCCTCGCGCATCGATTGCCATCATGAAAGCAAGTTGTGCCTGGGCATTTATTGAGGGCAGGGATTATGTTATACCTGACGATGTTGTTAAGCTCCTGCCGCGTGTTTTGAAGCATAGGATCGTATTACACCCAAAGGCGATAATCTCCGGAATGACGCCTGAATTAGTTATCGAAGGCATATTGAAACAAATCCCAATTTCTTGATCTAATCATGTATAAGAAATTCCTGGGAAAATGGATTCTTTTTCTTGTTCTTCTGGGCTTTAGCTTTTTTATGAGCCTGAAGACCCCCTTTATTATCTTCTATTTCTTCTTCTGGATTCTTCTCTCTATTTTCATAGTAAGCTCTTTGTGGCTGGCTTTGATATATTTTTGCAAAAAGCTATATCTGGAACGAAAAATAACACTTAAGATAGAAGAGGATGATACCCTGGAGATTACTTTAAGAATAAAGAATAAAAGTTTTCTGCCTGTTTTTGATGTTGTATTGGAAGATTATTTGAGTTGTGCGCATGAACGAGAAAGGCAAAGGTTTATCATGTTGGATTTATTGATGCCTAATTCAGCGGATAAGCTTATATACCATTGCCTTTGTCCGCAAAGAGGCAGATATGATATAGGCCCGCTGAATGCTTATTTTTTTGATCCTCTGGGCCTGTTTTATTTTAAGCAAGTATATCCGGTTTATTCGGAAGTTTATGTTTACCCACGGACATTTAATATACGTAAGTTCCCGGCTTTAAATAAGGGCACATCTCCTTGGCTTGGCGTTGAGACATCACGCGTAAGCGGAGATGATGATGAGTTTTATGGGGTGCGGGAATATAAAAGAGGAGATCCGCTAAAAAAGATTCATTGGATGGTTTCTGCGCGTAAAAACCAGTTGATTGTAAAAGAATTCCAGCGCCAGAGTTTCTTTAGAGCAACCATAATGTTCAACCTGGAGAAAGATGACAATTTTGGGGAAGGCAAGGAGTCTGTTGCTGAATATACCATAAAGATTGTAGCTTCAATTGCCAAATACCTTATTAATTTAGGCGTATCTGTTGAGATTATTTCTCATGCGGGAGAGGTGGTGCATATTCCTTTTAATAAGGGGGCGGATCACTTAGAAGAAATCCTTAAATTTTTGACTATTGCGCAAGCAGAGAGCAGAGTAACATTACTTGAACTTTTTACTACCTTCCAGCGTAATATTTTAGAAGATTCAAGTTTAATTGTGGTGATGACGGATAAAAATAAGGCATTTTTGCCGGCAATGCTTTCTTTAGGAGTTAGAAACGTATCCCTGGTGCCCATATTTCTTAAATCTTTGACGTTTATTAGAGATGACGCCGGCAAGAAAGAGGCTAAAGATTATGGCCTTGGGATACCTGAAAATATAAGCCTTAATCCTATTTATATTTCATGTAAAGATAATTTAGAAGAGAAATTCTAACAGTAGGTTATGGAAACCAAAAACCGCTATTTCCATCTAGAGTATTTTTTGACGTTTTTACTTTTTCTGCCGCTATTGTTTTTATTCCCCGAAGAAGCCGCCCCCTTGCGGATTTTTCTCTTCGGCGGCATTATCCTGGGAGCGGCTGTTGCTTACATCAGCCGCAATCAGCTTTATTCTTTCAGAAAAATAGCGACCTTATTAGCCAGCCTATTCATTTTGGCGGGGACAGCTTATTTCGTGCTTAAATCTACCTTTCTTTATAGAGAGGTAATTGTTATCTGCATCAAAAGCTTGGCGCTTTTAATAGTAGCCAACAGCTTCAGCTCATGCCTGCAAGGATGTCTAAATTCCATGCAGATTTTTAGTATTTTATTATTTCTTTGTGTGTGTGCGTTGGCTAAAGACTACAATAACATCTTTTTGGCCTTGACTTCAGTATTTGCTTTTAATCTTTTCGCTGTGGCCAGGATAAAGTTTTATGTCATTTTCAACAGTTTAAAAAAAGCGCGAGAAAAAGACCAGGGGATCAATGTGCTTTTTATTATCGTGCTTGTTTTATCGGCACTATTGGCATGGATATTGTTTACGAATTTGCCATTAGGGAAAATTAAAACATGGGAGTATCTAAAGGAGGAGGATTTAAATTCATTGGAGGAGCAGGAGAAAGAAAAAGGCACCCCTCTTCCGGAAGAGCAGATCCAGAAGGAGTTGACCCAGCTGACATTTAAGCTTTCCTCAACCGATGAAATGCACCGGGTGCTGGCGGCAATTCAGGATTTATTAATTAAGGATAAACCGTTTGCCTACGAAGTAAATAAGGCGCAAAAAGACATATTAGAGATAATCAACAATCAAGCTTTAGTCCAAGACGCAGAGAAGGGGAAGGAATTATCTGACGCCATCAAAACGTATACGAACAAAAAGATATCAAATAATTTAACCAAGATAAAAAACGGTGTAAACAAAGTTATTGAGGATAACCATATTGGTTTACGGCAAAGGTTCGCCTTGTTAAGTTCACTCAATAAATTAGAATACAGTAATTCTTTAGAAGCAATAGATAGGTATGGCGGGCAGTTACAGGCTGCTGTTAACGACCCCCCTATTCCAGATGAGGCAAAGAAGCAATTAAAACAGTTTGACAGGCAACTCAAAGAATGGAAGGCTTATCAAGTGTATTCTAGGAAATTTGATTCTTTTCAGGATAAGATCAACACTTTGGATGAAAATAAAAAACAGGATTTTAATGCCCTGTCTCAACAAATTAACGATGTGAATACAATCTCTGATTCTAGCCTGGTTGACAAACTGATAGAAAGCATGCGCAGGGTATCGCTTCCAGAAGATGACAGGCTTATTGATGAGGCGGAACAGATACTTAAATTAAAGAAAATTATGCTTGCTTCAAAAGAAAACAGCCAGTTGCGGAAAAGGCTGGAAGATTCCGGGCAGTCAGTGGATAAGCCGCCTGAACTTGAAGATGCGCTTAATGCTGTTGAGGAATCCAGAGATACGCAAGAGATTGTGAAAAAGATATCTAAGCTTCTGGAGCGTATGCGCGAAGATAGCTATTCTCAGATTCCCCGGGAAGCAAAAGAGCTTTTGGAGGCAAAGATAGAAAGTTTGATTAAGGATACGGCTGATGCATTAAAAAAGCAGATCCGGGAAAGTAAGCTTCCGGATTCCGGAGAAAGCCTGTTAGAAGGTTTAAAGGCCATGGACTCCGAGAGCGCAAAGGGTAAAATAGCCGATATTTCTGCGGAAATGCAGAAAGCATTAGAAACATTTTATAGGCAGGGCAGCATTACTAAGGAAATTAAGGATAGTTTAATAAAGGAGACGAAGAAGGTTGAGCAGCTTTTTATTGTAAGAAGCGAATTAGCAAATATGGGTAAACAGGAAAAGTCTCCAGATAAGAATAACCCAAAGGATTATAAGGACAAGTTAACTGATCTTTTACAGAGTTTACCCTTGGGCAACGAGCAAAAAGAGCGGTTAAAAAAGCTGTTGGATAAGTTGACGGCTGCACAAACAGTTGCTCAGGTAGAAGATGCGCTGGATGCCCTTAAGCAGGAGCTGGAGGCATCAACTAAGAAAGAAAACACCAAAGATATAGATAAGCTAAAAGAGCTTATGCAGCAGGCGGCTGAAGCCAAGAAGATACTCTTGGAAAACTCATCTTTGGGAGATGAGCAGAAGGAGCAGATAAATAAGCTGATGGATAAAATGGCTAATGCTAAAACAGCGCAACAAACCGAAGATGCGCTGGATGCCCTTAAGCAGGAGCTGGAGGCATCAACTAAGAAAGAAAACACCAAAGATATAGATAAGCTAAAAGAGCTTATGCAGCAGGCGGCTGAAGCCAAGAAGATACTCTTGGAAA
>Ga0265316_10001064_pt1 | contig 29731 bp, 22 predicted proteins | sample 4522metaG_FD_202092 | JGI IMG/M metagenome (GOLD analysis project Ga0265316, IMG submission 202092) | Rhizosphere microbial communities from Carex aquatilis grown in University of Washington, Seatle, WA, United States - 4-5-22 metaG | ecosystem: Host-associated > Plants > Roots > Rhizosphere >...
GGGGCGCCCTCTACCTGGGGCTGCCGCTGGTGGCGTTGCTGGCCTCGGGCATCTTGGCGGCGCAGAAGCTGGTCCAACCCCCGCCCAGCACCATTCGCATTCTCAGCGGGCCCGACGGCAGCAGCTATCGGTTGAACGCCGAGAAGTACAAGAAGATCATCGAACACTACGGCGTCAAGGTGGTGATCCTGCCTTCCCACGGATCACTCGACAATCTCCATCAATTGGCCAAAGCGAAAACGAAAGCCGACGTGGGGTTCGTGCAGGGCGGACTTACCGACGGCGTGGACATCACTCATTTGGTTTCGCTGGGTTCCGTTTTCGCCCAGCCGATGATGGTCTACTACCGGCACGCCGAGCCGGTCGAGCGCCTCTCGCAGCTCAAAGGCAAACGCCTGGCCATTGGCCCAGAGGGCAGCGGCGCGCGCGCCCTGGCTTTGAAACTGCTGCAAGCCAATGAAATGGATGCCGCGCCTACGGTTCTGCTGGAATTGGCCGGTGAGGAAGCCGCGGACGAATTGATCGCTGGCAAGATCGACGCGGCCTTCCTGATGGGCGATTCGGCCACGCCGGCGATCATGCGCAAACTGCGAGACAATCCTGACATCGAAATCGCGAATTTTCGTCAGGCCGATGGATACCTGCGCAAGTTCCGTTTCCTGTCCAAGCTGACCTTGCCGGAAGGGGCCTACGACTTGGGCAAGAATGAACCGCCCAGGACCTTGACGCTGGTGGGGCCCACCGTCGAGCTGGTCGCCCGCCACGACCTCCACCCCGCCCTCTCGGACTTGCTCATTAGCGCTGCCCGCGAGGTTCACAGCGGGCCTGGCCTGTTCCGCAACGCCGGCGAATATCCCGCGCCGCTCGCGCGCGACTTTCCCATTAGCGCCGATGCCGAACGCTACTATAAGTCGGGCGGCCAGTTCCTGTACAAGAGACTGCCGTTCTGGCTGGCGAACCTGATCGATCGACTGTTGGTCGTCGTCGTTCCGCTTCTTGTGATCCTCGTGCCCGCCACCAAGATAATACCCAACCTCTACCGCTGGCGGATGCGCGCGCGCATCTACCGGTGGTACGGCGCCCTCATGGCCATCGAGCGCGAAATGCTGGCGCAGCCGGTGCCGGAGGCACAAAGCGCGCTTCTCAAGCGCATCGACGCCATCGAGCGTTCTGTCAACGAACTCAAGACGCCCTTGTCTTTCGCTGACCAGCTCTACGTTCTGCGCGACCACGTGGGCATGGTTCGCCAGCACTTGCTCGCGGCCACCCAGCCAATCAATCAGGCGAAGGAGACCTCGGGACTGCGCTAGGGGCGCGGTCGCACCAGTGCGATTCGTGGCGGCCTTGGCTACACCCGAACCGCCAGCACGAACTTGAGGTAGTTGCCCTCGGGGAAGCCGGGATGTACGGGAAAGTCAGGGGGAAGGCCCTGGCGCTCGATGACCCGCAGCTCGAAGCCCCGCAGGGCCGCTCCCTCGGCCAACGCCTTGTCCACGTCGGCGGCTGACAGCTTGGCCGCGTTGTTGGCAAAGGCTAGCAATCCACCAGGCTCGAGCACGGCCCCGGCCGCTCCCGCCAGCTCAGCCAAATCCGACGCGGCCGAAAACGTCCGGCCCGGGCCCTGGCCGTGGGCAAAGGTCGGCGGATCGCAGATCACGATGTCGAAACGTCGCTTGCGCGCGCAGAAACGTTCGAGGGTCTTGCTCGCCTCGCCGGTGACTTGCTCCATGCGAGCAGGGTCGAGGCCGGAGAGTTCGTAGTTGCGGCGCGCCCGCGCATGGGCCTTGGCCGAAGTGTCCACCGCCACGACTTCAGTCGCGCCGGCCTGCGCCGCGCGCACGGAAAAGGCACCGGAATAGGAGAATAGATTGAGCACCCGGCGCTCGGCGGTCCGCCGGGTCACGCTGTCGCGTCCCAGGCGCAGATCGGGGAAGAATCCCACACCCAGGGGCGCCGTCACATCCACGGCGAAACGACAGCCGGCCTCCTCCACCACTACCTCGAGCGGGGCCTCTTCACCCCGGGCTCGGGTGGCGGGATCGGCCGGAGCCTGGCCCGCTAGGGGACGCAGACGCTTCTGTTCATAGATGCCACGCGGATGAATCGCCTCTTCGATCGCATCCAGTAGTTCCTCGCGCCAGGGCAGAGCGCCCGGCGAATACCATTGCAACACGGCGAAGTCGCCGAAGCGATCGACGGTAACGCCCGGCAGCCCCTCGCTCTCGCCCGCAAATAGGCGCAAGGCGGTGGGCCTGTCTGGCCCGAGCAGCAGCCAGCGCAGCTGGACGGCGCGCTGCAAGCGTTTTGCAATCGTTCCGGATCCTGGGTGGACCCGCTCGGCCGGATCGCGCGAGAGCACGCGCACAGCCACAGAATGATCCCGGTCCACATATCCGCGCGCCACGAAAGTGCCATTTCCCGCCACGAGATCGACCACAGCGCCGGTCGCCTCGCTCATGGTCCTTCCAGCCAATGCCTCCCGAAAAACCCATGGGTGGCCGCCGCGCAGTCGCCGCACTACGTCATCTGGAAGTCGGTATGATCCCGCGCGGACGAACATCCCGGGCCCAGAGGCGCGGGGAATTCTGGACGCAACGCGGCCGACGTGTTTCATGCTGACACCTCGATACAGCGAGGTTCTGGCCGATGCATGGCGGTGCAAAGTGGAAGAGGCACGGGTAGAGGGTGAACCATAGGGAGCGGCTCTCGCCCTGTCAAACGTGTTCACAACCACACAGGGGATTGACTTTGAGCTGGCTGGCCGGGAAACTGCCTGGGCAGTCACCTCCGTCTAGCGGGTGAATTGCTTGTCAGCCGAAAGAAAGGAAACTTCCTATGACGAGTGGGCCCGGGACGACAGGGAAGACCGATGTGCCCCCCGATGAAGCCATTGAAGAGATCTCCGGCCTCTTGGAAATGGATGAATTGAACGCCGGCGGTTCGCAGACCGCTGACAGTTCCGGGGACCCACAGGCCGAAGCCGCGCACTCCGCTGCATCCGACGAGCACGAGCACGAGGTCTCGCTTGAGACGCCCAGCCCCGTGAAGCTGGAGTCGTATCTGCTTCCTCCTCCCGTGGAGGACGAGCCTGCAGGGGCACAAGCGCCGGAAGCGGAGTCCTCATCGGACACCAACATGGCCTATGAGGATCTGCTCGAAAAACTGGTTCTGCCCACACCGTCGGCCGCTCCCGAGGAGAACGAGGCGGCTGAAGAGCCACCGCCGTTCGCTCCGACGCGACCCAGTTCGTCGCATGCCGCGTCCTCTCCCTTGGCCAATCTCTTCCCGCCAGGTGCGCCTTCCCTTGCCGACGTTTCCGACGAGCGCACGGTTGTCACAGCCAACCCGCTTCTGGCTGAGGAACAGGAAGCCGCTGCCCGCGAGGCCGAGAACTTCATACTTCCCGCGGCTCCGTCGGTGGTCGCGCCCGTGTTCGTGGAGCCGCAGGCTCTCGCGCCGCCAGTGGTCGCGAACCAGCGGCCCAGCATGCTGGGCCCCAACAGGTTCATCCAGATCTCCTACCCGATGTTTGGGTTCATGATGCTGGCTGCGGTCCTGGTGGGCGGGGTGCTTTCCCGGCTCATGGCTCCGTCGCGCCCGGTTGTGACGGCACCACCGGCTCAAGTCCCGACCTTGGTGGCCAAGCCCGTGGTTCCCGCGCAGCCGACACCAGCGGCGCCGCCGGCGAATCCAGCGCCGCAGGTGGTGCCGCTGCCCACCGAACCAGCCGCGCCGGCCCCGGTGGCCGCTCAGCCAGCGGCCGTCCCTGCAGCCAAGGCCCGAGTCGAACTGCCGGCCGCGCAGCCAGCACCCGAAGAGCCCTTCATGGGTGAAGCGCAGCCAGCGGCGAGAGCACCGGCGCATCACGCGGCCAAGGCCCCTCGACCACCCAAGAGCGCTGCGCCAAAGGTGGCCGCGGTCAAGTCCGCCGCGCCGGCCAAACCCGCGCCTGCCAAGAAGCCGGCCAAGGGTGGCTGGGTGGATCCGTTCGCACAATAGGTCGTCCAAGGCCCGACCCGGTAGGGCGGATCCCGTCGCTGGCCCTGTCAAGAGCCCGCTGAATCTTGCCTGGCTGCTAACCCCCTGTTACTGTTTTACAATTGCTAAAGGAGCCGCTCGGTTCTGTCGACGGCCTATGGGGGTAACATGAGTCGACTCGGAGAGCTCTTACTGCGAGATCAGATAATCTCGCCGGAGCAGCTCCAACGCGCACAAGAAGAGAGCAGAAAGTCGGGTGACCGGCTGGGGAATGCTCTTATCAAGACTGGGGCAATCCCCGAAGAGGATCTGACCCAGTTTCTGTCCAAGCAGTACGGCGTGCCTGCCGTCAACCTGGCGGAGTTCGACATCGACGCCGAGGTCATCGCGCTGGTACCCAAGGACGTGGCTATGCGGCATCGGGTGGTGCCGGTCAACCGGGCCGGATCTTCCCTGATTGTAGCCATCGCCGATCCTTCCAACATCCTCGCCATCGACGATCTCAAGTTCGTCACCGGCTACAACATCGAAGCCGTGGTGGCCTCCGACGTCGGCATCTCGGAGGCCATCGAGAGGTACTACAACCGGCGGGAAGAGCTCGACCTGAACAAGGTCATGAACGAGATCCAGGACGAGGTGGAGGTGGGCACCACCGCCGACGACCAGATCAACCTGACGGATCTCGAGAAGGCCGCAGACGACGCGCCGGTGGTCAAGTTGTGCAACCACCTCCTGCTCTCGGCCATCCAGAAGGGCGCCTCCGACATCCACGTCGAACCCTATGAGAAGAGCTACCGCGTTCGCTTCCGCATCGACGGCGTGCTGCACGAGGAAATGTCGCCGCCGGTGAAGCTCAAGGCCGCGCTCTCCAGCCGCCTCAAGATCATGGCCCACCTGGACATCGCCGAACGCCGTTTGCCCCAGGATGGCCGCATCAAGCTCAAGGTGGGGCAAGACAAAGAGATGGACTTCCGCGTCTCGGTTCTGCCGACTCTGTTCGGGGAAAAGATCGTCCTCCGGCTCCTGGACAAAGGCAACCTGCAGCTCGACATGACCAAGCTCGGCTTCGAGCCGGACCAATTGGTCGACTTCAAGACCTCCATCGAGTGCCCGTACGGAATGGTGCTGGTGACAGGGCCGACCGGCTCGGGCAAGACCACCACACTGTATTCGGCTCTTTCCGAACTCAACACCCTCTCCGACAACATCTGCACCGCCGAGGATCCGGTCGAGTTCAATCTTCCCGGCATCAATCAGGTTCAGATGCATGAGGATATCGGGCTGAACTTCGCCGCGGCGCTGCGCTCGTTTCTGCGACAAGACCCCGACATCATCATGATCGGCGAAATCCGCGACTTCGAGACTGCCGAGATCGCCATCAAGGCGGCGCTCACCGGCCACCTGGTGTTGTCCACCCTGCACACCAACGACGCGCCATCGACCATCACGCGTCTTCTCAACATGGGCGTCGAGCCGTTTCTGGTCACCGCCTCGGTGCAACTGGTGCAGGCGCAGCGTCTGGTACGCAAGATTTGTTCGAACTGCAAGCAGCCCACGGAAACACCCAAAGACGAACTCAAGGTTCTGGGTGCGACCGACGAAGAAATCGCGACCGCCGCTTGTCAGCGCGGTGTCGGCTGCCAGGTCTGCGGCGGCTCGGGCTACAAGGGCCGCGTCGCGCTCTACGAAGTCATGCCCTTCAAGGATGCCTTGAAGGAACTCGTGTTGCAGGGCGCGGCCGCGGTCGAGATCAAGGGAGAAGCGATCCGCCAAGGCATGCGAACCCTGCGCATGTCAGGCGTGCGCAAGATCTGCGAAGGCGTCACGTCCGTGGACGAGGTCGCGCGCATCACCGCCAATGACTGAGAGGATGGGCTTTGGAGAATAACCCCAATCAAACACCGTCCCCGCAGGCTGGTGGACTCACGGTCAACCTGCAGCAGCTGCTCAAGGCCATGGTCGAGCAGGGCGCCTCCGACCTGCACATCACCACCGGCACGCCGCCACAACTCCGAATCGACGGCGTCCTGGTACCCCTGCGGGTCAATCCGCTTTCCCCGGTGGATACCAAGCAGCTTTGCTACTCGGTGTTGACCGACACCCAAAAACTGCACTTCGAAGAGCAACGCGAGCTCGACTTCTCCTTCGGCGTGCGCGGCCTGGCGCGCTTTCGCGCCAACCTCTTCATGCAGCGCGGGGCTGTGGGCGGCGCGTTCCGAACCGTTCCATTCAAGATCTCTTCGTTCGCAGAACTGGGGCTGCCGCCGGTCATCGAGGAGCTGTGCAACAAGCCGCGCGGACTGGTGCTGGTCACCGGGCCCACAGGCTCGGGCAAGACCACCAGCCTGGCCGCCATGATTGACAAGATCAACTCCGAGCGGCACGAACACATCATCACCGTTGAAGATCCCATCGAGTACTTGCACCCGCACAAGAAGTGCCTCATCAACCAGCGCGAGGTGGGTGCCGACACGGATTCATTCAAGAAGGCGCTCAAGTACATTTTGCGCCAGGACCCCGACGTGGTCCTTATCGGCGAGATGCGCGACCTCGAAACCATCGAGGCCGCGTTGGTGACGGCGGAAACCGGCCACCTTTGCTTCGCCACCTTGCACACCAACTCGGCGGTGCAGACCATCAACCGCATCATCGACGTGTTTCCCCCGAATCAGCAGTCGCAGATTCGCGCGCAGCTGTCCTTCGTGCTGGAGGGGATCATCAGTCAGGCGCTGCTTCCGCGGGCCACCGGGCAGGGACGCATCCCGGCCCTGGAAGTGATGGTTCCCAACGCCGCTATCCGCAACCTCATCCGCGAGGACAAGATTCACCAAATCTACTCCATCATGCAGATCGGTCAGGGCAAGTCGGGCATGCAGACCCTGAACCAGAGCCTGGCCAGCCTGTACCTGCGGCGCCTGGTCACCCTCGAGGAAATCGTCAGCCACAGCTCGGACCCCGAAGAACTCGAGCAGATCATCTCGGCCGGAGGGGCCGCGCCTGGTGGCCGTCCGCCCTTTGGCGGGCGACCCTCTTTGGGAAGGGGATAAACACCGATGGCCGCACAGCTCACAGCGTTCATTTGGGAGGCTCGCACCCGCACCGGCGATCTGAAGAAGGGCGTGATGGAGGCCGAGACCGAGGAGGCCGTCCACAACAAGCTCAAGCTTCAACAGCTGCAGCCGGTGGTGGTCAAGAAGCAGCCCCGCCAGTTCACCATCAACATCGGAACCGGCGTTACGGTCAACGACATCGTGATCTTCACGCGTCTGTTCGCCACCATGATCGACGCTGGTCTGCCCATCGTGCAGTGTCTGGAGATCCTGTCCACGCAATCGGAGAACAAGCGCTTCGGCAAGATCCTGGGGCAGGTGCGGGCCAACGTGGAAGGCGGGCTCACCCTTTCGGATTCCATGCGCCGCTTCCCCAAGATATTCGACAACCTCTTTGTCAACTTGGTCGCCGCCGGCGAGGCGGGCGGCATCTTGGACACCATCCTGCAGCGCCTGTCGACCTACCTGGAAAAGGCACAGAAGCTTCGGCGCCAAATCAAAGGCGCCATGGGCTATCCGATAACCGTGTTGTGCATCGCCACCCTGGTGGTGACCGTCCTGCTCACCAAGGTCATCCCCACTTTCGAGAAGATGTTCAAGGACTTCGGCGGCGGCAAGCTGCCGGCGCCCACGCAGTTCGTGATCGATCTCTCGTGGACGATGCGCAACTACTTGCCCTACGTCATCGCCGGCCTGGTGGCGTTTGTGGCCGCGATCAAGTTCGTCCTGCGCACGCGCAAGGGGCGCCTGGCCTTCGACAGCATGCTGCTCAAGCTCCCGGTCTTCGGTCCCGTGTTGCGCAAGACCGTGGTGGCGCGCTTCGCCCGCACCATGGGAACCCTGCTGGCCTCCGGCGTTCCCATTCTCGATTCCATGGAGATCGTGGCCAAGACCGCCGGAAACGTGGTCGTGCACGACGGCATCATGTTCGTGCGCGCGCGCATCTCGGAGGGCAAGGATCTGGCCACGCCGCTTATGGAAACGGGGCTCATGCCTCCCATGGTGGTGCAGATGATCAGCGTCGGTGAGCAGACGGGCGCGCTCGACGCCATGTTGTCCAAGATCGCTGACTTCTACGAAGAGGAAGTGGACGTGGCCGTGGCCTCCATGACCCGCCTGATCGAGCCCCTGCTCATGGTCTTCCTGGGCGCCGTCATCGGCGGCTTGGTCATCGCCATGTACATGCCAATCTTCGAGATGGCCGGCAACATCAAGGCTGGCTAGACCGCCGCATGGCTGAGCTGCAAGCCCTCGCCACGCCCGCGACCATCTCGCTCGGCGCGCCGGCCGCGCAGGGTGAGGCGGCCCTCGCTCAGGGCGAGCGCGCTCGTCAGGAGGCGCTACGAACCGTCACCTACTTGATGCTCGTGCGTACGGCGCTGGCCACCGTACTCATGATGTCGGTGGTGATTCTGGCGCTCACCCTGGGCAGCCCGGATACGCTCTCGGGGCCCTTCGGGCGGTTCGTGTTCGCGCTGTTGGCGACGACCTATGTGGCCACGCTGGCCTACGCCCTCGGGCTGGGGCACATCCAAGATCCGGTTCGCTTCGCCGATATCCAAATCGGCGTTGATTTGGTTCTGGTCACCCTGCTCATCCACGCCACGGGCGGCGCACAGAGCGGATACACCTTCCTTTACCTGGTCGACGTGGTCGCGGTCAGCCTTTTGCCCAAGCGCTTCTCGCCGGGAAACGTGGCCGCCGCGAGCGCCCTACTTTTCGTGGGTATCTCCCTGCTCGGCTACCTGCGCATCCTGCCGCCCATCACTGGGCAAACCGTCTTCCCCTGGGATCTCACCCTGGAGGAACTGATTTTCCGTTTGGTCGTCTATCTGGCGGGAGTGGTTTCGGTGGCGGCGCTGGGCATGAGCCTGTACGCCAAGACCCGCGAGGCGCGCGAACGCCTGGCCCAGCACGAACGCATTGCTGGCGATCTGGCGTCTTTGCACCAGAACACCATCCGCTGCCTGTCCGCGGGACTGGTGACCACGACCCTGGACGGATCCGTCACCTCGATGAACGACGCGGCCTGTGAGATTCTCGGCATCGGGCCACCCGCACCGGTGGGGCAGCGGCTCGAGGGATTGATTCCTGGGATGGCCGCCGTGATGGTCGAGAACCTCTTGCTCGGTCGGGTCATCCGCCAGGAAGTGCAAGCGGTCCATGCCAATGGATCGCCGCGATGTCTGGCGGTTTCCGCCACGCCGCTGTCCGATCACACAGGTCGGATCGTGGGTCGCGTGATCCATTTTCAGGATCTGACCGAGCTGCGCAGTATGGAAGGAGCGGTGCGACGCTCCGAGCGCCTGGCCGGCATCGGCCGACTGGCGGCCAACATCGCGCACGAGATCCGCAATCCCCTCGCCAGCATTTCTGGATCGGTCGAAGTTCTGCGCAAGCAGCCCGGCACCGACGGCGAAGCCCGACAGCTCATCGACATTGCCGTGCGCGAAGTGGATCGGGTGAACGGCCTGATCTCGGGGCTACTCGACTACGCCCGACCGCGCACCGAGGATCGCCAGCGCCTCGATCTGGGCGAGATGGTGTCCGAGATCGCCAAGGTGTTCGAGCAGGAGCGCCGGTCCGTCGAGGTTCGTGTGGTCGTGGACCTGGAGCCGGGCGTAGCGGTCGAAGGCGCATCCGGACAGTTGCGCCAAGTGTTGTGGAATCTCCTGCGCAACGCCGTCACCGCCATGCCGCGAGGGGGATGCGTGAGGCTCGCGGTTTCACATCGCGATCGAACCAATGGCGCAGCCGAGGCCGTTCTTTCGGTGAGCGACACCGGCATGGGCATTCCCCCCGAGGATCTCGATCACATTTTCGAACCGTTCTTCTCGCGCCGAGCGGACGGCACGGGCCTGGGCCTGGCCATCACCGCGCGCATCGTGGAGGATCACAAAGGCAGCATCGAGGTGTCGAGCGAGGTGGGCAAGGGCACGACGTTCGTGATCCGTTTCGCAGCTGCGGCGTGACGACCACAGCTTCCAGCGCACAATGGCGGCGTTGTGAAGCGCGTGCCGGCCCCGTAGACTGTGCGGTTTCCAAGTGAGCAACGAGAGCGAAGCGAAAGCCGGTGCGCCCGAGAGCGACGCGAGGGCGGAATCCTTGCCGGTCGAGGTGGCCGAAGAACTATCCTTGCTGCGAGTCGTGCTGGCCAAGCTCGATGGCCTCCCGGCTCGCACGCGAACCGCAGTGGATGACGCCGCCACGCTCATCGAGCTGCGCGATGCCATGGCCGAGGCCAAGCTGGAGGATCAAGGGCCCATTCTGGCGGAGATGCATCGAGTGGAGGCGCTGTCACGCCAGCGGGGCAAGGGCGAGGACGCGCCGGTCGATCGCCAGTCTCCCTATTTCGCTCACTTGCGCCTGTGCGAGGGCGAGCGCCGTCGCGATGTGCTCATCGGCCAGCGCGGCTTCGTGGAGCGCGGCGGCGGCGTGCAGATCGTCGACTGGCGCAACGCCCCCGTGTCGCGGCTCTTCTATCGCTACGACGAGGGCGACTGCTACGAGGAACAACTGGGCGATCGAGTGGTCGAAGGTGAGGTGATCGCGCGGCGTACGCTCTCGATCATGGACGCCGAGTTGCGCCGGGTCGCGTGCGTGCAAGGCATCTGGGCGCGCGCCGGCAACGGCTCTGCGTGGAAAGAACTGGCAGCCCAGCAGACCAGGTTGCGGGTGGGACGCGACGGGAGTGCATCGTGGATGGGACAGGCGCCGGGCAAGGAGCCGGAAGCGAGGGTGCAGGGGCGCGCTCCTGCACGGCTGGGTTTGCAGGCCGACGGGAGCCGGCGCGCGGATCGCTTCCTGCCGGCCATCGCGGCGCTCATCGATCCGCGCCAGTTCGATCTCATCAGCCGGCCGAGTGCCGGGGTGATCGTGGTACAGGGCACCGCCGGCAGTGGCAAGACCACCATTGGTTTGCACCGCATCGCCTACCTGGCCTTTGCCGACGCGGAGCATTTCCGACCCAAGCACATGCTGGTGATCATGTATCAGCGGGCGCTGGCGACCTATGTGTCGCGGGTGTTGCCGTCGCTGGACGTGCCAGGGGTCGCGGTGCGGACTTTCGCGGCCTGGGCCGAGGCCACGCTCCGGAGCACGTTTCCCAGCTTGGGTAGCCCGACGGGTCAGCCCGCGCCGCACACGCCACCGCTGGTGATGCGGGCCAAGTCGCACGGGGCGATGCTCAAAGTGCTGGCTGATCGCCAGGCACAGATAGCGACGTGGTGTCGGGCCGAGCTGGTGGCGGCACTGGCCAGCCGGCCCGAAGCCGCGGCGGCCATCGCAAGCTGGGACGCGTCCCAGGGCCCGGTCGATGTCCGGGTGACGGCCCTGGCCCGCTGGTCGAAGCAAGTACCGCTCTCGGCCAGCGATCGCACCGCACTCGAGGCCGTGGGGACGCGCATCCGGGCACGCACGCGCGACGTGGTGGGCGAGTGGGCGTCGCTGCTCACCGACCGCAAAGCGCTGGGCGAGGGCTTCGCCCGACACGCCCCGGGCCTATTCAGCGAAGCGCAACTCATCAGCATCCACCGCTGGTGTGTGGAGCGCGAGCGGCTGCGGGTGGGAGCCGCCGACGGAGAAGACGACGAGGCGTGGGCTCTGGACGAGGAAGACCAAGCACTTCTTCTGCGCATCCACCAGCTCCAGCGCGGCCGGCTGGGGGCCAGTGAGCCCATCACCTACGACCATTTGATGGTGGACGAGGTGCAGGACTTCGCTCCGGTGGAGCTGGCGGTGCTGCTCGACACCACCAACCAGCGCCGCTCCATCACGCTGGCCGGTGATACCAACCAGTCCATCGTGCCCGAGCATGGATTTTCAAACTGGACGCAGATGCTCGCCGATCTGGGCATCGGCCACGATCGGGTGGAGCCGTTGCGGGTGAGCTATCGTTCCACGCGTCCCATCGTGGATTGCGCGCTTCACGTGCTTGGCGCTTTGGCCGGCGATCAGCCGCCCGTGACACCACGCCAGGGATCGCCGGTGCAATCTTTCGGATTCGGCTCGGCCGGCGAGTGCAGCGATTTTCTGGCTCGCGCCCTCCGGGATCTGGTGCACCACGAACCGCTCGCCTCGGTGGCCCTCATTGCCCGCCACCCGGAACAGGCGCGCCTCTATTTCGAGGCACTGGCCGCGGCGGAAGTGCCAGGCCTGCGACTGGTAGCTGACCAGGATTTCCCGTTCCGAGCCGGAATCGATGTCACCGACGTGGCCCAGACCAAAGGGCTGGAATTCGACATTGTGATTCTTCTCGAGGCCACCGAAAGCTCATATCCGGACGCCGACATCGCCCGCCGCATGCTCCACGTCGCCATGACCCGTGCCGCCCATCAACTGTGGATCACGTACACCGGGCCGAGCTCACCGCTTCTGCCCGAGGGCCTGCGCTGAAAGTGCGGGCCTCAGCCTTGGAAGAAACGATTGAGCGCCCACACCTCGCGGGCGCGCAGACCCTGGAAGCGAATACCCATACCGGGAAGCTGCTCCACTCCGCCGGGCTCAACCCAGCGAACTTCGCCGCCCACCTCAATCGGCTCGGATTGCGTGGGAATGCGGAAGCGGATCTGCAGCCTGGTCTGCAAGGGAAGTGGCGTCGTGGTTTCCACGAACACACCTCCCAGTGAAATGTTCCGCGTGGTGGCGACGTGTCGGTCTTCGCCGACGACGACCTCCACCTCCAGGCGGCGCGCGTATCGGGGATCGGTTCGTCGAAAATGCTCAGACAAGTTATGCCTCGCTGTCGAAACGGGTGCGCGATGCAGAGCCCACAGTGAATTCTGCATCTACCGCGAAAGGCTCAGTCGGGGCAAGCTCGCCCGAGCCCACGTGGTTGCGTCCCTCGACCGGGCAATTTTAGGTGAGGCGCGCAGCTTTATCAATGCGTCGCACACGTTTCGAAACAAGGTTTTGTTTGGTCTGTCGCGTCAACCATGAGAGCCCATTTTTCGGCTAGACTGAGGCGACCGATGAACCTCGACACCTACCCCTTGAATCAGCTCGCGGATCGCGTGGGTACGCCCTTCTTCCTGCTCGACGCCGAGATTTTGCGCGGAAATCTTCGCCGCCTGAGTGCCCTGGCCGCGGGACCGCAGGTCGTTGCGCGCTACGCGATGAAGGCGAACTCGGTTCGCCAAGTGCTGGAACTGGTGTGCAAGGCCGGTCTGTGGATCGACGCCGTGAGCGGCAACGAAGTGCTGCGCGCAATACGCGCTGGCTTTCCCGGTGGTACCGAACCACCCCGGATCATGTTCACGGCAGACGTCTTCCGCGACAACGCGCTCGAGGTGTTGCGGCAGCATCACGTTCTGCCCAACCTGGGCTCTCCGGGAATGATTCGGCAGCTTGCGGCGACCGGCTATCGCGGGCCGGTTGCCGTGCGAACCAACCCGGGCTTCGGCCACGGCCATGTCCAGGCCTGCGATACCGGCGGCCCTTCTTCGAAACACGGAGTGTGGCACGAGGACCTTGAGGAATTGCGCCAGGCTGCTGCCACCGCCGGCTTGACCATCGTGGCGTTGCACGCGCACATCGGCACGGGCCCTCATCCGCGCGAGTTCGACCAGAACATGCGCAAGCTGGTGGATTTCTTCGAGGCGATTCTGCCGGGATTCCCCGACGCTGCCGCGGTGAATTTTGGCGGCGGCATCCCGCACCCCTATCGGCCCGACCAACCAGCCTACGATCTTTCTTGGTATCGCCCTGTCCTCGAGGACGCGGTCGTTCGCCTGGCGCGAGCCGCGGGACGTCCCATTCGCGTCGAGATCGAGCCCGGCCGCTACGCGGTGGCGGGAATGGCGGCTCTGGTGTGCCGGGTGCACGACATCAAGACCACACGCGCGAACGCCAAGGGCCCAGGGCACCGATTCGTCATGGTGGATGCGGGATTTTGCGACCTGGTGCGGCCGGCCATGTACGGCGCGTATCATCACATTTCTGTGGTGGGTGTCGGCGCCAGTCGAACACCGGAGCCGTTGGTCGTGGCCGGGCCTTTGTGCGAAAGCGGTGACGTTTTCACGCGTGACGGAAACGAGATGTTGGTGCCGCGGCTTCTGCCAAGGCCCGAGCCAGGCGATCTGCTCGTGCTGCATGACGCCGGTGCCTATGGCTCGGCCATGAGTTCGAACTACGTGTCGCTGGGCCGAGTGCCTCAGGTCCTGTGGGACGCAGGCCGCGCGACGCTGGTCGCGCGCCGCGAGAGCTTGGACGATGTGGTTCATGCCGAGTGCGAGGAGCCGCTGGCCTGACAGGCCGCCGTGCTAGGTTTGCTGCAAAGGAGGAAGTCGTGCCGCTGTACGAATATGTGTGTCGCAAGTGTTCCAAGCAGTTCGAGACGCTGATTTTCGGCGCGGAGGTGCCCACCTGCCCGGCCTGCCAGTCCACCGACCTGGAGCGCATGTTGTCCGTGGTGGCCGTGGGCAGTGGCCAGCCAGCTCGCGAGCCCAGCCCCTGCGATTCTTGTTGTGGTCGCGGCGGCCCGGGCTGTGGGATGAATTAGTTTCCATCGCATGCCCTACGCCTCGCTCAGGGATTGCGTCGACGACCTGGAGCGGACGGGCCAGCTCCGACGCGTGGACGTCGAGGTCGACGCGCACCTGGAGGCAGCCGAGATCCAGCGTCGCGTGTTCCGCGCCCGCGGCCCGGCGCTGTACTTCGCGCGGGTCAAGGGCTGCCGCTTCCCCATGGTCAGCAACCTGTTCGGGACCATGGAGCGCGCGCGCTTCATTTTTCGCGACAGTCTCGACAAACTCCGCCGCCTCATCGAGCTGAGAGCGGATCCGGGCGCGGTTTGGAAACATCCGCTGCGCTACGCGGGCGTGCCCTTCACCTTGCTGCGCACGCGGCCCAGGCGCGTGGCAGGCGGTCCGGTCTTCGCCGGCCAGGTCGAGGTCGGCGAGCTGCCGCAACTTCAGTGTTGGCCCGACGACGGCGGCGCCTTCATCACGTTGCCTCAGGTGTACAGCGAGGATCCAGGGCGGCCCGGGCCTACCCACAGCAACCTGGGCATGTATCGCATCCAGCTTTCCGGCGGCCAGTACCAGCCCAACCGCGAGGTGGGCCTGCACTACCAGATCCATCGCGGCATCGGCGTGCACCACGCGGCTGCCATCCGGCGCAGCGAGATCTTGCGTGTGAACGTGTATGTGGGCGGCCCGCCGGCCATGACCCTGGCCGCCGTCATGCCGTTGCCCGAAGGCGTGTCCGAGCTGGCGTTTGCGGGTGCGCTGGGCGGCAGGCGCGTGCGGCTGGCCGAGCAGAAAGGCTGGCCTTTGCCGGTGCACGCGGACGCCGACTTCTGCCTGCTTGCCGAAGTGGATCCCGAGGTGCGCAAGCCTGAAGGACCGTTCGGCGATCACCTCGGCTACTACAGCCTGGCGCATGAGTTTCCGGTGTTGCGCGTGCGCCGGATCTATCACCGCCAGGATGCAATCTGGCCGTTCACCGTGGTCGGCCGGCCGCCTCAGGAGGACAGCGTTTTCGGCGCGCTTATCCATGAGATCACGGGCCCACTGATTTCGTCGGCGCTTCCGGGCGTGCACGCGGTGCACGCGGTGGACGCGGCCGGCGTGCACCCGCTGCTGCTGGCTTTGGGCAGCGAACGCTATGTGCCGTTCGAAGAACGCCAGGAGCCGCAGGAACTGCTCACCCAAGCCAACGCCATCCTGGGACAGGGCCAGCTTTCCTTGGCCAAGTACCTGTTCATCGCGGCAGTTGACGACGATCCGCAGCTCGACGTGCATGACGTCAGCGTATTCCTGCAGCATGTCCTGGCCCGGGTCGACTGGCGCCGCGACCTCCATTTCCAGACGCAAACTACCATCGACACGCTCGACTACTCGGGCACGGGCCTGAACCGGGGATCCAAGCTGGTGGTGGCCGCTGTGGGGCGGCCTCGGCGCACGCTGCCGACTGAACTGCCACCCGGCCTACGCTTGCCCGACGGCTTTACCGATGCGCGCGTGTGCCTGCCGGGTGTGCTCGCGGTGCGCGCGTCCGCAACTGGCTCCCAGGTCCTGGCGAAAGACTTCGCCGCGTTTTGTGCCGCCTTCCAGGGCGACGATCCGATCTGCGCCTTCCCGCTGGTGGTTCTGGTCGACGACAGTGAGTTTTGTGGCCGCAGCCTCGACAACTTCCTGTGGGTGACTTTCTCGCGATCCAATCCGGCCACCGACGTGGGCGGCATCGCAGCGGCCACGGTTCACAAGCACTGGGGCTGCCGCGGCTCGCTGGTGATCGACGCCCGCCGCAAGCCGCACCACGCACCTCTGCTGGTCGAGGATCCGCAGGTCACCGCCCGTGTCGACGTTTTGTTTGCCAAGGGCGGCCCGCTCGCGGGCCTCGAATGAAAAGAAACGGCGAGGTGGGGTGACCCGCCTCGCCGTGCTGTTGCGTCTGCGCTGTTCGGACTAGAAGGTGCAGACACCGGGGGTGCAGCTCGAGTTGTCAGGCATAGTGGCGCCGCTGCTGACGGCGCTCGAGTCGCTGCCACAGGTGGCGTCAACCACAGTGGGCGTTCCCCCTGGGCAAGTTATCGTGTCGCTCGTGCCGTCCGTGGCAATGGTCGCAACAGTTGCCCCGGAACCGTTCTTGACCACGATCGTCATCGAAGATGAGGTGGCGAGGCTTCCCAGCACCATCGAATAGCAGACGGAGCTGCCACTCTTGACCGTCACGGTCATCGTCGTGATGTCGGTCTGCATCTTCACCCCGTTGCTGAAGCAAGCGCTCTGGGCATATGTGGAAAGGTTCGTCTGCTCTGTGCAGGTGTCGGTCGCGCTTACCTCGCAGGCGGAGTTGGAGAGGAGGGCGACCAGTGGATTCAAGCAGGTCAGATTCGCGCAAGCGCCGGTGAGGGGTACCGTGGTCCCGGTATTACCGCCGAGTGCAGTCACGCCGCCAGCGCCCTGGCCGCCAGCTTGTAGGGCGCCTCCGGCCGCACCACCTGCGCCGCCGTTGCTGCCGCTGCTGCAGGCCGCGGTCAAGATCATCGCAATCCCCAAACACAGTGTAAGTACTCGCATTAGGACTCCTTCCATTCTTGTTTTGGCTAACGTGGGCTGTCCAAGTGTGTGCAACTTCACGATTCTTGTCAACGAACAACGAGGCTCTGGGTCTCTCCTAGAGCCCTCCATCATCAGCATTGCTTCAGGTACTCGACCAAATCCTGCGGCAGCGGGCTTTCGATGGTCACCGGTTCGCGCGTGCGCGGGTGGGGAAAACACAGGCGGGCCGCGTGCAGGGCATGTCGGGCCAAACCGTCAAAGGCCGCCAGCAACTCGGGGGTCAGTCCGGTATCGCAGTAATCCATAAAGGCCTGCTCGCTGGCGCCATAGAGTTTGTCGCCGACCACGGGATGGCCGATGGAGGCCAGGTGAACACGGATCTGGTGCTGCCGTCCGGTTTCGGGCGAGGCCTCGACCAGGGCGTGCTCGGCAAAGGATTGCACCACCCGAAAACGCGTCAGCGCAGGCAAGCCGTCGGACGCGACGCCCATCATGATGCGCGTCCTGGTGTCGAGCAGGCGCATGGGCCGATCGATCACGCCTTCAGATTCCGCCGGCACGCCATGCACCAGGGCCAGATAGTTCTTCTTGACCAGCCGCTGTGCGAACGCGCGCTTCAAGAACGAGGCGGCCACACGTCCGCGGGCCACCAGGAGCACGCCCGATGTTTCCCGATCCAGACGGTGACAGATCTGCAGGGCTTCACTGGGAAAGCGCTCTCGCAGGATCGCGACCAGGGTGTTCTTCCAGAACTTGGCCGTGGTGTGCATGGGCAGCCCGGCCGGCTTGTCAATCGCGAGGAAGGTGTCGTCCTCGGCCAGGATCTCGAAGTGGCGGGGCACTTCGGGCTCCACCGGCGCGGGACGGTCGACGGTGATGGTTTCGCCCGCCCGCACGCTCAGCGCGGGTCGAGGCCGCCGCCCGTCGGCAAGCCGCACCTGTTGTTCGATGACGGTGCGGATCTTGGCGCGCGACAGGCGATGGATGCGGTGTTTGAGAAAATGGTCGAGGCGCCAACCGTCGCACTCAGGGGGCACGCGCAGGCGCAACGGGATTATCTCCCGAGGCGCCTCACAACCATCCGCAACAACCAGGTCAGTCTCGATCGTGAGCTAATCCTCGTCGAGAACGCCCTTCCAGCGCCAGTTGCCACGTTCGCGTTCCTCTGGCTTGGGCCGGGTTGAGCGTTTCTTCTCTGGGCGTTCGCGCCGGCCGTCGGGCTTGCCAGCGGTGCGGTCACCGCCGGGCGCAGGCGGGCGCGGCGGTCCGAAACTCCGCGGTGCACCCGGAGAGGAAGGCCCACCGGGTCCTGGGAAGCGAGGCCCACTCCCACCAGGGCCTGGAGGCCCACCGGGAGGCCGTGGGCTGCCGAAACGCGGCGGCCCGCTCGGGCCACCGGGTCGCGGCGCGCCTGGGGCAGGCCGAGCTTGGGCTTCTTCAATGATCAGTGCGCGGCCTTGAACCAGGTGACCGCCGAGTTTCTCGATAGCTTGCTTGGCACCGTCGTCGGTTGCCGTTTCAACAAAAGCGAAACCGCGCGGGCGGCCAGTTTCGCGCTCGCAGGCCACTCGGACACTGCGGACCTCGATACCCTCGCTGGTGAAGGCCTCCTTCAGTTCCAGCTCGGTGACGTTGTAGGAGAGGTTGCCTACGAAAAGGCGCGTTCCCATTGAACTGCGTTCCTCGAGATCTCCGTCCTACTGCGCGGCCGGCCGTTCGCCGTTCACGCGGTCACGCAATTCCTTCCCCACCTTGAACGTTGGCGTCCGACGGGCCGCAATCTGGATGGTTTCTCCGGTGCGTGGATTGCGCCCACTGCGCGCCGCGGACTCACGAACCGCGAAGGCGCCGAACCCCCGGAAGTCTACTCGCTCTCCCTTGGCCAGGCCTTCGGCCACGGCATCCAAGAGGCAATCAATCGTCACTTCAACCTGAGGTCGGGGCAAACTCTGCCGCTGAGCCACGAGGTCCACCAGATCGGACTTTTTCATCGGTCGCTTGTTCTCCTTGTTTGCGTAGCGTTAATCTTGGGACGCGAAGGGTCCCCGTACCGGACGTCAGAAACGGTCTCCTAGGATATGGCGGCCCATCGTACATGGTCAAGTGCCGCCGCGTCTCCCGCAGCCGAGAGTTGTGCCGGCACAACGCGATGCGTTTGGTTCGGCGAGAGGGCTGACGGGGTGGAATCTACTACCGCTGCGCGCCTGGGCGCCCGCGCTGCAAGTACGCGCGCACAGCGGGCAGGTCAGGGTCGTTCTCAGGAGCTTTAGCCACGAAGATTTCCCAAGCCTGGGCGATGCGGGGCGTGAAAGACGGATCCTTGCGAGACAGGATTTCATACCCGATGCCGAGATCTTTGAAGATGCTGGCGTGAATTTCGATGGACGAGACGCCGGGCTCAGCCGGAATGCCGAGCGCGGGCGAGCCGCCTGCCCGACGCAGGATCTGCTCGAACAGATTCAAAGCCAGGCGCGCAGGTGCCTCAACATTGCCCGCATCGTGACTGTACACGAGCGCCAAGTGAGCGCGCGCGGCTTGCTGATTGAGCACCAACTCGCCCAGCATCTGTTCCCACGAGCCAGCGGGATAGAGCAGCGCGGGCAGGGAATCGTAGGTGGCCATGGCCTGGCTGTCGCGTTCGGCCCATTGCTCGAAGCTTGGAAAACGGTCGGCAGGGACCAGGAGATGCATGAGGCCGATGGTGGCCAGCTTGTAGCCGTCCTTCCAGCTCTCGTCCCAAGATCCCAGACGGTCCAGCACCACCAGAGGACGGCTTCGGTTGGCATTCATGAGCTGCTTGATGGTGAACCCGCCTTGCTGGTACACGCCAGCCGGCATAACCAGGTCAGGGTGGCGGCGTCGGGCGCGGTCGCAGTACCAGCGGAAACCCAACAACTGCTGATCGAGGTGGATCACGTCAGGACGCAGTTTCTCAACTTCGTGAAAGTAGAAGACCGCACCGGTCACGTGGTCGCCCATCGTGATCACGATGGCGTCCTTGGGGAGCGAGGCAAAGGCCGCGGCGACGAAATCGCGGAACACGGTATTGCGACGTTGGCTGGTGCTGGCGTTGACGACCGCGCCAGACATGAAGACCAGGCACGCACAAGCCAGGGACAGCCGCGACACCCAAGCGCGCCAGGCCAGCCGCGTCTCCAATCGTTCGACCAGCCAGCCCCAGCCGATTCCCGCGGTCAGCGCCATAAGAAGATCCGATTGGATGAAGAAGCGCGAGAGCACCGTGCGGTACAGCGGCTTGGCGGTCGACATGTTGGACAACGCGCAGAAGAGGAAGGCGTAGCCGAGCAGAAGAGCGAGCAGCATGCGGGACTGAGCGCGGTCGGGTCGCTTGCGCGGAGCCAGAGCATAGGCACCAATCGCCAAGAGAGGCCCCAGTCCCAACAGCCGTCGCAGAGAGCCGCCCAACATCAAGGTGATGGTCTTGAAGAAGACGCCACTTTCGAGGAACACGTCACCCTTGGCGTTGGCCTTTCCCAGGCTGAAAGTCCCGTAGTCGCGGCGCACGAAGTGGCCCCAAAGGCCGTCGAGCGTGGTCTCGTCGCCCCAAGACACCGCGGCCGCCGACCGGGAGGCCACCGCGAGATAGGCGTAGGGTCCGAGGCCGAGGGCACCGCAGAGAACGGCGAGCGCCATCCCGGACGCGCGCAGCTCGCGTCGCGCGACCCAAAGCGAGCGCAGAAGAACAGGCGCCCCAATAAATACGAAAGTGTGGTGGTTGCCCATGCCGAGGCCGCAGGAGAAAGCCAGAGCGAAGACCTGGCGTCGCGTCTGAGTGCGCTCGATGCGTAACCAGAGAAAGAGGGCTAGGGCTCCGAACATCGCGTTCAGTCCGAACACCTCGGCCGTGGTGGCGTAGTGCCACACCAAAGGGTTGGTTCCAAACAACCCTGCTGCCAGGAGGCCAGCTGCCGCCCGTCTGGTCCATAGTTGCACGGTCGCACAGAGCAGACTGGCCGCAGCCGCCGTGGCCACGGCAGAAAGCAGGTTCACGCGCCATGCGATTGAATGGCCAAAAGGAAGGGCCGCGAACAGCCGGGCCAGGAGGATGAAGACCGGGTAGCCCGGAGGATGGGGCACGCCGCCGGTGACCGCGGCAGCCGTCAACTCGCCGCTGTCACCGCCTACGACGGTGGGCGCCAGGGTGAAAATGTAGAGAACCAGCAACGTGACCAATGTAGTCAAGGGTGCGATCCAAGCAGAACCAGCGGCCGCATCCGCCTGAGGCCGCTCCGGTTGGAGAGCGTGCTCGCTGCTGGGCGCGCTCGTCGGTCGCGCGAAGGCGATGCGCCCACTGTTCCTTGGTTTTCGCCCCATGGATGGAGCGAGATAATGCCACGAGTTTCGTGTCCGCCCGCGGCCACGAGGGCGCGATTATTGCGTGCTCCCCAAGTTGAGCCGGCCCGCCAGGCGCGAAATGCTCCGTGGACAGGGCGCCTCCGTGTTGTAGGCTTAGGACCGAAAGGTGGTGAGCGGGGTGCACACTGAATTCGGAGGAGAATCCTTGATGAGTCAGAAGACCAGAAGCCGCCGCGTGGTCATCGCGGAGGACAACGACGATATGCGGGCCGCCATTCGCGAGTTGATCGAAAGCTTGGGTGCCGAGGTGGTGGAGGCTGCGAGTGGGGGCGATCTGATTATGCTCCTGACCGATGAGAAGCCGGTGGACCTGCTCATCACGGACGTGCGCATGCCCTGGATGACGGGGTTTCAGGTTTCGCTGGCGGCGCGCAACGCTGGCCTGACCATGCCCATCATCGTGGTCACAGCGTTCGGCGACGATCATTTGCGCGCGCAGGTCGAGCGTCTGGGCTCGGCCAGTCTGCTTTCCAAGCCCTTCCGCCCCGAGGAACTGTTGTCGCTGGCACGGTCGCTCTTGCCGTCCTGACCGCGACCCCCTTCGCTAGCACCGTATGAGGCTGGCCCGAAAACTCATCCTGGCCACCCTGGCGGGAATGGCCTTGGTCTTGGCTGCCGGCGCCTACTTCCGCATCACACGGGAACTGGAGCTGTTCGAGCGTGACATGGTAATGGATCACGCGGTGCTGGCCCGAACGTTGGCCAGCGCATTGCCTCGCGTGTGGGCGGCAAAAGGGCGCGCGGAAGCCCTGAGCCTGCTGGAGAATGTGAGCACACCTGACGGACGGTTTCGTGTCCGCTGGGTTGACGGTGAGGCGCCGCCCGCGCCAGCCTCTTCGCGAGAGCGCCACTATACCGACGTCCCCATTCAGGTGAACGGCCAGAATGTGGGCTTCGTTGAGCTTTCTGAGTCACGCGCCTACGAGCGGGCCTATGTGCGCGACACCTTGGTTCGCGCAGCGTGGGCGACCCTGGCGGCGGTCTTGGTGGCGGCTCTGCTGGCCGCGGCGCTGGGCCTGTCCTTGGTCGGGCGGCCTCTGGCCAAGCTGGCACAGAAGGCCCGCAACATCGCCGCCGGCGATCTTTCTGGAAAGCTCGATCTCAGACAGCGCGACGAGATTGGCGAGCTGGCCCGCGAGTTCGATGCCATGTGTGACAGCCTGGCGCAGGCGCGGGTGTCGCTGGCCGGCGAAACCGAGGCGCGTGTGCGAGCCATCGAGCAGCTGCGCCACGCCGACCGCTTGGCCACCGTGGGCAAGCTGGCTTCGGGCATTGCCCACGAGGTGGGAACCCCGCTCGGCGTGGCCTTGGTGCGAGCCAACATGATTTCCTCGGGCCGGATCGCCGGCGACGAGGCCCGCGAAGGCGCTCGCATCATCGGCGAGCAGGTCGAGCGGATCGCGCGCATCATCCGCCAGCTGCTCGACTTCGCGCGCGGGCAGGCGGTGCGACCGCCGGGAGTTGGCGCGCGCCGCGAGCCGGTGGATGTGACCGGCCTGGTCGAGAAGACGCTGTCGCTGGTGAAACCGCTGGCCGACAAGCGGCAGCTCACGCTCGACCTCCACACTGCGCCTGACCTGCCCAAGCCATCGGTCGACGAGGGCCAGATCCAGCAGGTGCTACTCAATCTTGTGGTCAACAGCATCCACGCCAGCGACCACCCAGGCCAGGTGCTGGTCAAGGTCTCCGTCACGAACGCGACGGCACCTGCGGATCTGGGCGGCGCCGAGGGGGAATACCTGTGTCTCTCCGTGGCGGATCAGGGCGCGGGCATACCGCCCGAGATCCTGCCGCGCATCTTTGAACCCTTCTTCACCACCAAGGGCGTGGGCGAAGGCACGGGACTGGGCCTCTCGGTGGCCTACGGAATCGTGCGTGACCACGGCGGCTGGATCGATGTGCAGAGCGCCCCTCGCCAGGGCAGCCGTTTCTCTATCTATCTCCCAGTGAACAGGGTCGCCTAGGGCGAGCGGGTCCACGGCAGAGGCCCAATCGGCGGGGCATCGGACGACCTCTGCGTTGTTCTGTGGCTCAAAGTCAGCAATTCCTCTATGCTGCTTGGGTTCCCCTCGGGTATGGGCGTCGGGGTAGTCGGTCCCTTCGATTTCGAACGGAGGTTGTCTCGATGAACACTTGCCCGCAACGATGGCTCCGTAGTGTTTCGCTCACATTGGGTGCTCTCATCCTGCTCCTGGGCGGGCAGAGCGCCGCTGCCGAATCCAACGAAGCTCCGCCAAGTAAGGAAGCTCCGGCGAGCAAAGAAGCTTCAGCGAGCAAAGAAGCTCCGCCGAGCAAAGAGGAACCACCGGAGTTCCGTTTCGACTTCGGCCTGTTCGGCGGCGGTCACTTCTTCTCCAGCAATCACTCGCTCGGCCGTGCCCCGGAGAGTCCGCGGGAGCTTTCGCCCGCCTCGAGCGGGGTTTTCGGCGGCCGGTTGGGCCTGCACTTCAACCGTTGGTTCGGGCTGGAAGCCGAGGTCGACGCCACGCCCACCCACACGCGCAACCACGCGGCCTCGATGTGGGTTTTCGGCTATCGCGGCAGCCTGATTCTCAACCTGAGCGATAGCTACTGGTTCCAGCCCTTTATCTTGGCTGGCTACGGCGGGCTGACCTCGCTGGTCAACAACAGCAACCCCGCGCTGGTGCCTCAACTTGATATCCCCGCGAATTCCACCTGGGGATTCATGCACGCTGGGGTCGGGTTCAAGGTCGGGTTCACCCCGTGGACCGGGTTGCGCGTCGACGGGCGAATCATGGCCCCGTGGACCGCGCTGTCGCCCGTCATTCCGCAAGGCAATCGCATCGGCTACGGCGGGCCCGACTATGAGGTTCTGGGCTCGCTCTTCGTGAACTTCGGTGAAATCGAGAAGGTGCACATCTTCTCGACGGTGGTCAAGGAGCTCAGGCCGACCAGCAACGATCGCGACGGCGATGGCATTCCTGACAACGTCGACAAGTGCCCTGACCAGCCGGAGGACAAGGACGGCTTCCAGGACGAGGACGGCTGCCCGGATCTCGACAACGACGGTGACGGCATCCCTGACGCCATCGACAAGTGCCCCAACGAGCCGGAGGACAAGGACGGCTTCCAGGACGAGGATGGCTGCCCGGATCTCGATAACGACGGCGACGGCATCCCCGATACTTTGGACAAGTGTCCCAATGAGCCGGAGGACAAGGATGGCTTCCAGGACGAGGACGGCTGCCCGGATCCCGACAACGACGGCGACGGCATCCCCGACGTCATCGACAAGTGCCCCAATGAGCCCGAGACCTTCAACAACTACCAGGACGCTGACGGCTGCCCCGATGAGGTTCCCGCAGAGGTCAAGAAATTCACGGGCGTGATTGAGGGCATCAACTTCAAGACGGGGTCGGCGGACATCCTGCCTGGTTCCTTTGTGCTCCTCGATCGAGCCACCAAGGTCCTGCAGGACTATCCCGACGTGAAACTGGAGATCTCCGGACACACCGACAACCGAGGCAAGGCGGACTACAACCGCGACCTGTCTCAGCGCCGAGCCGACGCGGTGAAGACCTACTTCGTCACGCGCGGGATTGCCTCCGAGCGCCTGCAGTCCATCGGCTACGGTCCCACGCGGCCCATCGCCAACAATAAGACCCAGTCGGGACGGGCCACCAACCGTCGCACCGAGTTCCGCCTGATCAACGTCGGCGACAAGTAGATAGCTGGTTCACCACAGAGAGCACAGAGGCCACAGAGCCGGATCGGAAAGAAGAAAGGGTGGGCGGTCCCGTCCGAACCCTTCCTTCCTTTCCGACCTCTGTGCTCTCTGCGCTCTCTGTGGTGAAGAGACTAGCTTCCGTCCGCCCTCACGCGCCCGGCTTGCGTCGGGCGTGTGAACTGTGAACAAGATCGCCGACCGCGTCCTCGGCCCGGCGCTCGGTTTGCCTGTGTTGGTCGGCTGCTTGGCGTGCTTTCAGCTTCTCGATGGCCAGGCGCTCCTGTCGGGTCTGGCGGACACGCGCAGCAGCCGCGTGTTCGGCGATCCGGGCCTGCTCGAGCAGGCCCTGCCGGTGAAGGTCCGCCTTCTTCGCCCCCCGCGCCAGGGCCGCGGTCAGTCGTTGCCGATAGCGTTCGCGCTGGAGGCCATCGGCGGCGACGCTTGGAGCGGATGCAGCCGCACGGCGCGTGGTCTCCTGTTGCAAGGCCTGGCGCGCCTGTTCAGCCGAAAGATCCAGCTGCCGCTGCTCCTCCTCAGCGCCCAGGCGGGTTACGGTGGCTGCGCCCAAGGCTTTCACAGCCTCTTCCTCTGCGCTGCGGCGCAGGCTGAGCAAGGCGGCCAAGTTGGATGTCATGGGTGCCAGGGTGACGTTGCGTCCGGAGACGGGTGAGCTTACTGTTTGGGCAATGGTGGCACAGGTCCCCGCGAGAAAATACCGCATCGAGCGGTATCTGGCCGAGGGAGGCATGGGGGCCATCTATGTGGGCAAGAAGATCGGCGCAGGCGGCTTCGAGAAGGAAGTCGTGCTCAAGCAGCTTCTGCCGGAATTCACCAGCCGGCCCGAGTTCCGCGACCTCTTCTTCCGCGAGGCCAAGATCTCGGCCACTCTCGACCACCAGAACATCGTGCGCACCTTCGACCTGGTGACCTCAGACGACCGGCTGTTCATCGTGATGGAGTACGTGCGGGGCGCGGATCTGCGTTCGATTTCCTGGCGTGCGCGGCGCAAGCGCCCGCTTTCGGCGCAGGCCATTCTGCACGTCGCCCTGGAGATCCTGGCCGGCCTGGCCTACGCCCACCGTCGTCGCTCGCCCTCGGGCGAGCCCCTGGGTATCATCCACCGCGATTTGTCGCCTTCCAACATCCTCTGTTCGGCCGAAGGCGAGGTGAAGCTGTCCGACTTCGGCATCGCCAAGGCCGCGACCTACTCGTCGGCGTTCTATCGGGTACGCGGCAAGGTGGGCTACATGTCGCCCGAGATGGCGCACAACCAGCCCATCGACTCGCGCAGCGACCTGTTCTCGCTGGGCGTGAGCACGTACGAGACCTTGATCGGCGAGAGAGTCTACGCGGGTGACCTCAACACCCCGGCCGAGCAAATCTACGCACAGCCGGTGCCGTCGCTGGCGACGAAATGCCCCAGCCTGCCGCCAGAACTCCAGGGCGTGTTCGACAAGGCGCTCGCGCTGGACCGCGACGAGCGCTTCCAGGATGCAGAATCGTTTTCCGATTCTGTGCGCGAGGTAGCGCACCGGCACGGTCTGCTCTACTCCGCGCCGCAACTGGCGGCCGAACTACGCGAGCTGCTCGGCCCCAATCCCGACCTCTGGCTCCGCGATGACGGCGACCCGCAGCGCGCACAGACGGATCGTCCGGCCAATGGCGCCTCCGATCTCGAGGGTCAGGAGGCGTCGGCCGTCGCGGTCGGTAGCGGAGCCGACGGGGAGGTGCCAACTCTGGTTGAGCTCGCGCGTTCGCGCAAGACTCGGCCGGCCTCCGCCGGCGGTGACCAAGCAGCGGACCCGCAAGCGGCTGCGCGTCCTCCGGCAATCCCGGCCCCCGCTGGTGCCGAATGGCCCGTGGCCGGTTCGGCCGCCTTCGGCGTGAACAAGGCGGATCTGCCTGGCCCTGCGACGCCTCCTCTTGCGGCCGCGACGAAGTCCAGCAACGTGCCCTGGCCAGCGGCTTCGTTCACCTCGCCCCTCCGAGGAGGCGTGGCCGCAGTCCGGCGGTCTCGACGCAACTTGTGGATCGTGCTCATGCTCGCGACTGTGGCCCTGTTGGCCGCCGGGGCGCTCTTGCTCCGGGGCGGCGTGGTCGGGCCCAGAGCCCCGACGGTGAAAGGGACGATCCCCAGCGCTGCGATCTCGCGTCCTTAGTCTATCGGTCGGTTTCTGGTCCGTCCCCAACCGCCACCACTTTGGGCCGCGGCATGCCGTTGAAGTTGGTGGCGCTGGCCGTGGTGTAGGCGCCGATGTTCTCGCTCACCAGCAAGTCGCCCAGATCCAGATTGACCGGCAATTCCTCGGCCACCGACACCACGTCGAGCGCATCGCAGGTGGGTCCGAACACCGACGAGATCTGGGTGGGCCCGCTCTTGAACGCCTTGAAGTGGTACTGGCAATGATCGAAGAGCACGCCCGAGTAGGTGCCGTACACGCCGTCGTTGACGGTGTAGCACTGCTTGCCGTTGCGCACGGCCTTGCCGATGATCTCGACCACGAGCGTGGCGGCTGTCGCCACCAGGAAACGGCCCGGTTCGGCCAGGATCTCCATCTCCGGCGGAAACAGGCGCTCGAATTCGGTATTGAGCGTCTTGGCCAACTCAGCAAAAGGCCGCACGTGCTGGTCATAGGGGGCGGGAAAACCGCCGCCGATGTCCAGGATCTTGACCTTGTCGTAGCCGCGGTCCCAGGCCTCCTTGAAAATGCTATCGGCGATGCCCAGGGCCTGTACGTAGTTCTGGAAATTGGTGCACTGACTGCCCACGTGAAAAGACAGGCCTTCGACCACCAGCCCGGCGTTGAAGGCGGCTTCGATCAAATCCACGGCCTCGCCGGGCGAGGCGCCGAACTTCGACGACAGCTCCACCACGGAACCGGTGTTGGGCACGTTGATGCGCAGGATGAGACCGGCGTGCGGGGCGTGGCGTTTGACCTTGCCCACCTCCGCCAGGCTGTCGTAGGTGACCAGCGGCTTGTAGGGATCCAGCTCGGCCAGGGTGCGGTTATCCTTCACCGGGTTGGCGTAGATGATCTTGTCCCAGATCCAGTTCTGTCGCTTCTTGGCGGGCATCGACTGGATGTTCTCGTGCACGATCATGAACTCGGGCATGGAGGCCACGTCGAAGCTGGCGCCCGCCTTGAACAGGGTGCGCACGATGCCGGGGTCGGGGTTGGCCTTGACGGCGTAGTAGGCCTGCACGCGCGGCAGATATTTCTTGAAGGTGGCGTAGTTGCGCCGAACCACGCGATGGTCGACCACGAAGAGCGGGGTTCCATGCTGCTCGGCCAGTTGCTTGAGAAGCTTGGGTGAAAGCACGCGGGATCTCCTTGGGAGAACGTAGTTTACAGGCGCGCGCGCGCGATGGCGTCGGAAAAGGCGCACGGAACGCCTGAGTCTAGATCTTCTTCGCCGAGCGGACCTCGCTGGCGAACACCGAGGACAGAGCCATGGTCTTTGTCGATCGCCCTGCCAAGGCTTCCCCTGCTGCGTGCACCACGTCCGGATCGGGACTCTTGCTGAGCTGGCGCAGAACTTTTTGGGCCTGGGCCGATCCCAGTCGCCCGAGCGCCGAGATGGCCGTGACCAACACGTCGGCCGGCGGGGTGCGGTGGCCGAGCAGGCGACCGAAGAAACCAATGGGCTTGGCCAACCGACAAAGCGCATCGTCGGCGTCGACCCCGGCCAGCGCGTTGGCCTGCCGCCGGCTCACCACCACTTCGATGGCTGCGCGCACCACCGGAGGCGAGGCCCCGCGGGCGTCGTGCGAGATGAGCCGAATGGCTTGCGGAATGATCTTGGCGCTGCCCAGACCGGTGTTGGCACACAGGAGCAAGGCTCGAATGCGCACGCTTTCATCGGGATCTGACAAGGCCTCAGCGACGAAGTTCTCGGCCATGTTGGCGTCGGCCTCGGCCAAGGCCGTCAAGGCGTAGCGCCGCACCTTGGGCGACGGGTGCTTGAGCACCTTGACGAACACCAGGGCCGCGTCGGCCCCGGCGCTGTCCTTGGCGCAGGCGAGCAGAAGGTAGGCCGCCTCTTCCCTTTCCACCCCCTGATCGAGCGCGCGCAAAGCGGCCGCCACCCCGCGCGCCTTCATCTCGGTCAAGACCCACGCCCCGGCTTCGCGCAATTTGGGCTCGCCTTGCGCAACCACCCCGGCCACCGAGTCGGCGGCTGTCTCCTTGCCTTCGGCCAGCAGCGCGACGATGCCATGCCTCCCATTGGGATCGTCAGGAAAGCCGCCCAGCATGGCTTCCATGGTGGGCTCGTCGAACACGCCAGGGATGGCCTTGGCATCCGCGATGCGCAGACGCATGAGGATGGCGTTGGCCTCCACGAAACGATGAATGGAAAGCGCACAGCGCATCGCCTTCTGCAGCAGCCGCACGGGATCGATGTTGGCGCTGCCCGAAGGCGGCTCGGTCGACGGTCGCTTCTGCAGGGCCTCGACCCAGTTTTCGGCCAGCACCCATTCTTGAAGTTCGGCTGGCAGGCGGGTGATGGGCACCACTTCGCGTCGGCATAGCTCGCGCAGCAGCTCGTCGGTCTTGCGTTCCGGCGGATCCTTCAGCAAGCGCTCCGCAATCGCGCGCAGCGCGCTCATGGCGGGCTCAGCGGGAACCTGCGCA
>Ga0265316_10001065_pt1 | contig 29676 bp, 30 predicted proteins | sample 4522metaG_FD_202092 | JGI IMG/M metagenome (GOLD analysis project Ga0265316, IMG submission 202092) | Rhizosphere microbial communities from Carex aquatilis grown in University of Washington, Seatle, WA, United States - 4-5-22 metaG | ecosystem: Host-associated > Plants > Roots > Rhizosphere >...
TCCCAAACCCTCCCGCGCTCTGGCTACGGCGGGCAAAGCCCGCCTCCGCCTACGCGTTCGATCTGCGGCCTCTGTGCTCCCGCCTCCGTGCCCTTTGCTTCTACTCGAAGGAGCAGATGTACTCGGCGATGTCGGCCTCGACGGTGATGGTGAAGCCGCTCTTGCCTGGAACGCGAAACAGCGTGCTCGCGGCGTAGCTCTGCCAGGTCTCGCTGCCGTCGAGCTTCACCCGGCACGCACCGGCCACGATTTCCATTTTCTCGGGGGCACCAGTGCCGAAGTGATACTCGCCGGGATAGATGAGGCCTAGGGTCTTCTTGGATCCGTCGGCAAAGAGCAGCGTGTGACTAACCACCTTGCCGCCGAAATAGACGTTGGCCTTGCAGACCGCCGTGACATTGGTGAATTCCGTGGGAAGCGTGCTGGACATGGCGGGCAGACTGCCATTCCTCGTGCGCTGGCGCAACGGCGATGCGGCAGCCTCCGCGCTCTCTCCCTGCTCTGTGCCCTCTCACGCACGATGTTCTTCGCCGCGTAGGAGCCGCAGCAGGTTGTCCTTGTGGCGAGCGACGACCAGCACCACGACGGCGAGTGCGAAGGTCAGGCGTGGCCAGGTGCTAAGGTGAAACAGCCACAGAAAAAGCGGGTAGCCGGCGATGCTCGCGAGCGAACCGATGGAGGCGATGCGGAATATCAGGAAGAAGAGGACGAACACCAGGGCGCACGCGAGCGCGGGCAGAGGCGCGAGCGCGAGGCCCGCGCCGAGAGAGGTAGCCACGCCCTTGCCGCCGCGACCGCGCAGAAAGATAGAAAAGATCTGTCCCAGCACCGCGCAGAGTGCGCCCATGGCCGGCAACCAAGGATCGCCCGAAAGCCGGCCAAAGATCAGCACCGGCAGCGCGCCCTTGGCCGCGTCGGCAACCAGCACCACGGTCGCCCATTTTCGGCCGAGTGCGCGGCTGACATTGGTGGCGCCGATGTTTCCGCTGCCCACCTTGCGCAGATCGACGCCCTTGGCGCGCGCCACGATCACGCCGGTAGGAATAGAGCCGACGACAAAGGCCAGGGCCAGCGCAAAGAGCGTGAGCATCGACGACCATCCTAACCTACCCAGGAATCGCGGCTCCTGGTAATAACACCCGGGTGGAACCAACCAAGTCCGACGATCTCGATGCGCTGCTCTGCCGCGCGGCCTTTGTGTGCGACTTCGTGCAGGTGCGCGAGCTTTTGGCCAAGGGCGCAAATCCCAATGTGCGCGACGACGACATGCGCACGCCGCTCCATCAGGCGGTGCTCGGCAACAGCGTGGGCCTGGTCGGCCTGCTCATCGAAGCAGGCGCCGAACTCGACGCCAAGGATGCGCACGGATTCACGCCGCTACATTTCGCGGCCCAGGAGTTCTTGCCAGAGATCGCGCGCATCCTGGTGGGCAAGGGGGCGGACGTGAACGCCTGCGACGAGGACGGCAACTCGGTGTTGTGGCGAGCCGTCTTTTCGTCCGCCGGCCGTGATGAAATCGCGCGCTACTTGCTGGACAACGGCGGGCGTGACGACCTGGCCAACCACGAAGGCGTAACCCCGCGCCAGCTGGCCGAGAGACTCGGCAGCCATCTTTTCGTCGCGAACTGACGATGGCCAGGCGCAAGGGATCGCGGAGTCAACCCCGGAGCGGCGAGCCAGCTGGGGAAAGTTGGACACCTGATCCGCAAGCCGCGTTGTTTGCTCCCCACTCCTGGGTCGCCCCGGCGATCACTTTCATCTGCCTGCTCGCGCTCTACGTCGCCACCCTGGCGCCCTCGATCATGGGCGGCGACAGTGGCGAGCTGACAACCGCGGCGCTGACCGGCGGTGTGCCCCATCCACCCGGCTACCCGCTCTTCGCCATGCTGGCGCGCCTGTTCGCCGCATTGCCGCTCGGGCATTCTCCCGCGTGGCGCGTGAATCTGCTCTCCGCTACCTCGACGGCGGCCGCGGCTGCGCTGTTGTGCGCGACCGTTGCGCTGTGGACGCGCGACAGGGCCGCGGGACTTGTGGCGGCGGCGCTCTTCGGCACGAATTCCGTGGTCTGGCTGTATGCCACCTCGGCCGAGGTCTTCGGCCTCAACGCCATGTTCGTGGCCCTCACACTGCTGCTCTGGCTTTGCGTCGAGCGCACGGCGGCCCGCCGCTTTGTCTTCGCCCTGTGCTTCGCCAGCGGTCTCGCCATGTGTAACCACCACACCTTCGTGTTCGTGGGCGCGCCGCTCGTGCTGCGATCCTTCTGGGTGGCGAGGCGTGCACTCGGCGCCCGCGGCGTCGCCCTGGCCTGCGCGATGGGTTTTCTCGGCCTCGTGCCCTATGCCTACCTCGCGCTGGCTTCGTCCTCGCGGGCGGCCGTCTCGTGGGGCGACGAGACCTCACTCGATGGTTTCTTGACTCACGTCCTGCGCCGGAACTACGGCACCTTCAGCATGGGCCAGGCGGGCAAGGGCGGCGCCTTCGTCGAAGAAGGGACGTTTTTCCCGACCCTGTGGCGCATGCTTGGCCACGCCTTTCCGCGCTTCCTATGGATCGGCCCACCGCTTGCCGTTCTGGGCTTTTTCCAGGGAGGCAAAGATCGCCAGGCGAGAAGCCAGGGCACGGTCCTGGCCAGCGTTCTTGGCCTCTACGTTCTTGGCTTCTGTACGCTTTCCAACCTGTCGACCTCGCAGGGTCTTTACCTGACCGTTCTGGTCCGCTTTTGTATTCAATCGGATCTCTTGCTGGCGCTGGCGGCGGGCGTTGGCACCGCGAAGCTTCTGCGCTTCCTGCGCGCACGTTTTGCCTTCGCCGAGCGGCAGGCGGGCTGGACGCCGGTGGCCGCCGCGCTGGTTTTTCTGGCTGGCGCGTCGGCCCACGCGGGCGAGTGCAATCAGCGACACAACCGTGTATTTGCCGATTTCGTGACCACCGCCTTCGCCTCGCTGCCACCCGGCGCCATCGTGATTACCATGGGCGATCACCTGACGGGCTCGGTCTTCTACTTTCGTGAAGTCGAGAAGTTGCGCCCCGACGTCGTTCACCTCGATCGCGAACTCCTCGGCACCTCTTGGTACGGCGAGCGCAAGCGCCGACTTTACCCGGATCTCTTCGTGCCCCAAGGCCCGTACGGGAAGAGCGGCTGGAATATCAAGAGGCTGCTCGACGGCAATCCCACCCGACCCTTGGTGGTCATCGACCGCCTAGACACCTGGGATCAAAGCTGGAAAGACGGCTATAAACTCGCCACGAATGGCCTCGTTCATCCCCTGGTGCCAGCGAGTCAGTTTCCCACGTTCGAGCAATGGGCCGCGCGCGATGCCAAGGCCCTGGGCAACTACGACGTGTTGCCGGCGCTGCGCTCGCGTGAAGGATCTTGGGAAAGCGCGCTCGGCAACCTGGTCATCACGACCCAGGGTGGCCGCGCCCACCTGGCCTTGGTCTACAGCAACGAGTCCGGCAATGCGCCCGCCCCGGCGCGCGCCTCGGTGAATCTACTCGAAGACATCATTGCCAAGACCGGTGGAGACAAGACGTTCGGGATCCCTGGGCGGCCCGGGATGCGCCAACTCTACCTCGGTCCCACCGTGTGGAAAGATCTCGGCATCGGCTACGAGATCCTCTCGCACACCGATGCCGCCTATCTCCCCAAGGTTGCGTTGGCCTACGAGAGATTCGTCGAACGCGCTACTCCTGACGACACGGATCTGCCGGCGGCGCGACAGTACGTCGAACAACATGGCCGCCCCGGGGGTCACTGACGAACTCCGGCCTCCTTGCGACGCTCGTCCGCGCCCTGGCACCACCGACAAAGACCGCCTTGGCCCGCGGAAAAGTATCCGCAGGGTTCGCCGAAGACCGTGACGCCTCGGCAGCGCTGTTTGCGAGCGCTTGCCGGACCAGCCGAGTCCCCAGGCTTGGCCAGGGGATGGCGAGGGCGGCCCGCGCGCTCGCACCAGTAGCAGAAGTCGCTGCCGGCGGTGGCCCACAGGTGGCAATGCTGTCCGTAACGAGTCACGCCCTGGCAGCGCTGTTTGAGCGGAAACTCGAACGGAGCCAAGACGGCGTTGTCCATGCCAGCCTTCTCGGCGATTGCACCACGCTCCACCGCCGGTCCGGCCTTGGCCGCTACGCCGCCCTGCGCGGGCACACGTCGCCTCGGCCTGGCTTTCTTCGACATGGCCGCCAGTCTACAGGCGAGCTCGCTTCGATTCCACGCTGGCACCAGCACGCAGGAACACGGCTGGCGCTATTCCCCTGCGCGCGCGCCCAAGCGCATGCGCCACTTGCGAATTTTCAAACGCCCATGCCAGCCTGATAGACTCCTATCACTCATGCGCAGTCTTGCTTGTGCCTTCGCGGTCCTGGGCGTCCTGGCTTCTTCACACGCGCGGGCCCAACAGGAAATAATCACCGACGTACGCGTCGTGAACTCGGTGCGCACCAACGAGGAAACTGTCCGCTCCATCGCGGGGATCTCCATCGGCGATCCGCTGCTCTCCGACACCCTCGACATCGCGCGGGAGCGTCTGCACACGTCGGGCATGTTCGCGGACGTGAACGTGTACTGGGAGCCCCACGGCGAAGGCGTGCGCGTCGTCATCGTTATCACCGAAAAGTTCCCCTGGGCGCCCTTGCCCACGTTTTCCTATTCCCCAGGCAACATCTCGGCGGGCGGCGTCGTCGCCCACGGCAACCTCTTCGGCCGGGGCAAACGCGGGTTGATCGGTGGTCGCGTCTCGAATGTGGATTCCGGCGTCCTCGCCGCCTACGACGATCCGGCCGTGTTCGGTTCGTGGGGCTTCTTCACGGTCAAGGGACGCTACCAGTCGCAGATCATCCCCGAATACAGCAACGTCGACCATCCTGACATTCCGCTCGAACCCATCCGCAACACCAGGCTGCGCTCCTATGGCTTCGAGGCCAACGTGGGCGTCGCCTGGTTTCGCAAAGTCCGCACTTCGTTTGGTTGGAATCTCGATCAGAACAACGTGGTGTGGTCGAGTCTGGCTGATCCGAGCAATCCGACAGTTCTCGCAGGACTTGGCAATCCGCCTCCGCTGGCGGCCACCAGCGCGCGCAGGGGAAATGCGACAGTCAACCTGACCTTCGATTTCCGCGCCCGCCAGCACGCCATCATGTATGGCAACTCACTGGGCTTCGCCTTCGAATATGCAGCACCCCGCTGGGGCAGTCAGTCGAGCATCTGGTATTGGAAGGCCAGCACGTTCTACGAACACGGGGTTCGCTTCTTCAAGCAACACAACCTCATCATTCGCGCGGGTGGCATCGCGGGGGAAAACCTGCCGCTTTGGTCCGAAAATTCAGCGGGGGGAACCAATTTGCGCGGCTACCTCTATCGGCAGTTCCAGGGGGACACCCATCTGCGCACGCAGGTCGAATACCACTTCCCGCTCTTCAGTCTGTGGAGCCTCGATGTGCGCGGACTTCTCTTCAACGACGCCGCAGCCATTTGGTTCAGGCAATTGCCGCCGCAGTATGCCGACGGAAGCGCCTATCTCCCGCGCGACGATGGTCGCCAATTTCTGCCGCCCGCGTTCTTGCAACAGGGATTCAGCGCCAGTCGGGATATTCACACCTCGGCTGGCGCCGGTCTGCGCTTTTACCTTCGCAGCGTCGCGATTCCCTTGGTTGGAGTGGACGTGGGCAACGGCCTCGGCACCAAGGATATTCGGGTAATCCTGGTCCTCGGCGCGTAGTCCCCTACCATTTACCGGTCTTGCGCGCCTCAGCCTTGGGCATGCCCGCAAGTTTGGCGAGGTTCTCGAGGATCTCTGATTCGGGCATGACATAGTCGGTGAGTTTGCCGGAGAGGTACGCGTCGTAGCCCGCCAGATCCATCAGACCGTGGCCGCTGTAGTTGAACAAAATGACCTTCTTCTCGCCGCTCTCGCGGCACGCGATGGCCTCGTCGATGGTCGCGGCAATGGCGTGGCTGGTTTCGGGCGCGCAGATCATGCCTTCGGTCTTGGCCCAGATCATCGCCGACTCGTAGCATTTGAGCTGACCGTAGGCCTTGGGCTCGAACAATCCTTCGACAACGCCCTGGCACACGAGTGGCGCCATGCCGTGGTAGCGAAGTCCACCGGCGTGGATGGGCTTGGGTACGAAGGTGTGGCCGAGCGAATGCATAGGCAAAAGCGGCGTCATACCTGCCACGTCGCCGTGGTCATAGACGAAATTGCCCTTGGTCATCTTGGGGCACGCCGAAGGCTCGACCGGAACGATCTTGATCTTCGCGCCGTGGATCTTGTCGTACGCGAAGGGAAACGCGATGCCCGCGAAGTTGCTGCCGCCGCCAGCGCAACCGATGACCACGTCGGGCAGGCCCTCGCCCGCCTTCTTGAGCTGCTCTTTGGCTTCGAGCCCGATGATGGTCTGGTGAAGCATCACGTGATTGAGCACGCTGCCGAGCGCGTAGCGCGTCCCGCCCGTCGGATCGGTCACCGCGGCCTCAATAGCTTCGCTGATGGCGATGCCCAGGCTGCCCGGCGTGTCGGGCATCTGAGCCAAGATGGTGCGGCCAGCATTGGTTTCCGTGCTTGGGCTGGCCACGCAGTTAGCGCCCCACACCTGCATCATCATTTTTCGGAACGGTTTTTGGTCGAAGCTGATGCGCACCATGAAGACCTTGCACTCGAGACCGAGAAGGCTGCACGCGAACGCAAGAGCGGTGCCCCACTGGCCCGCGCCGGTTTCCGTGGTCAGGCGTTTGATGCCGAATTGCTTGTTGTACCAAGCCTGCGGCACGGCGGTGTTGGGCTTGTGGCTGCCGGCCGGGCTGACGCTTTCGTCCTTGAAATAGATCTTGGCCGGCGTCTTGAGGAAGCGTTCGAGATAGACAGCGCGGCGAAGCGGCGACGGGCGCCACCGATAGAGAATGTCGAGAACCTCGTGGGGAATGTCAATCCAGCGCTCGGTGCTGACCTCTTGCTCGATGAGATTCATCGGGAACACCGGCGCCAGCATCTCGGGGCGAACCGGCTGCCCATCGGGGCCAAGCGGCGGCAGCATGGGCGTCGGGAGATCCGCGGCCAGGTTGTACCACTTGCGAGGGATCTCGTTTTCGGAGAGCAGGATTTTCACGTTGTCCATGTTGTCTATCCTTTGCCTTTGGCCTTTGGCAGATGGGGACGCGCCGTCAGGAACCGCGGAGCATCGTTCGCGAGCGCCGATACTAGAGGACTGGGCCGTTCCAGTTCAACCACGGATAGGCACCGAGGTTCAGTCAGCGCCGCTTGGAGACGGTCCGCGTTAGCTGTGCCACGGGGCGCGAAGCTACGACTAAGACTTGCGGGTCACCCCGATGATCACCCGGTTCCCCGAGGGCCTCTTGGCAGGAGCTGGCGGCGCCAAGGTGTCCGAGATCGCGGGTCGCACCATGCGATAGGATCCCGCCCCAGCAAGGCCTTGGACCGCATCCTTGTCCATCTCGCTTGGCGAAGCCGTCGGATTCGCGTGATTGGCGATGGTCGGGATCTCAGTGAAGGGATCTTCGTCCTCGTCGAGTCCATCCTGGTTCCCAGCAGTGTCTTGCGACTTCGTCGACACGCTATTCCCCAGCCAGGCGCAGTTTGGCTCGCAGCCTGGTATCACGCGTTTGTCTGACAGACAGCATGGCAACAGCGCCTGATGTGAACCGGACGAATTCATAGTAAAACGCAGTAATCTAGAATACAACCATTAACATCCATGACTCTGGGTGTTTTCGTTTCGTACGGATCGCCCGCGAGCATTCCGTTGTATAGGTAGGAGCTATGAAGCGAATCGCCACCCTCATCGGACTCGCTGTTCTCTCAGCCAGCTGCCAAGAGCCGGCCAAGCCAACTCCTCCACCGCCGGCCAAGCCGGCACCGGTTGTGGAAGCGGCCAAGCCTGTCGATGCCGGAGGCGCCGACGCGCACCTCGGCATGATGGAGAAATACGCCCTTTGGAAGGCCAAGAAAGAAGCCGACGAAAAGCTGGCCAAGGAGCTCGCGACGGAGGAAGAAGCCCGCCTACGCAAGTTCGACAAGAGCAAGCTGGCCACGCACCTGGCTTTGCTCGCATTCGAAAAGAAGACGCGCAAAGTGCTCGACGACGCCGCCGAGAGCCTCAAGGGCAAGCCGGATGCGGCCGCGCAAATGGAGAAGATCGCGGACAAGCAGCGCAAAGCTATCGAGGCGCAGGCCAAGATTCTGCGCAAGATGGATCCCACGGGTGGCAACTCGAACATCGGTACCGATCACGACGTGAACCTGAATCTTTTGGCCAACGACTATCCCGCGGCCTTGGCCGCAGCGGCGGCGGGCGACGACAAGCCCCTGGCCGAGGTGGGCCAAGAGCTCGACAAGCGTTTCAAGAAGATGGAGTCGTGGCTCGACGAGGTGAAGACCTCCAAAGAGAGCAAAGAGCCGAGCGCGCCCAAAGCGGCCAAGGGGGCCAAGAAGGCCAGCAAGAAGGGCAAGAAGGGCAAGAAGTAGCGGCGGCTCGTTGTAGACTCTCGGCCTCTTTACGGGAGGTCCGCACGTGGTTTCACTTAGGCAGCTCAAGCAACTCGCCGATCAGCACGGCACGCCGCTTTTCGTCGTCGATCACAGCGAGATCCGGCGCAACTTCGCCATGTTTCGCAAGTACCTGCCGCGGGTGCAGGCCTACTACGCGGTCAAGGCCAACCCCGATCCGGCCATCGTCAACACTCTGTTTCGCGCGGGCGCCAGCTTCGACGTGGCGTCCATGCCGGAATTCAACATCGTCCACGAGAACATCAAGAACTGGGCGGCGAAGAAGCGGCAGGATTTCATCTGGGACAAGATCGTCTACGCCAACCCAGTGAAAGACAACCGCACCCTGGCCGAGTTGGACCCGTACAAGCCGCTCGTCACCTACGACAACTTGGCCGAGGTGGGCAAGATCAAGAAGTACGCCCCGCACGCCGGCCTGGTCTTGCGCGTGAACGTGCCCAACACCGGCTCCGTGGTCGAGCTGTCGTCGAAGTTCGGGGCCTCGCCCGGCGAGGCTGTGGACTTGATGGAAGCCGCTTTCAACGCCGGCCTGGTCGTCGAAGGACTGTCCTTCCACGTGGGCAGCCAGTGCACGAACTACCAGAACTATGTGCAGGCGCTCGGCATCGCGGACGGCATCTTCAAAGAGGCCTGGGAGCGCGGGCACAAGCAGGTCAAGATCCTCGACATCGGCGGCGGCTTTCCCGCACCCTACGATCCGCACGTGCGCCCATTCGCCGAGCTGGCCAAGACCCTGAACGCAGAATTCGACCGACTTTTCGGCCCCGAAATCGAAATCATTGCCGAGCCCGGCCGCTTCATGGTGGCGACCGCGGCTACCTTGGTGGTCGAGATCATCGGCAAGGCCGTGCGCAACGGCAAGCAGTGCTACTACGTCAACGATGGTGTGTACGGTACCTTCTCCGGCGTCCTCTTCGACCACTGCCAGTACCACTTCCAGGCCTTCAAGAAGGGCCCGACGCAGATATCGTCCGTGTTCGGTCCCACCTGCGATGCCCTGGACGTAGTTTCGGTGGCCGAAGATTTGCCGATCAACCTGCAGCTCGGCGATTTGCTCTACAGCGAAAAAATCGGTGCCTACACCATCGCCAGTGCCACCAATTTCAACGGCATGCCCCTACCCAAGGTGGTCGCGGTTGGCGAGAAGAAAAAATAGATCGAAAAATTGCTACTTACACGTAGTCGCGTTACCTACATGGGATGAGCATCGAAATCGAACGCGCCACGATTCCCTGCGGTTCGTGCGGCGCCATGGTCACCGAACTTCGACGCGGCCGCTGTTGGGGCTGCTATTCCAAATGGGCCGAGATGCGGCCAGTTCCGCGCGGGGCCTCGTGCGCCGTGTGCGAAGAGCGCCGCCGCGAAAATCTCCGCCTCATCGAGCTTCACGGCCGCTCGGTCAGCTTCTGTTACATCTGCGCAGGGCGAACCCTCAAGCTTGCCAAAGTGCCGAACAGCATCGATGGCATCCGGCGCTTACTTCTGCGCGACCGCCGCGCCCAAGATCGGCGCGGCGACGGACTCGAACGCCGGATCTTTCCACGCGAGCGTCGGGTGGGCGACCGCCGCGGACCACCCCGCGCCAGCGCCAGCGACAACACCAATCCCGGATTCACCATGCCCGAATTTGAGGACATCGAAATCGAAATCCAGGAAGCCGACATCGAGATCGTCGAGCAGACGCTGGTACGCGAGCAACCCCAGCGCTAACTTCCGGGTAATTCAATCTTCCACTCCTTTCCCTCGCGTACGAGGGAAAGCGAATGGCGATCTCCGGCGGCCGAGTAGACTTCGACCTCGGCGCGCTCACCGTCGCGCTGGACGGTGCGGATGCCTGCGGGCTCCCAGGCCGGCGGCGCCCAGCCCACCGAGAAGAAATCCTCGGGCCGGGCGATGAGCCGCCCGCCCTGGTGGCGGCTCGACGACAGCACGGCCTCGATGCGGGCACGCGTTTCCGGGCCGAGGCGCTGATACACGGACGCGCGATCGCCACTGCGCGCGGCTGCGATGAACAGGTGGACCGCACCCTCGGGATTGTCGGCGCGCTCGTGGCTGGAGCAGGCAGCGACGAGAAGCGCGCCGATGGCGATCCACTTGCGCATGATCAAGGCTGGTTGCCAGGCTGGCGCGCGTTTTCCGGACGATCGATGCCCAGGCGATCACGCACGAGCGCCATGGTTTGCACGGCGACGGCGCGGGCGCGCCGGGCGCCGTCGGCCAGGATTTCGTCGATGGCTTCCGGCTTGGTCAGAAGTTCGTCGCGCCGGGCGCGAATGCGATCGAGATCGGCCTTCACGCCTTCGAGCAGCCACTTCTTGCACTCGATGCAGCCGATCCCCGCCGACACGCAGCCCTGGCGCACCTCGGCCTGGCGAGCCTCGGTGGAAAAGAACTTGTGCAAGGTGAACACGTTGCACTTGTCGGGATCGCCAGCGTCGGTGCGGCGCACGCGCGCCGGATCCGTGGCGGCCGTGCGCAACTTGTTCCACACGGAGGCGTCGTCCTCGCGCAGCGAGATGGTGTTGCCCAGGCTCTTCGACATCTTGGCCTGGCCGTCGAGGCCCAGAATCTTCGGCGTCGACGAGTAGAGCGCCTCGGGCTCACGGAAGGTCTCGCCAAAGCGCGCGTTCCATTTGCGGACAATCTCGCGCGCCAGCTCCAGGTGCTGGCGCTGATCCTCGCCCACCGGAACCTTGGTCGCGTTGTAAATCAAGATGTCCGCGGCTTGCAGGACTGGGTACGTGAAGAGCCCGGCGTTGATGTTGTCGGGATTCTTCTCGGCCTTGTCCTTGAACTGGGTCATGCGGCCGAGCTCGCCGTAGCTCGTGACCGAGGCCAGCGCCCACGCGAGCTCGGTGTGTTCGCGAACCGCCGATTGCACGAACAGCGTGGATTTCTCGGGATCGATGCCGCACGCAATGAGGTCGCACGCCATCTCGCGCACCCGCCTGCCGAGGATGTTCGGATCGAACGGCTGGGTGATGGCGTGGTAGTCGACGATGCAAAAGAAGCAGCGATAGGACGACTGCAAGGCGACCCAGTTGCGCACAGCCCCGAGGTAGTTGCCGAGGTGCAGTTCGCCCGAGGGCTGAATTCCAGAAAAGATCGTTTCTTGAGCTGCCATCTCGACTGCGGTTGTAGTCGGCGCGCCCGTGGCGGTCAAGGCCGCGCGCGCCGCCCTATTTCAGGACGGACAGCTTGCTGCTGCGCTTGGCGGTTCCAGGATCCGGCAGGTTGCGCACCGACAGGGCACACGCCACGCGCCTGGCGATAGTGGAAAAGGCCTGGGCAGCAGGCGACTCGGGTTCGGCCAGCACAATGGGCCGACCGCTATCGCCGCCCCCGCGCACCGACGAGAGCAGAGGGATCTCGCCCAGAAAAGCCAGGCCCTCGCGCTCGGCCAGCCGGCGACCGCCACCATGGGCGAAGATCTCTTCGTGATGACCGCACTTGGGACAGGCGAAATAGCTCATGTTCTCGACAATGCCGAGCACCGGTACTTCGACCTTCTTCCACATGGCGAGTGCCTTCTCGACGTCGATGACCGACACCTCTTGCGGTGTGGTGACCATGACCGCGCCGGTCACCGGCACAAGTTGCGCCAAGGACAGTTGCGTGTCGCCGGTTCCTGGCGGCAGGTCGATCACCAGGTAGTCGAGCTCGCCCCAGTCCACGTCCTCGACGAACTGGGTGAGCAACTTGTGAATCATGGGGCCGCGCCAGATCACGGCGGCGCCTCGCTCGACGAAGAAACCCACCGACAGCACCTTGATGCCGTGGTGCACGGCCGGAATGATGATGTGTTCGCCCTGAATGTCGGCCGCCGTCTGCGGCTGGCCCATCATTTGCGGAATGGACGGCCCAAACACATCGGCGTCGAGGATGCCGACGCGCGTGCCCGCTTGAGTGAAGGCAACGGCAAGATTGGTCGCGACCGTGGACTTGCCCACGCCGCCCTTGCCCGCGGCCACCGCGATGATGTTGCGCACCTTGGGCAGCCGCTCGCGCGCCGGCCCGGCCTTGCGCGCGACCTCGGCGGTAAACGCGACCTCGACGCTCTTCACGCTGGCCACGCGCAGGGCGGCCGCCTGCACCAAGGCGCGGATCTCGTCGCGCGACGGACAGAGTGGCGTGGTCAGACGAATACCGACCGTCGCTTTGCCGTCGGCGAAGACAACCTCGCCCACCATCTCCGCTTGAGCCAGCGACCGGCCAAGCCCTGGATCCTTTACATGCGATAGCGCTTCGCGAATCTCATCGACGGTGGAAATGGTCCTGTCCTTTCGTTGCAGGGAAGTGGCTAGCGCTTGCGTGCAGTTTTGAGCAGCGACGGCAACTCCACGTCGGCGTGATGCCCCATCTTGCGCCGCTTGACCGCGAGGTAGCCGGCGTTGTGCTGGTTTTCGCCCACCCAGTGGGCGACGCGCGTGGCGACCATGACGCCCGCGTCTTCTAGCCCCTTGACCTTGAGCGGATTGTTGGTGAGAAGGCGCACGGACTCGACGCCGAGGTCGCGCAAAATGGCTCCTGCGATATCGTAGCTGCGCGCATCGGCTTCAAAACCGAGGGCCAGGTTCGCCTCGACGGTGTCGGCGCCGCCGTTTTGCAGGGCATAGGCGCGGATCTTGTTGCCGAGGCCAATGCCGCGTCCCTCTTGGCGCAGGTAGACCACGGCGCCCGATCCCTCGGCCGCAATGCGCTCCATGGCGGTGTGGAACTGCTCGCGGCAATCGCACTTGAGCGAGCCCATGACCTCCGAGGTCCAGCACTCGGAGTGGACGCGTACGAGCACGTTGGACTTGCCGCTGATGCGTCCGCGCACGAGCGCCATGTGCTCGCGCGAACAGATTGGGTTCGCGCAGCCCTGGTTTGGTTCGGGCTCGCGATACACGATAAGCCGGAACGGCCCGTGCACCGTGGGAAGATCTGCTTCGGAGTAGCGCTCGAGTTTCATCGAGAGAATGCCGCTTTTGCGGCTAAACGTACGGGTCGGATCCTGGCTTGTCAACGCACACGCAAAGTTGCCCCGGTTCGGGCTTCCTTGCTTGCATTCCCGTCGAGTGTCATTCTGTATCTTCCATGGCCGTTCGTCCGATTCTGCGTTTTCCCGACCCGCGGTTGCGTCAGGTTTCCAAGCCCGTGACCGCCTTCGATGCGACCTTGCGCGAGCTGGTCTCGGACATGAAGGACACCATGTACCTTGCCGAAGGCGCGGGCCTGGCCGCCATTCAGGTCGGCGAGCCGCTGCGCCTGTTCATCATCGACCCCGAGGTCGCCGGCCACGACGCGGAAGATCCGCCGCTGGTTCTGGCCAATCCCGAGTTGGTCTCGATTTCCGAGGAAGAACAAACCGGCGATGAGGGCTGCCTGTCTTTTCCGGGCATCTTCGTCCCCGTCAAGCGCGGCCAGCGAGCGCGGGTGCGCGCGCAGGATGTGGATGGCAAGACCTTCGAGGTCGAGGGCGAGGCTCTCTTCGCGCGCGCCTTGCAGCACGAGAACGATCACCTGACGGGCCGCCTGCTCATCGACATGGTGGGGCCAGTCAAGCGCCAGATCATCAAGCGCAAGATGCGCAAAGAAAATGAGAGGGAAGACGAAGCCGAGGCGACCTGACGCTAGGTTTTCATCTTCTATCCACCTTGCCCACAGTGCCCTTGCCCCGCTCGCCCACCCTGGTCCTTTCCAGGATCACCTTCGAAGGCCGGCACGGCGCCACCGAGAGCGAACGCAAGAGCCTACGCACCTTCGAGGTCGACGTGGAGATCGATGCGCCGATCGAACAGGCGCGCCAAAGCGACGACCTCGGCGACACCATCGACTATCGCGTGGTGGCGGAGATCATCGTCGAGCTCGGCACCTTGGAGACGCACCACTTGCTGGAGTCTCTCGGTGGTCGCATGCTGGACGCCCTGGCGGCTCGGTTTCCCTCTGCCGGTTTTCGCATCGAACTGCGCAAGCTCAACCCACCTGCTTGCCCCGGCCATCCCGCGTTCGCGGCGGTGCGCCTAAATCGCATTGGCCGTTAGTCGCTGTCCCCGACTTTTCCACGCGTGCTCTTGACCGCCGAGCGCGCATGCTTGTCGGCGAGCATGCGGTTCTTCGCCCGGCGCGAACGGCGGCGTTTTTGACGACGGATTTTCTCCATCTCTTGCACGCGCCGGCTCTCCGCGCCCAGCTTCGCCTCCTCGATCTTGTCCGCGAGCAGCTTGCGCGCGAGATACCGGTTCAGGCCTTGCGAGCGCTCTTGCTGGCACTTGATGCGCAAACCACTTGGGGCGTGGAAGAGCACGACACAAGTGGCGACCTTGTTCACGTTCTGGCCGCCCTTGCCTTGCGAAGTGACGAAGGATTCTTGCAAGTCGTCCTCGCGAATGCCGAGGCCGAGCATGCGCTTCTGCAAGGCCAAGAACTTGTCCTGGGACACGGGAAAGACCAGGCCGCCACTCATGGCAAGTCTTCGCTGCTTTCCCCGTCGTCGTCCTCGTCACCCTCGTCGGTGGCGTTGACGTCGTCCCAGAAGCGGTCCCAGGCCTCGCTGGTCGAGGTGAGCGCGATGGCCATGGCCGGTGTCGTGCTTCCTTCGATGCTACCTTCGAGATCGGAAAAGCAGCGCACCACCACCCCGACGGCGAACACCGCCTCGCCTTGGGCGCCCAGCACGCGAATGCGCAAGAGCGTGCCTACCCTGCGCGTCTCGCTGCTGAGCACGAACAGCCCGCCGCGGCTGACGTCCACGCTGCGGCCGAGAAAGCTGCCCTGGGTGTCGGACAGATTCACGCGCACGTGGATGGGGTTGCGGCGCGAGGATCGTCGCTCGCGAGGCGAATTCGGAATTGGATCCTTGGGACTCATCGTCATCGCTTATCGCAGTCGTTTTTCGTCGTCGCCTATCCTCGCTGCCTCACCACACCCTGACTTGCGCTAGCCTGTGTCGGCCTTGCCTGCGTCAGGCTTGCCCGCGTCAGACTCGCTGTCGCTCGCACTCGTCTTGCGCAGCGATGCCCGGCTGTCGATGTAGTCTTCCAGGAACTTCTTGGCCGGGGCCTCCCAGGCATCGCCGTAGGTTTGCACATAGCCGAAGGCTTCTTCCCGGCTGCCCGGCGTGGCCGCGCTGAGGTTGGCGGCGCGCTTGGGAATGCGGCCGAGCAGGACCTTGCCTAGGTTGCCGTTGGCGGCCAAGGCTTTTTCGAGCGCTTCCTCGGCGGCCTTGTTATTTCCAGCCAAGAAATGCGCCAAGGCCAGGCTCATGGGTGCGCGTCCTGCGCCCGCCTCGGATTTGGCCGCGACCTCGAGCACGGTGGCCGCTTCCGCGGCCCGGCCCAATTTGATGAACGCGATGCCCGCGATGAGGCGCGCCTCGGTGCCAACTGGCCCTTCGTCCACCGCATAGACGCGCTCCAGTTCGATCAAGGCCTCGTCGTATTTCTTCTCGTCGAATTCCAGACAGCCGAGCGCGTGACAAGAGCGCACATAGGACTGCGCCTCCTTGCGCGTAAACGCATCCTTGGCGCCGGAGCTACGCAGCTCGGCCGCGACGGATTCGGACGCACGCTGGACCTCGCGAAACTCCTTGCGTGCACCCTCGTTGTCACCCGACTGCAGGCGCGCAAGTCCGATGCCGGCCAGGGCATCCGCCCAGTCCGGCCGCAACGCCAGAGCCGCGCGGAATTCCTTTTCGGCGGCACCGGGACGGCGTTGTTCGAAAAGCCGCCAACCCGAAGCAAGCATGGCTTCGGGATCGGGCGCGGCGGGCGGAGCCACGGTAGCGCCTTCGTCCTCAGCCAGGTGGCACTTCTTGTATTTCTTGCCCGAGCCGCAGGGACAAGGGTCATTGCGCCCCGTGCTGCCGAGACGCGCGCGCGCCTTTTCTGCCTTGTCGTCGCTCGATTCGGTCTTCGCTTGCTTCGCAGTCACGGCCCCAGTGTATCCACTCTAGACACCGCAGTCGACGGGGAAGAGCACGGAGAATGCGGAGGGCACAGAGACCGCGCTTCCCGCGGCTAGCGGCCGCCGGGGCTGAGCTTGGCGACCTCGCCCTGCAGGCGTGCGAGCACGCTCTTGTCGATGTCGGCTAGGCGAACGCCGATGCGATGTCCGTCCTTGGCCACGACCTTCCCCCGGCCATGGAAGAGCGAAATTCCATCGTTGTCCACGATGGCCACGTCGAAAGCGGCCCCCAGGGAAACCTCCTCCTCCGTTGGGATTACGAATCCGCCCAGGCGAATGTTGATGAGGGGATTGTTGGTGAAGTACCCGACCGTGAGCGGCGTCAAGCGGACCCGTAGATCGTGACCGTCGACCGAAAGGCCGGGTTGAATGCGAGTGGCCCCGTGAAGCGTGTGCGTCGTCCGCCCTGCCGAACTCGCGCCCGGGCTGGCGTCGACGGCGCGAGTTTCTGTGCCGAAATCAAGCGGGACATTGGGTTTGCGACCTTCCCGCTCGTTGCTGGTCACGATGCTTTCGAGGCATTTGCGGCTGTCCTGGTCTAGCTCGCGAAATCGTACGCCCATGCCCAAGACCGGACTTTGCGTGATGCGCACGACTTCGCCCTTGCCCTTGAGCAGCGACAACCCATCCGCGAGCGCGAACTCGAACTCGACGATCGACCCCACGGGGCCCGGCTTGTCGGAAGCCAGGAACATCCCCGTACGGCTGATGTTGAGCGACTGGCTTTCGTGGAAATCGAGAATGCTGCTGTAGCGAAGCTTCACCTGCGCTACGACTGGGACGCGGGCATCGCGAGGGATCTCCCCGGTGGATAGTGGGCTGGAGTCGGTGATCGTGTAAGGCCTCGACACTCGGCCACTCGCGGGAGCGGCCGGCATCGAACCAGATTCCTTACTACCCTTTACTTCGGCCATGGCTCCGCGTGGGTGTGTCTAGGGCACGAAGTCAGGAGGATTGCTCCCGCCCGGGCCAAAGAAGAACTGCTCGGCCTGCTCGAAGAGAAGCTTCTGGCCAGCCTCGGAGGCAAGGTCCAAGCGGAATTCGTTGACAATGCGCTTCGAGAACTCGATCCACTGCATCCACGCCTGCTGGGAGACTTGGTCGTAGATCCGCTGCCCTAGCTCGTTCTTGAAGGGCTTGTAGCTCATTCCGGGCAGCTCTTGTCCCAGTTTGGCGCACTTGATTAGACGAGGCATATGGCCTCCTTGGTGGCGTTCATGGGGGCGGATCTTAGCAGGTCTTTCACCCACTGGCCCCGATCCGAGATCCTGCGCATCCTGCGCTGCGGAGCCAACCGCATCTTTCATTCGCCCATTCGATGTAATGGTAATGGTCCCGAGCACCCAGTCGACAAGCTACCGTTGCTCCCTTCCAGGCCTGGCGGGGTTCGCAAGTGTTCCGTCGCCCGGGACCGCGAGGGTTTTCCCACAACCTGGGCCGAATCGCCAGTGCCAATCGTCGACACCAGGCCTATCCGAGGCCTATCCGGTGATCCCTTGCCGGCGTAGGTAGTCCACGTAGTACTCGGAGGGCTGACGCTCGGAGAGCTCGCCGCGCTCGATGGCGTCCTCGCACAGCTTGCGCAGCTCGCCCACGCGGCGAGACGGCGGAAGCTGGAACGCCTCCATGATGGCATTGCCCACGCCAGGCGGCAGCGGCGGCACGCGCGCGTCGAGCTCGCGCAAGGCGAAGATCCGTTGCATGAGCGCCTCGACGTTGCGTGCGGCTTCTTGCTTGCGCCCTGGGCGCGCCGAAGTGACGTCCGCGCGCGAAAGGTCGATCAGATCGCCTAGCAGGTCGCCCATCTCGTGATCGAACCTGCGCACAGCAGCGTCCGTCCATTCGGCTTCATAGGCGTTGGCGCGCAGGTGGTGCAGGATGAGCGCCTGGATCCGCTGCCGGTCGCCGCGCTCGAAACCCAGTCGGCGCGCGATGGGCCCGAACATGCGCGCGCCCAGTTCGGCGTGACGGTGAAAGGTCACGCGTCCATCGGGCAAGAATTCGCGCGTCGAAACCTTGCCGATGTCGTGAAGCAGCGCCGCCCAGCGCACGTACGGTCGCGCCGACGCTTGCATGACGACCTGTTTGGTGTGCTCCCAGACGTCCTTGTGTCTGCGCCCCGCTTCCTGCGAAAAGTCGACCGTGGCTTCAAGTTCGGGCAGAAGCGCGGCCAGCACGCCCGCCTCGTGCAGCCATTGCAACGCCAGGGAGGCGAAGGGGCCTAGGATAATTCTCTCAATGGCCTGGCGATGCGTCGCTGGCGGTAGCGCAGCGAGGTCTTGCACGACGAGACGGGCGGCCCGCGTGACTTCGGCCGCCACCGCGATGCCGGTGCTGGCCATGTGGACAGCCACATCCAGAACTGCCTCGGTCCCTGTGCCGAACGGCATCGCGTCCTCACGCATGAATCAGCCCCTGGTCTCGCACGGCCCGAAAGAACCTACGCTTGCTTGAACCTACGGCGATCGCCAACACTACGGTTGGATGATCTTCTTCTTGTCTTGGTCCCACTTCTTCTGCAAGTGGTCGACCACGGGCTGGGACTGCTTGAGCCGGCCAGCCAGGCTCTTTTCCGAGATGGGATAGTTGGTCCCAAATTTGAGACCTTCGTCGTAGAGGAACGTGCCGACTTCCTGGTCGTCCACGAACTGCGAGATCTTCTTGCGCGCGTACGCGGCCTTGCGCAGTGAAGTCCACCGGCCGTCGAACCACGCCACCAAGGCTTGACCGTAGGCACGCTCGAAAACCGCCAGCTCGCCCGCGAAACGGTTGAATTCCTCGGCGAAACGCTCGCGGAAAAGCGGAGCGCTTTCGCCACCCTTGTCCACCACGCGCTTAGCGGCGAGGCGAAGCATCATGGCGTCCTCGCCGTAGCGCAGGTAGGGCTCCACATTCCCTTCACGCGGGGTAATGATGTACACCACAGCGGCCGCGGCGATTTCGCGAACATCATGCTCGAGGTCCGGATCCGACACCGCCTCGAGGAGTACCTTGAGATCGAAGGGCAGCGAAACCAAGGCCCGCGCAAGTGTCTCCAGGAAACTGCGCTCTAGGTCCTTGTCCATGGGTCGTGCTGGGGCGAGAGGGAGGTTGAAAACAGCGGGCGACGGTCTGCCGCCCCGGGATGGCGCCCATACTACTCAATTCTCACAGGAAAGACACTGCCTAGCGGAAGGAACCCTTCATTCTCGCGAGGCACACTGCGCCGCAAGATCATTGAATCCTTGGAAGCGATTGATTCGTCAGCCAACAGTCCTTAAACTCACCCATCCGGTGGTGAATGGCTCACGCCAACCCAGAGGTAAACTAGGTGTCAGACAACTTTCGTCGAACAGATCCCCGCTACGCTCGCCGGCTCGAGGTCGAGATCATCGCAGGCGACCAGAAGCGCGCCGCCACCACGGTGAATATTTCCCTTGGCGGTCTCTTCGTGGAAACCAGCGAGGCCTTCCCTCTGCAAACTCGACTGCAGGTCCGTTTCCAGATCCCGACCCAGCCCGAGACCATCGAGGTGAGCGGCGAAGTACGTTGGGTCGAACCCGGGAGCGCGGGCCAACCGAGTGGCATGGGGATTCGTTTCCAGGGTCTGCGCGCGCGCGAAGTCTGGGCGCTCAACCGCTTTTTTCAGGGCTAGTGGCGCCTTTCAGGGCCGCAGCGATGCGGGCAAGAGCGGCGACGGCGATCCCGTGCACGTGATCCACAGCTGATGTGCCGCGCGGGTCATGGCCACGTGGAGAAGCCGGCGTGCGTGGTCGCTTTCCGGATACGACTCCTCGTTGGCCTCCAGCAGAATCACGATGTCGAATTCTAGTCCCTTGGTCTGCTTGACGTCGGTCACGTCGATCCCGGGCCGAAAGGAAAAATCCTGATCTGCGACCAGACGCAACCCAGGCACCTCGGCAGCCGAAAGCGCCTCGAAGTAGAGGCGCGCCTGTTCGGGATGGCGTGCGATCAAGGCCACCGACGACAAGGGTTCTCGTTGCATGAGATCGCGCAGAATACGCACGAGGAACTCGCACGCCTCGCCCGAGGAGCCGAAGCGAAAACCCTCAACCTCGGCGCCCGAGCGCGGTACCTGCGGGCGCTGGTCGCCCATGAGCGGGCCAAGCGCGTGAAGCGCACAGTCTACGATCTGGCGCGTGGATCGGTAGCTGATGCGCAAGGGCTCGACGCAGGCGTGCGGCAAACCTAGGCGTTCGAGCATCTCGGTCCAGCTCACGAAACCGTGCTCGGGCGCGATGCCCTGGTTGGTGTCGCCGGCCAGGGTGATCGACCGACGCGGCGTCGTGCAGTCGAGCAGCACCGCCAGTTCCACCGGCGCGAAATCCTGCACCTCATCGATCATCAAGTGATGGTAGGCGAGCGATCCCTTCGCGCTTTGCAGGGGTCCGCGCTGCAATTGGTGGATGCGCAGGAGCAGCGCCTCGTCCTCCACATCAAGCGCGTACCGCTCGCCGTCGTCTGCGGCGCTCGATGAGCCGGTCCGCAAGCGTTCACGGTCCACGCACCAGCGATGGATGCTCTCGATCTGACCCTCGGAAAACAACCCGTGCGCGTGCGTGGCGAATCCACGGGTAAGGGCTTGGCGGTCGGTGAGCAGGGCGGCCCACTCGCCAATCACGTCACGCGTCCGCGCGCGCAGACGCGCGCCGCAGGTCTCGATGCGGGTACGCATGAGGGGAGAAAGCGCGGCCTGTTTCACGAAGCGCGCAAGGGCGGTGACCCGCGCGTCGAGCGGCCCCGAGGTTCCGTCCCAGGCAGCGAGCACGGCTTGGGCTTCGGGTCCACTACCAAGCTCGGATCCGAGAAGCTGCCGGCACCAAGCAGCCATTTCGACCTGCCGATCGGCCAGGATCCCCAGCATGGCCCCGTGCGATTTCGCACGCATCACAAGCGGCGGCGTGTTGTCGGTGACGTCGCACGCGAGGCCCGCCAGCGAGGCCCTGCGCACCTCCTCGGCCCAGTGGGCGAAGGTCTTGACGTTCACGCCCGGCACCTGCAGGTCGGGCAAAACCCTGGACACGTAGGCCGCGAGCGCGCGCTGGTACACGATGACCAGCATGTCTTGCGGGCGGAAGTAGCCGGGTTCGGCGAAGTTCAAGTAGGCGATGCGGTGCAGTCCAATGGTGGTTTTGCCACTGCCCGCCGACCCCTGCACGACGATGACACCTGAACTCGGCCGGGAAATCAGTTCGAACTGCCGCGGGTCGATGAGCGCGGCGATGGCGGGCAGGAAGCGGTCAGCTCGGCGTTGCCCGTGACTTTCGAAACCTAGGCGCAGCCGCTGCTCAGAAGGGGCGGACGATGCAGGCGATCCGGCCCACGGTGCGACGCCCAGGCGGACCTTGTCGAGATCGAGGCTGCGCCAGACGTGATCCGGAGATTCGCGCGAGAAGATCCCTTGCGCGCAGGCGACCCGCCGAAGCTCCGCGTCCACGATGGTGACTGTCCGGCGGGCCAGGATCTCGCCCGCGACCTCACGCTCGCCCAGCCGCTCTTCGAAGGTGTCGCCCTCGTCGTAGCGGTAGAAGAGACGCGAAACCGGTGCGTTCCGCCAATCCACGATCTGCACGCCGCCGCCGGGCTCGACGTACCCGCGCTGGCCGATGAGCACGTCGCGCCGGCGCCCGTCCTGCAGCATGCGCAAGTGACCGAAATAGGGCGACCGGCGATCGACGGGAACGCTTTCGCCGCGACCGCGCTGGCGCGACAAGGCCTCGATTCGATGCATCTGTTCCAGCAGAGGACCTTGATCTTCCGGCTTCGCCTCGGCCAGGGCATCTCGCAGTTCGATGAGCGTGGCCATATCGTCGACCGGTGCGTGCGCGCGCCGAAGCGGCGCATCGACCTTGGCGAGCACGACACGGAGAAGCGCCTCCTCTTCGAGGACAATCGCCGGGGGATTGGCCGTTTCCGCCGGCTTGAGAGCGCCGTGCTCATGGACTTCGTTCTTCACGACAAAGTCGTCTACTTTAGTGTCAGAAGAGCGACTTGCCAACCATCAGGCGGCCGGCAGGCGAATGGTGAAGGTCGTACCTTTGCCAGGCTGGCTGAGCACGTCGATGGTGCCCTTGTGATCCTCCACGATGCGCGCGGTGGTCGCGAGCCCAAGCCCTGTGCCGCCAGCCTTGCGAGAGAAGAACGGCTCGAAGATGTGATCGACGTCTTCCTTGGCAATACCGATACCGGTATCGCGCACCATCAAGATGGCTTCTGCTGGCGTCGCATTTCTCTGGGCAGCCGCGAGGTAGATCGTGCCACCCTCGGGCATGGCTTCCACGGCATTGCGCAGGAGATTCCATAGCACCTGCTGCATTTGGCCCGAGGCGGCCTCGACCCAAACGCCGCTCTGGGCGTGGAGCTGCAAGCGCACTTCCTTGGCCCGCCGTTCCTGTTCGAAGATCTTGGCGATCTCGGTGACCATTTCTCCAAGATCGAGCCGCTGCCGTTCTTCCGTGCGTGGGCGAGCGTAATCAAGCAGATTGCTGATGAGCGCATTGACCCGATCGACTTCGCGAACGGCGATGTCGACCAAGTTGCACGTCTCGGCGTCGGCGCCGGGAAGACGTTTGAGCACCTCGACCGATCCGGAAATGCTGGCCAGGGGATTGCGGATCTCGTGCGCGATATTGGCGGCCAGACGACCAATGCCGGCCAAGCGCTCAGCTCGAGCAACCACCTGTTCCATGTGGCGCAAATCCGTCAGATCTTGGAAATGGATGACTCGCCCCGTGACGTTGCCACTGTGATCGGAAAGCGGAGTCGCGGAAAGGCCTAGGTGCCGCTCGACTCCGTCGGCCCTCACCGCATCCACTTCATCGCGCAGCACCCGTCCGAGCGCGCCGGCCTTGGCCAGCACCATATCCAGCGAGGGGATGTGGCTGGCCAATTTCTGGCCGATGGGCGGGGCAGCGGTGATACCGAGAATGTCACACGCGGCATCGTTCATCGTGGTGATGGTTCCGTCGAGGGTGGTGGTGACCAGGCCCGACGACAGACATCGAATCGTGTTCTGGTGCAGCGACGCGAGATCTCCCACCAACTGTTGATGCATGACCAGCCGCTCGCCGGCCTTGCGTCGCTGTCGAGCCAGGCTGACGCCGAGTGACCCCACCGATACCAACCCGGCCAAGAAGATCACGATGCGGAAGACCACTTCTTCTCGTGTGAGATCCCAAGGAAAAACCGTTTGGCCGGTAATGGGAGGAAGAACCTTCAAGTAGCCGAGCAGCGAGATGCAGACGAAGAGCAGGGCGCTGGCCAAGGAGACGCTGGCCGCGCCGAACCCCTTGGGCAGCGCGGACACCGCGACCACGTCGATGAGGTAAAGAAAGGTGTATCCACTTTGGGCACCGCCCGTCGCGTGGACCAGCAAAGTGACCAGAACCAAATCGACCCCGATTTGAATGTCGGCGAAATGAATCGGATCCTGGATGCGTTTGAGACTGATGGCGTAGGCGAGGCTGGCGAGATAGGTCGTGGCCAGGAGCCCGAACACAAAGCGGCCGAACGGACTCGACAGGGTCTCGGGTGATCCCATCGTCCAGGCCAAGCTCACCACCGAGAGCATGAGCACCGTGGCCAGAGCCGTGCGCACGAGCATCAAGTAGGTGACGATTCTCAGCGCTTCGGCGCGCGGCCTGTCGACGGATCCCACCTCCGGGGCAGCACCCATGAACACGAGCGGCGTGACTTCGACCGGGGAAAGGGCCGCGCGATCTGCGGCGGGTCGTGCGGAGCGGTCGGCCGAGGCTGGCGTCCTATCTTCCATTCGGTCCGCGTGCCCCTGGGCGAGTTTCCGTCGGCGAAGGACTAGCTCTTGATATTCCCGGCCATCTCGAAGATCGGCAGATACATCGCGATGACCAAGCCACCTACGACGGTGCCCAAGAACACCATCATGAGGGGTTCGATCATGCTGGTCATGGAGGCCACCGCGACGTCGACTTCCTCTTCATAGAAATCCGCGATCTTGGTCAGCATGGCATCGAGCGCGCCGGTCTGCTCGCCCACGCTGATCATCTGAACCACCATGGGCGGCATGAGACCGGTTTCCATGAGCGGCGTGGACATGTCCTTTCCTTCCGAGATGCGCGCGCGGACGAACATGATGCCGTCTTGGACCACGACGTTGCCAGCGGTCTTGCCCACGATTTCCATGGCATCGAGAATGGGGACGCCGGACGAAAGCAGCGTACCCATGGTGCGCGTAAACCGCGCCACCACGGTCTTGCGCAAGACATTCCCCAAGATGGGGAGTTTCAGCAGCATACCATCCCAGGCCAGCCTGCCTTTGCGCGTGCGTAGGATGAGGTTCCAGGTTGTGTAGAGCGCAATCAGCCCCCCCACGATGAAGGGCAGGTAGTTCCGCATCGCGTACGACATATCGATGACCAACTGGGTCGGCTTGGGCAGTTTGCCGCCGCCGAAATCCTTGAACATCTTTTCGAACACAGGGATGACCTTGGTCAGCAAGACGACCACCACGATACCGGCGATGAACAAAACGATGAGCGGATAGCTCATGGCGCCCTTGACCCGACGGCGCAGTTTCTGCGCCTTCTCCATGTACTGGGAGAGGCGCTGCAGAATCGTATCCAAGATGCCGCCCGCCTCGCCAGCGGCGACCAGATTCACGAAAAGATTGTCGAAGATCTTGGGGAAGCGCCGCATGGCATCCGACAAGGTCAGGCCACCTTCCACGCTGCTGCGGATCTGGCTCAAGATCTTGCCGAAGCGTTTGTTTTCAGCTTGCGACGACAAGATCTCCAGGCACTGCACGATGGGCAAACCGGCGTCGATCATGGTGGCGAAGAGGCGTGTAAAGATCACGATGTCGCTGGTCTTGACCCCTGTGCCGATGGTGGGCAGCGTGATCTGCATCGGCTGCTTCTTCACCGTAACCGGCGAGAGCTGCTGCATCTTGAGCTTGTTGTGGACGGCCTCCTCGGTCTCGGCCTCCATCACGCCCTTCTTGACGTCGCCCGTCCGCGTACGCGCTTCCCAAATGAAGGCTTTCATTTGCGCTGCCATGGTTCTTTATCCTCTTCCCATGGGCGGCCGGCCGCCCGGCCTGCCGGACGATGCCCCGCCGCCGGTCGAAATGATTTGTTCAAGCTCCTCGGGCTCCGAGCTGTGGCTCATCGCCTCTTCGAGCGAGACCAGCCGACGCAAATACAGACTGGCCAGACTTTGGTTCATGGTCTGCATACCGGACTTGCCCTGTCCTATTTGCATGATGGAGTAGATTTGATGGATCTTGTCCTCGCGGATGAGGTTGCGAATGGCGGCGTTGGGGATCATCACCTCCAGCGCCGGAATGCGACCCTGCCCGGAAGCCCGCGGCAAGAGCGATTGGCTGATGATGCCTTCGAGCACGAAGGACAGCTGGGCACGGATCTGCGACTGCTGGTTCGGGGGAAAGACATCGATGATGCGGTTGATGGTCTGCACCGCCGAGTTCGTGTGCAAGGTGGCGAAGCACAGGTGGCCGGTCTCCGCCGTCACTAGAGCCGCTTCGATGGTTTCGAGGTCGCGCATTTCGCCGATGAGGACTACGTCTGGATCCTGGCGCAGGATATATTTGAGCGCCTTCTTGAAGGTGTCGGTATCGGCCCCGATCTCGCGCTGGTTGATCAGGCACTTCTTGTGCGGGTGCAGATACTCGATGGGATCTTCGATGGTGATGATGTGCTCGTGGCGTTCGGAATTGATCTTGTCGATCATCGCCGCCAGCGAGGTGGTCTTGCCCGAGCCGGTGGGTCCGGTCACCAGAACCATTCCACGCGGCTTGTTGCACAGTTCTTCGATGACGGGCGGCAAGCCCAGATCGCCAAAGCTCTTCACCTGAAACGGCACGGTACGGAAGGCACCTCCCACCGCGCCCCGCTGCATGAAGAGGTTGGCGCGAAAGCGCGCGACTCCGCGCACGCCGAAGGAAAAATCGAGTTCCTTGTCCTCCTCGAAACGCAGCTTCTGCGTATCGGTCAAGACCGAGTAGCACAGCTGCTTGGTGTCCACCGGGGAGAGCTGGTTGACCCGCAAGGGAACGAGCACGCCGTCGATGCGCAACTGCGGAGGCGAGCCGGTCGTGATGTGAAGGTCGGAGGCCCCCTGCTCGACCATCGCCTTCAAGAGCTGTTGTAGGTTGACGTTGAGCCCACTCGCAGGTGCCGGCGTGGTGTCCAAACTGCCTCCTCTAGTCGGCGGCCGTGATGCGCGCCACCTCTTCGACCGAGGTGACTCCCTGGCAGATCTTGCGAATGCCCGACATGCGCAACGACCGCATCCCGCGCCGGACGGCCTCGGCCTTGATTTCCACGGCAGCCGCCCCCTGCAACACAAGTTCCTTGAGCGGGTCGGTAAACGGCATGACTTCGTAGAGAGCGACGCGGCCTTTGTAACCGGTCATGCCGCATGTCTGGCAGCCAGCACCATGCATGGGAGTGGCCGTGTCGATCTCGGCGTCGGTGGCGCCCAGCAATTTGAGTTCGTCCTTGGGCGCCGGAATGGGCTGCTTGCAGTTCGCGCAGATCTTGCGCACCAGGCGTTGCGCCTGCACCAGCTGCACGGCGGCCGTGACCAAGAAGGGCTCCACGCCCATGTTGAGCAAGCGGGTGATGGTCGACGGAGCGTCGTTGGTGTGCAGGGTCGAGAGCACGAGGTGGCCAGTGAGCGCGGCCTTGATGCCGATCTCGGCGGTCTCGAAATCGCGGATCTCGCCGATCATGATGATGTCGGGGTCTTGGCGCAGGAACGAGCGTAGCGCCGCCGCGAAGTTGAGCCCGATGTCTTCGTGCATTTGCACCTGATTGATGCCGGAGAGATTGAACTCGACGGGATCCTCGGCGGTGCAGATGTTGTCGGCGATCTGGTTCAGCTCTGAGAGCGCCGAATAGAGCGTCGTGGTCTTGCCCGAACCCGTGGGCCCAGTGACCAGCACCATGCCGAAGGGCGCCTCGATGGCCTTCTTGAAATCGGCAAGCTGGTCCTCCTCGAAGCCCAGCTTGGTCATGTCCAGCTGCAGGTTGCCCTTGTCGAGGAGACGCAGAACGATCTTTTCGCCGAACAACGTGGGCAGAACCGAGACGCGGAAATCCATCTCCTTGTTGGCCCCGACCTTGAGCTTGATGCGGCCATCCTGGGGCAGGCGGCGCTCGGCGATGTCGAGGTGGGACATGATCTTGAGGCGGCTCGACAGCGCGGCCTTCAGTTTCACCGGTGGCGACATCTCTTCGTGCAGCACACCGTCAACCCGGTAGCGCACGCGATAGCTCTTCTCGTAGGGCTCGACGTGGATATCGGACGCGCCTTTCTGGATCGCGGAGAGCAAGATGTGGTTGCACAGCTTGACCACCGGCGCGTCGTCCGCGGCGCGCTCTAGGTCCAGGGCGTTGACGTCTTCCTCGCTGGAGGCGCCCACCTCGACCTGTTCCTGGATCTCGTTCATGACCTGGGTAAGGTCGAGTTCGTTCTGGCGCTGGTAGTACTTCTCGATGGCCTCCGTGATGCTGACTTCGGAAGCGACCACCACCTCGATGTTGTAGCCCGTGACGAATTTGAGATCGTCAATGGCGAGGATGTTGGAAGGATCGGCGATGGCGATGATGAGCGACGAGCCGGCGCGATTGACCGGAATCACGCGATGGCGTTCGACGACCTCCTTGGGCAGCAGCGTGATGACGTCCCGATCGATTTCAAACTCGGACAGATTGATGGCTGGGACGCCATACTGCTTGGACAGGAACTGGGTGAGATCATCCTCCTGGATGGCGCCCACCTTGATGAGGGTATTCCCCAGGCGCTCGCCTGATTTCTTGCTCTCTTCCTGAGCGCGCTGTAGCTGCTCGGGCGAGATGATTTGGTCCCGAAGCAGTAGCTCCCCGAGTCGACTCATGTTTCCCCTAAGAAACCGTCGGCAGATGGCAACGGCTCCTTGAGCTGCTGATCGTAACAGTGGGTCAGTGCGGAGGCAAGATCCTCACTGACGGTTCGGCGCACGGACCGCGTCAGACGAGCAGTTCAACCCAGCCCACTGGCTCGATCAGGGTTGCAAAATTCCCGACGGACGCTAGTTGTCGAAGGGATCTGCGTAGCCGCTAGCCTTTGCCTTTTTCCCGGCGGGTGCTTTGGGCGTCTTGGCCGCGGGAGCCGCGGCTGGGGCCGCCTTGGGAGCGACCACTGCCGGCTTGGGCGCGGCAGCGGGCTTGGGAGCTGTGGTGTGGGCGACCTTGTGGGCCGCTGCCTTGTGAGCCTTGGGTTGCGCCTTCTCGACTTCGAGAGCTTCGGCACCTCCTTCCGTGCCAGGAGCAGGAACTTCAGGAGGAACGGCAGCGGGAGCCTCGGGCGCCGCGGCGGGGGCTGCCGTGGGAATGGCGGCTGTGGGCGGCGCGCTAGGCGGCAGAGGTTCGACGTGCGCCGCAGGCAGGGGTGGAGGAAGCGGCGCGGGCGTGATGACCACCGGGGTTGGTGGCGCTGGCGTGGGCATGATCAGCTTGAGCAGCACCACGGCCAGAACAAACCCGAACAGAACCAAACCTCCCCCAGACAACAGATAGAACAGCCTCGACTTGGCAGCGCCATTCGCAGCGACCATGGGTTCGGTAAGAGCAGGGCGCATTTCCTCCTGCACCAGGATGGGCGGCAGGAGTTCGCGCGAACCCGATCGGCCCTCACGAGCCGCAGCTTCCTGCTCTTCGGCAACGAGGGGATTGACTGTCACCAGCGTGCGTTCGTCGCCGGGTGGGGCAACCTGGAAGCTGGCCGATGAGGGGCGCTTGAATGCCACCGCAGGCGGGGTCGGCGCAGCCGGGGCCGCAATCGATTCGGGCAGTGGCAACGATGAAGCCAACGCCGGCATGGCGGGTTCGGGTTCGGGCGCTTTGGCCGGCAGAACCAGCTTGGCGAGCAAGTCTTCGTAGGCGAGATTGGTCGCTTCACCGGGTTCTTCGGCGCTTTCGCTTTCATCGGCGTCCTCCGCCACATCATCCGCGGCGGGTAGCGATGGCGGTGGCGGCATAAACGTGCTAACCAGCGCGGGCCCTGGTGTTTCAAGCATCACGTCGAGACCGTCGTCAAGAGACTGCTCACCCTCCGTGGGAGCTGGACGGGATTCGCCTTCGACCAGAAGATCAGCGACGTCATCGACGGACGCTTCAGCGGATCCGTCGGCCTTGTGTGTCGGCCCGGGGCCAGTCGACATTGGGGA
>Ga0265316_10001067_pt1 | contig 29636 bp, 33 predicted proteins | sample 4522metaG_FD_202092 | JGI IMG/M metagenome (GOLD analysis project Ga0265316, IMG submission 202092) | Rhizosphere microbial communities from Carex aquatilis grown in University of Washington, Seatle, WA, United States - 4-5-22 metaG | ecosystem: Host-associated > Plants > Roots > Rhizosphere >...
TGGCGCAGATTAAAAAATAAATGTTCTAACCAAGGGGTGATATGGGTTGCGGATGTTCTGAGTCAAAGAAGATGGCCAAATATGTATGTAAAAAATGCGGTAAAGAAGAGATGCGGGAAGTAAAAGAGGGAGAAGTTGTAAAAAGCTGCTGCGGGCAAGATATGGAGAAAAAATAATATAATACGTAAGCGCGGTAGCTGTGTTACAATATTAATCCATTAGCAAGAAGGAGGTCAGGTATGTTATACACAATTGCGGTTATCCTGCTCGTGCTTTGGCTGTTAGGGTTGGTTACGTCATACACTATGGGCGGACTTATCCATGTTTTGCTCGTCATTGCCGTTATCGTTATTGTTTTACGCCTCATTAGTGGCCGGAAAGTGGTTTAGTTGACAAAAACCTTAAATAATCCTTTTTACGAGAGATAGTAAGGGTTATATTTTAGAAAGGAGCGATATGAGAAGACATTTATATTTATTAGTTATATTATTGGCTGTAATTTTTTTACAGGGATGTTCAATTTTATCTCCTTCTGTAGGGCATTAGCTTAAGATGAATTTTGCTCACAACTTAAAGATGTTAGTATACATTCCCCTACTAACATGCGTATTGTTGATATGGATTATCGCCAGTTCCGTGAGGCTGGTTTTCGTATATTGCTATTCGGGATTGAAAGTAATGACCAGCTGGTTTTAACTTAGTTTAGCCGGAGACCCCAGTGAATTCTTACTCTTCGGATAACGGCAGAGTTTGAAGGCTATGATCAGAATACTGGTCGTAGCCTTTTTATCTAATGCAATATGATGTCAATAACACTTCACAAAAAATATTTTAACTAAAATTAAGATAGGGCAGGCGCGATGAAAACTCCGGGCTCCGGATCAACTATTCCTACGGTAGTTAGCGGTATGCTTACTACTATTGATCATCAGAAAATATCATTCCAGCATTTTAAGAATGGCTGCCGGGCTGTTATTGTTATTGCGCACGGGTATTATAATAGTAAGCAGTCGGTGGTTTTGCAGCAATTGGCTCATGCTCTTGGGACGGAATATGATATTCTTATGTTTGATTTTCGCGGCCATGGCAAAAGCAATGGCGTATTTACTTGGACGAGCCGGGAAGGAAATGATTTGAGGGCGGTATTAGATTTTATCGCCCCACAATACTCTAAGATTGGATTAATTGCTTTTTCTATAGGGGCAAGTACCAGCATTAATGTTCTCGCCAATGATAAGCGCGTGAATAGCTTTATCTGTGTTAGCGCTCCGTCGGATATGTCTAAAATTGATTACTGGTTTTGGGCTCTGGACTGGAAAGGGGATGTCGCATACACTTTTCTTAATCCTGAGGGAAGGGCAGGCAAAGGAGTGCGTCCCGGGCCATTCTGGCTGGCAAAGGAGAGGCCCATTAATAACATCGGTAAAATTACCATTCCGATCATGTTTATACACGGAAGCCGGGATTGGGTGATCAGGCCGTGGCATTCCGAGGCTTTATATCAGAAGGCAGGCGGGATAAAGAAAATAACTTTTATCAAAAACGGTTCGCACGCAGAGTACTTAATACGTGATTACCCCGAGCAATTCTTCACGGAAGTAAAAAGCTGGTTCCTTGACACGCTAATGAAGGATAATTCTTCATGAAGGAAGATTTAGTTATCCATAAGATATTTGCTAAAATTTCCTCCCGGTTTTCAGATAGGGTATGCCTTCAAATAAAAAAAGGTTCTATCTGGGAGAGATGGACATACGGGCAGATAGAAGGCTTCTCTCAAAAGATAGGCGCATTTCTTATCAAGGAGGGTTTTAAAAAGGGCGACTTTGCGGCTATATGCTTGGAGAACCGTCCGGAATGGGGAATGATCTATTTAGGGATAGTGGCTGCGGGCCTGACCTGCGTTCCTTTAGACACACAGCTAACTGAACAAGAGATAGAAAACCTTATCAATGACTGCGCCGCAAAAGTAATATTTCTCTCTAACTCCGTCTTTCAAACAAAGAATATTAGTAAGATAAAATCCGGGTTGAACAAGATCGTTATACTGGATATTGATATTGAGAAAGATAACCTTATAGGCTTGGCGCAGGTAAAGTCTATCTTGTCTGAAGGTATCATATGGCCAGATGTCTTTCCCGAAGACGTCGCTTCGCTTATTTATACATCAGGTACCATTGATAAGCCCAAAGGAGTAATGCTTACGCATAAAAATTTATGCTCTGATTTTCAAAGTATCAATAAGCTGAAACTTTTTTCAGATAAAGACAATTTTATATCAATATTACCGCTGCATCATGCTTATCCTTTTATGGTTATGCTGATAATACCTCTTTTTAGCCGGGCACGGATCACGTATACTTCAAGCTTTAGAAGCGATGAATTGTTGAGTTTGATGAGAGAGTCCGGAGTAACGGTATTGGTAGGAGTACCACAACTTTTCTCTATTTTTTATACGAATATATTAGAAAAGATGAATAAGGTGCCGTTTTTACTCAGGTTGCCTCTTTTAGGGTTGATAGAGATATTGTGGCAGATAAGAAGAGTTAGCGGAATTAATTTAAGCAAGCTGGTTTTATCGAAGATACACCGGCCATTCGGACAAAATTTAAGATTTTTTGCCTCCGGAGGCGCTAAGTTAAATGAAGAAACGGCGAGATATCTCGTCAAAATAGGTTTCACAATACTTGAAGGATATGGGCTTACCGAAACTTCTCCGATAGTCACCTTTAATCCATTAAAGAGGCAAAAAATCGGCTCTGTCGGCAGAGTGGTTCCGGATGTAGAATTGAAAATTGACAATCCCGACACAGCGGGGGTGGGTGAGGTGATAATCAAGGGCCCCAATGTCATGAAAGGCTACTACAATAGAGCGGATGAGACCTCGAGCGCTTTAAAAGAGGGCTGGTTTTACTCCGGGGATCTGGGCTATATAGATAAGGACGGCTATCTTTATATTACAGGAAGGAAGAAAGAGTTAATTGTTTTAAGTTCCGGCAAGAATATCTATCCCGAAGAGGTAGAATCTCACTATGCTAAGAGCCCGTACATTAAAGAAATATGTGTTCTTGGTATCGGCACAGCGGAGGAAGACAGGCTGTCCGCTGTGGTAGTACCTGACGCTGACTATTGCCGTAAGGTTGGGTTAGTTGATATTAATAGTACGATCAGATGGGAGTTAGAAAATTTGTCCGAGGAGCTTGCTTCCTATAAGCGCATCAAGGGTTATATTATTGTAAAGGAAGGCCTGCCACGCACGCGGTTGGGCAAAATAAAAAGGTACGAAGTTAAGAACAAATATTTAGATGAGCTTAAGGGCGCAAAGTTAAAAGATGCGATGGAGGAAACCCCCTCTACGGATGAGGATATTAGGTTGATCTCTTCTGATGTCGGTAGAAGAATGATCGAAGTACTGAATAAATACGCAAAGTTAGAAAAACAAATATTCCCGGCTGATCATATCGAATTAGATCTTGGTATAGATTCGTTAGGCCGCGTAGAACTAATAATAGCATTAGAGCAGGCGTTAAACATTCGCATACCGAATGAATTAATGAGTAAGGTTTTTACTGTTAAAGAGCTCATTCTTGAGATAGAGAAATTGGTTCCGAACGCAGGGGTACAAAGGGAGACCGTTCTACAGGCTAAAAGCCAAACTCTATGGAAAGAAATTTTAAACGAAAAACCAGCCATAGATATGATGAAAAAAATTAATCTAACGCCAAACCGCCTGACAATTTTAGGGATGCTGCTATTTGCTGAAATTTTACGCCTTGTGTTTAAAGTGATTTGGGGCTTGAAGGTTTCCGGCACGGAAAATATTCCGAGAACGGGAAAGTGCATCTTGTGCGTTAACCACGGAAGTTATCTGGATGCGTTTATTGTTGAGGCTTCTATGCCTGCGAGTTTACGCAAGGGACTTTTCTTCGTAGGTTTTAAAGCTTATTTCGAACAACCCTTGATTAAAAATATCATAAAATATATCAGGGTGATCCCCATTGATCCGGGTATGCACTTCGTAGAAGCCATGCAGGCATCTTCTTATGTTCTTAAGAATGATAAGATGGTCTGCATCTTCCCTGAGGGACAAAGAACTATCGACGGAGAGATCAAAGAATTCAAAAAAGGGGTCGGGATATTGGCAAAAGAGTTGAATGTCCCGCTGGTTCCTGTATTAATAACAGGTTCATTCGAATCTTGGCCGAGAACAAAAAAATTTCCGAGTCCGTATCCGATCAAAATAACTTTTGGCGAGTCTTTTGATTTTGAGGAGCTTAAGAAAGTGGGCCTAAAATTTGGGGCTAAAGATGAATATGAAGCAATAGCCTTTGGCATAAGGGAAGAGGTTATAAAGCTTAAACGGCGCCTATTACTTCAAGAATAAAATTTTCCGAATGAAACAGTAAAATCATGAATTATACCTAAGTACAATTGATTCCATTTTGAATATTTATATAATATTGTCATGAATTTTCAAGATAATTACTATAAAAAGATCAACCAGTGCCGCGCATACTTAGTATGCCTGAGGAATATAAAGATACGATTGAGGAACTTTAAAGAATAGTATGAATAGGAAAGTCTTATTATCAATCACAGTATCAGCCATTATATTTGTCACTACCTTTGTTTTTAATCAGACGCAGTCTTTCTATAAGGTTTTTGCTCAAGGTAAAAAGTATTTCGAAAAGAGAGAATATCAACAGGCGCTCCCATTATTAATATCCGCGGTTAATATAAAACCCGAAGACAAGAATAGTTCGATCTACCTTCTTTGGACCTACGCAAATTTAGGTGCAAAGAAAGAGGCTTCCGAATTGGCAAAGATTATCGTGAAGAAGTACCCCGAAGATCCATTGGTCGCGGAGCAGATCGCTGATGCCTACTATAAAATAATTGATTATAAAATAGCGGAAAAATTTTACCGCAAAGTGTTAGAAAAAAAAGATACTCTTGTCATAAAGAAGAAACTGGCCGAGGTTTTAATGTGGCAGGAAAAGTACGATGACGGCATATCGATTATAAAAGAGCTGTTAAAGGCAGATCCTAATGATTTGAATCTTACTGAATTACTAGCTGACTCATATTCATGGGAGAATGACTACAGTAAGGCTATAGAACTATATAACGAGCTATTGAATAAAAATTTTAGGCCAGAGTACATCATGCTTAAACTGGCGGATACTTTGAGGCATTCCGGTAAAAATGAAGAGGCGATAAAATTGTATAGAAAATACCTGGAGCGTTAATATGCGAAAATTGTTAATTTCTTTGGTAATGATCATCCTGCTATCGGTATATGTTTCCTGTGTTTTTGCAAAGGAGGCAATGACTGATAAAGACAGGGCAAAATTAGGGCTGGCCCTGAGCCTAAGCGGCTTAAAGAAATACGATGAGTCAGTTAAAATATTAAAAGATCTCCGCAAGAGGTTTCCCGGAGATAAAATGATCGATGTTGAATTGATAAATTCACTATACGAAGCGGGAATGGAGAAAGAAGCTGAAAAAGAAGTTTCCGGTATATTGAAAGAAAAATTACACGATACAAAATCCGCCTTACGGCTGGTTGTAATACTTGGAGACAGAGAACGATACCAGGAGGCTATAAAGATTTGTGACGAGGCGCTGGTAGAGGAACCTGATAATAGAGAAGTCAGTCTATGGCTGGCAAGGCTCCTGAGCTGGGATGGGCAATATAAGAGATCTTTGCAAGTATACACTGAGATTATAAATAAGAATCAAGATTGGTTAGAACCGCGCATAGAAAAAGCGCGAGTACTGGGATGGGACCATCGATATTCGGCATCCATAAAAGAATACGAGGATGCTTTCAGGCAGGTAAAGACGTCAGACGAAACAGTGCGCCTGGAGATGGCCGCGAAGAAAAACTATTATAACGGTTTTGATTTAATAGGTATAAAAGAGTATAGGAAATGGCTGGAGCTTGAGCCGGATAATCTTGAGGCGCTATTTGATCTTGCGCAAATATATTCGAGAAATATGCAATGGGGCAAGGCTGGGGAATTGTATGATCGGGTCCTGAAGATATATCCTTATCATCCATGGGCTAAAATAGCGCTCGATAAGGCCAAGATAAATTCAAATTCGGTTTCAGCCGAAACCGGGTTTGAGCATTACGATGCGTCCAGCGCCTCGAGGGATATCGACGAAAAATACTGGGATATTTACGCGAAGGCCCGTGCGCCTATCAGTGAAAATGTCTATCTGAGCGTAAGGGAGGATACGATTCTTTATCAGCCGTCTGCGGCAAAATCCTTTCAGAGCCAAAAGACGGGCGTGGCAATAGAATACGATAAATTACCGATGCTATCGGCGAGGGCAGCATATGTTTTCAGTGCATATACGGGCCAACCTAAGGATAGCAGTAATTTTAACGGGGAGGTCAATTTCAAACCTAGCGACATGGGATTATTGACCTTCCTGTATAAACGCGAAGATGTGGAGGATAATTCGCGCACTCTGATAAGGAACCTGAAGAGAGACGACTATAAGATCCGCGCGAGCATCATGCCGAACCGCAGGCTCACTTTCGGCTCCGATTATACGTATTCGCGTTATACCGATAATAACGAAAAATTCACATATGGCGGTGACATAAGATCCCAGATTCTCTTCGAACCGCACAGCCTATCAGTAACATACAGGTACGAGGAATATGGTTATAACAAATCCCGGAACTATTATTTCACACCCGGAAGTTTTCATTATAATACCATGACTGTCGAATGGCGGGAGTTTTTGAACAAAATATTATTCTGGGGCAATAACGAAACTTATTTTTCGTTAAAATACGCTGTTAATTTAGACGTCCACGATCAAGTCGGCCACCTGTTTTACGCTGATCTTCACCGTGATTGGAATAATAGGTTCTCTACGCATCTGGAGTGGTCAAAGAAAATATATGACCACAGAGATATCTATGGAGAAGAGCTGGTGCTGGCTTACGGTAAACTTTATTTTTAAAGGCGATCCTTATGGCAAAAGAAATAAAAAAACCAAGTATTATTCAAGGGCTCTTAGTATTTTTCTTCATTTCAATTATTTTTTACTTCCTCCTCAGGTCGATTTTTGTCTTTTCTGCTCAATATGGCAGGCTTGAGAAGATACTGGCAACTTTGGTTCTCATGGCCGAAATATTTATTATGTTTCAGGCATTCGGTTACTTTATTACTATCTTTAGGATGAATAAGAAAAAACTGACCGAGCCAAATATCAGCATCTTGAAAAATTTTCCATCCGTTGCAATATTGATTCCGGCGCGGCACGAACCAAAGGATATGCTGGAAAATACCATTATATCAGTTTGTAATTTGGATTACTCTAATAAAACCGTATATATACTTGATGATTCCTCAGAAGAAAAATATAAGAAAGAGGCTGACGAATTGGCTAAGCAATATGGCGTAAAATGCTATAAGAGGAATTCCAGGCATGGAGCCAAAGCCGGGATCGTCAATGATTGCGTTAAAGGATTGGCTGATAAATATGTGGCTATATTCGACGTGGATCAGTGCCCTATTTCGGGATTTTTGTTAAGCGTAATACCGATTATTGAGGCTGATCTGAAACTTGCCTTTGTACAGACTCCTCAGTTCTATAGCAATATGGATTCAAGCAAAGTTTCATTTGCGTCAAATATGCAGCAAGCGGTTTTTTATGAATATATATGCGAAGGAAAGAGTACGAATGATGCGATGACAAGCTGTGGTACTAATGTTGTTTTTAGGCGAGAAGCACTTTTGGATGTCGGAGGACTTGATGAGTCCACAGTTACGGAAGATTTTGCAACATCTCTTAGGTTGCATGCAAAGGGATGGAAGTCGCTATATTATAATCATGTGAGCACTTTCGGCATGGGGCCTGAAAATCTCGGATCATATTTTAAACAACAAAATCGATGGGCAATGGGCAATGTGGGGGTATTCAGAAAGGTATTGCTGAGGCTTTTAAAGTCGCCATTCAGCCTGAGGCCCATACAATGGTTTGAATACATGATAACGGGAAGTTATTATTTCATAGGATGGGCTTATATATTTTTGATGCTTTGTCCGGTAATGTACCTTTTCTTTAACATTCCATCATTTTTTATGAATCCGGTAATGTATATACTAGCCTTTATGCCTTACCTTATTCTATCTGTAGCAATATTCCAGGTGAGTATGATAGGAAGGCATTATAACATCAGGCAGATGTTAAAAGGGCAGCTGCTTAGTTTTATAACATTACCTGTTTATATGAGAGCGGCCTTATTTGGCGCTATAGGCATAAAAGGAACTTTTCAGATTACCGGATCAGGAGGCTCGAGGACAATACCGTATATAAATCTTTGGCCGCAACTGGCGTTTTGGGGCATAAATCTTTCGGCAATAACATGGGGTTTAAACCGCTTTTTATATGAACCGACAGCCGCTATGGCAATGAATATGACATGGGCAGCCTACCATTTTATTCTTCTATCAAGTATATTCTACTTTAATGAAGAAAACCAATTGGAATACGGCTGCAAAAAATTGCAGCGAAGGGTAAAATTTGAATATGAGAGGATAGCAGGGCTTGATAATATTGAAAAACTAGGACAACAAACTTGGAATATATGTTTTAACGTCATTTTGCCTGAACAGTTTAATAAAGGCGTGATCCTTATGTGTAAGATAACCGAACGCAATAAAGAAATAATCATATTTGACGGAACTGTGCTTGGATTTTCAAAATTGATCTTCGGCGGAAAATTTAGGACAACAATAGGGGTGGTTACTATCCCCGAAAAAAACAAGGAACGGCTAAAGGAGGTTATGAGGTAATGATAAAAAGAGACAGATTGATTCGTCAGATAGATGCCATATTGAATTCTAAAAAGAGGCTCATTCCCCTGCTTAATAAGCATATCTCATCTTCCCTTTTTTTTAGCGGATTAAAAGTTAAGGAGCGCGATGCTATAATAGAACGATTCCAAAATATTGTTATAATTCAAACAAAACATATGGAGATTTTAATGGGAATTAAAGATGAAGCCGCGAAAGGGGAAAGCGATGTTTACTAAAGACGACTACATTAAATATTTTAACGAAATGTTAACCATTATGAAAGAGGCCCTGAGTAATTATACGGATCTGGTAAATGAACTCAATGACAGGCCTACACGCAATAAGTTGTCTTCGCTTATGACGGAGGATATGGAAACGTTCAAATTTATAAAAATGCAGATGGAAAAATTTGCTCAAAGTTAGATAAGGAGCGTTTTTTATGGAAAAAACAAAAAAGATACTTATAGTAGATGATGAAGCAGATATGAGAACACTCTTAGCAGTAAGGCTGGAGATAAGTAATTTTGAAGTTATCGAGGCAAAAGACGGGGAAGAAGGGCTTGAAAAAGCAAAAAAAGAAAAACCTGATTTGATAGTATTGGATTTAATGATGCCTAAAATAAGCGGTTTTGAAGTATGCAGGATGCTCAAATTTGATGATAATTTTAAGGCCATACCGATAATAGTTTTATCGGCATTGGGTGAGCAGCATGAGAAAGATAAGGCGGTCCAATGCGGAGCGGACGCTTATTTTATAAAACCATTTGACCTGAGCCTTCTTATTACGAAAATTGAGAGCCTTCTGAAAATACCGCATTTAACTTAATCTCAAATTATGAGAGTAGCAAAAACCTCCGTAATTCTGACAATAATTATTTTAATCATTGGTTTAGCTTTTGCATGCCGCTCATCTTACGCCGATAATCCTAATATGGATTCCAATGAAACAGTTGAAAAGAGTTGGGTTGGCTACAAGTATTATTTTATAAAACAAGATGGGCGGGTTATCCGGCCTAAAGACAATGATACGGTTTCTGAGGCTCAGGCGTATGCAATGCTCAGGGCCATATGGATGGATGATAAAGAGACTTTTGACAGGTGCTATCGGTGGACAGAAAGTAATCTCTCGAGGTTAAAGGATAAAGATGACAATCTTCTTGCCTGGGGCTGGAAGGACGGTAGCATTATAAAATGGATGCCGTCTAGCGATGCGGATGTAAACTATGCCCTTAGTTTGGTTTTCGCCGACTCTCGATGGAAAGGGGAGGCTCCTAAGGGGCTGGAAGATTACGGAAAAAAAGCATATAAAGTCATTAACGATATCATGAAATTTGAGACTTATTCTACACCGGGCGGCCGACTGTATCTTGCACCATGGATACTGAATAATACCGAAAGACAGTTGCGTTTTCCCGTTAATCCCTCGTATTATTCACCGGCATACTTTCGCATCTTTTATGAATATACAAAAGACACCCGTTGGCAAAAACTCGCAGATACTACTTATTATATCTTTGATGCGTTATCAAAAAATTTCAATGATACTCCCGGAGTGGGGCTTATACCTGACTGGTGCTGCGTAGATAGAGATGACAAATTTCATCCACTTACAGGAAGAAGCGCGGATTTCGGTTGGGATGCCGCAAGAATCCCGTTTTCTATTGGCCTGGATTTCTTTTTCTTTGGATCCAAAGAGGCAAGGCAGTTTTTTGATTCCGGGTTGTCGAAATTTATCGAAAAAGAATGGCTTAAAAATGGAGCCGTATACAGCGAATATAATTATAACGGTACGTCAAATAATAAATATGAGAATGCCTTATTTTACGCCGCCTATTATTTTTCGCTTAAGATCTCGCAATCACCTTATGCCTCAGAGATGCTGAAAAAAACGAGAAGTTATATATTAAGAAATAAAGACAAATGGGTTTATGAAGATGACAAAGAATATTATGTAAACAGTTGGGCATGGTTTACGGAAGGTTTAAATTCAGGTAAAATAAAAAATTTGGTGAAAGAATAGATTTCGGTTTTGGGGCCTAATTGTTTTTCTTCAAAGGCTATTGATCGGATGCGGTCAATAGCCTTTTTGCCGCAGGAAAGATACACCCGCCAATCTTTTACGAAGGGTGTATTCTGTCACTATGCTGAAGAGTTAGGGTATGGCTTTGTTAACTGCGGTTATACCTAAGTACAATTGATTCCGTTTTGAATACTTATATAATAACATCATAAGATTAGAAGAGTTTTTAACAAGGAGGACTTCATATGAATAAAGGGATTTCAGTTGCGCTGTTAGCGGTCGGGATCATGTTAGCTATTTGGGGTATTAATGCTACAAACTCGTTTGGTTCTGATGTATCGCGATTCTTTACTGGTTCGCCGACAAACAAAGCCGTTTGGTTGTTGATTGGCGGGATAGTTCTGGGTATTGTCGGATTGTTCGGTTTGTTTCGCGGTTCAAAGGGTAATTGAAGCCTGGGGCCACTCCGCTAGTTAAGGCGGAAAAAAGTCAGAAAAAAGTAGATTACGCCAATGTTCAGTTTTTTAAAAATAGTATTATAAATATGAGAACAATAAATTATTGGATGAAGTATAGCTATCAGGAGGGTGATAAACATGAGAAAGAATATTTTATTAATTCTTATAGTGTTATTTTTAACGACCTTGGTTTTGGGTTGTTTTGAATATAGGCGTGACCGGGACCATAGAGAACATTATAATGGTGAGCGCCACGGTGATGGGGCTGGGGTTAATGTAAATATTCGATAGATATTTATTAAAGATTATCAAGAAGGAGGTTGGATATGTTGAAGCAAATTTTAAGATTTAAAGTAATTCCGGTAATTTTATTAATGTTGGCTTTGTTTTCTCCGGGTGCGTTCGCGAGAGATGACAGGGGAGGAGACAGAGGATATAACAGAGTAGAAAGGCATTACTACCGTGATGGCAGGTGGTATAGGCCCGGTTGGTTCGGACTTGGTATTGTTGTTTCCGCTTTGACTATTGGAGCGCTTATTGATGCATTGCCTCCAAGGCATACTACTGTGATAATTGAAGGTACTCCATACTACCATGATGATACGTATTACTATAGGCAATTACCGGATGGCGGCTATGTTGTAGTCCCGCCGCCTGTGATAGTTCAGCCTCAGTCTCAAATCCCGGGAGTTTCAATAGTAAACATTCCCAATTCTAGAGGCGGTTATACGTCTGTAACATTGAGAAGATCGGGCAATGGATTTGTCGGGCCGCAGGGTGAATATTATCCGAATTATCCTACAGTAGAGCAATTGAGAGTTATGTATGGGAATTAGAAGGTAAGCCTATTCAAGAAAGCGAAGGTGGTTGATATATGAAGATATTATCTTTAGCAGGTGCGTTGTTAATTTTAGCGCCACAATTTTTATGCCAAGCATTTGCAATGGAACTCTGCGAACCGCAGGATTATTATAATCTTGCGAATGCGACAAAGTGCTCAATACAATACGATAAAGCAGGTAATAAAGTCAAACCTCAGGACGCTATGTTCGAGATTATGAAGAACTATCCTTTTGAGGATAAGGTCGCGTTTGTTAAATTATTGCAAAGGAAGATCGAGCTTATTGATGCTTACAAAACACGACAGCAAAACCAAGGGAAAACAGAGAAATCCATGGCTAATATTAGTAAACTTGACCATGCAAAACAACTTTTACTTGGCCAGTTAGATAAGGTAAATACCGCTACCCGGGATAATTGGGCGAGCGTAAGAGGAGAAGCGCGTAGGTCGCTTGAAGAAACCGCAAAAAGCCTTCGCGAGGTTGAGTAAGTATAAGCCCGGGCTGAAGTATAAAAAATAAGGAGAAAAAAATGAATAATGGGAAGATTGTGAGTACTCCTATGTTTGTATTGCCGCCTTTGCCATACGCTGATAACGCGTTAGGCCCTATAATTTCCGCGAATACAATTAGTTTTCACTATGGGAAGCACCACAAGGCTTATGTTGATAACTTGAACAAACTGGTAGCAGGAACGGAATTCGCAAGTCTATCACTAGAGAAAATCATTGTTGGCACATCCGGAAAAGCGGATAAGAGCGCGATCTTCAATAATGCGGCGCAAGCGTGGAATCACGCATTTTACTGGAACAGTTTAACTCCGAAGGGCGGTGGCGAACCACCTGCAGCATTGAAAATAATGATTGATACTTCCTTTGGAAACGTTGATGCATGTAAGAAGGAGTTGGCGACTGCGGCAACTACTCAGTTCGGCAGTGGTTGGGCATGGTTGGTGTTGGATGGAGGTAAACTCATGGTGGTCAAGACCGGTAATGCTGAGGTGCCTTTAACCAAGGGCATGAAACCGCTATTGACCATCGATGTGTGGGAACATGCTTACTATCTGGATTATCAAAATCGGCGCGTAGACTACGTAAACGCTGTTCTTGATAAATTGATCAATTGGAGTTTTGCAGCGGATAATCTAAAGTAGAATTATATAGGTACGGATGTTATCTATTAACAGTTTACGGGAGAAAAAAATATGGGCACAAAGTGCATAGGGGAGAAATACCATTGCAATGTCTGTGGTAATGAAGTAACGGTAACAAAAGTAGGCGGTGGTGAGCTTGTTTGTTGTGGGAAACCGATGGAAAAAATACCGGAACCCAAATAAATTAACAAATTCTTAATCCAAGATTTTAAAGGCTATTGGCCGGATGAATACAATAGCCTTTTCGTTGTATGGGGCAACATCCGCTCTTCAGAAAATTAATGTCTAATTTGCTTCTTTTCAGGGATAATTCAGCTATAATATATATTGTAAAATACAGTAAGCGTAGCTAAGCACACTTAAGGAGGAGACAATGTCAGGCAATAAAATTCTTATCGTTGATGACGAGCTGGATGTTCTGACAGTATTAGGAGCAAGGTTATCTAAATCAGGGTATTCTGTTATTAAGGCTGATAACGGCAAAGACGCTTTAATTATGGCAAAAAAAGAGCATCCGGACCTTATATTGCTGGATATCATGATGCCGGATTGCGACGGAGGAATTGTCGCGCAAAACCTTAAAAATGACCCTGTGACTAAAGACATCCCCGTTATATTCCTTACATGTTTGGTTACTAAAGATGAAGAGGCCAAAGTGGGCCATGCTATCGCAGGAAATTTTTTTATTGCCAAACCGTATGATCCGGAGAAATTATTGTCAGAAATAAAAATACATTTGTTAAGGTGAGCAAAAAATAGTTAAAGAAATAGTATCTTTTGAGGGATAGATGCCTTATAAAAATAGAAAACCCGCCTTTTTATCCTCATTAGCAACCTTCTTGCTTTTTCTAGAAAATCAGGCTTTAGAAAAAAACAAGCGTAGTTTTATTGCGGAGATTGATAATTATGATATTTAATTTTTTCAAGTCCCAGATAGATTACGTTTATTTCCTGTACGGTTTGAGTTTTTTTATTCTTGCCGGAGCCTGTTTTCTATTGACTAAAGACGATAAGAAGAATAGCTCTTGGCTATGGCTGGGTTTATTCGGTTTGGTACACGCGGTGAATGAATGGTCGGATTTTACTGCATTTGTCATAGCTGATTCATTTATCTTCCATATCATTCGTTTAATTGTCCTTACCGTATCATTTTTTCTCCTTATAGAGTTTAGCCGAAGAAGCCTTGTTTATTTAGGTTCCAAGTTTATCGGGGTATGGATTTATATTCCTCTAATTTTCTTAGTATTTATAGGTTGGTTACATAACGGTTTTTACGGGGCCAATATTACGGCGAATTATTTTCTGGGTTTTGGCTCAGGGATCAGTGCGTGCGTTATCTTTTTTGTTTTGTTTTTTAAAGCTAAAAAGGAATTCAAGCTATTCTTTGTTTTAGCAGGGATTAGTTTTGGTTGTTATGCTTTCACTAAGTTAGTAATTTCGCAACCTCCCCATTTTCTTTCCGGAACCTTGTTTAATCAGGATGTTTTCTTTGCTTCTTTCGGTTTTCCGGTGCAGTTGTTGCGTTGCGCGTTAGTGATTCTGTGCGCTTTTTCGCTATGGATATACTGGTATTATTCTCAAGTATGGGTTGACATTAATTTATCAGACCCTAAGAGAAGGTCTCATATTGTCCGAGTTGTGGCTTCCTGTTGCGCCTTTATTATCCTCGGGTGGATTATAACCGAAAGCGTAGGTGAGTATTATAAACAGTTAACGTATAAAGATTTTATAGCGAAAGCTGGCACCGGGGCTGCCGCAGTTAACCCCCGGCGTATTTTAACCCTTAACGTTTCATCGGCCGATCTGAGTAACCCTGACTATATACGCCTTAAAGAGCAGATCGAGGAGATAAAAAAGGCAAGTGATAATTTAAGCTTTGTATATCTTGTCCGCCTTCATGATGATAAGGTTGTATTTTTAGTGGATTCTGATCTTCCTGTTTCTCCTGATTATTCTCCGCCCGGGCAAGCCTATAAGGATGCCCCCGCGGGGCTAAAGGAGAATTTTTTCAAACGTAAGGGGTTTGTTTTAGGCCCATATACAGACAGATGGGGGAGATGGGTTTCCGCGTATGCCCCGATTATTGATTTTGACACTAATAATATAATTGCGCGCATAGGGATGGATATAAGTGTTACGGCATTTCAGGATGAATTATTCCATCACCGCATAGTCGGCATCCTCATTACTTTCGGTTTATTTGTTTTGTTGATCGGCATATTTATAATAGCGGAATCGAATAAGATTGTAGTTAATAAAATTATTTATTCACAAAAACACCTGCAGGTTTTAATAGATAATATTCCCAGCCCCATATATTTTAAAAATATAGAAGGCATCTATTTAGGTTGCAATTTAGCTACCGAACAATTTTTAGGCCTTACTAAAAATAAAATTGTCGGCAGGACCGTATTTGATATTTTCCCGGAAAAAAAGGCTCAGAAATACCACGAAATGGATCTTGCTCTTTTTAATCAACCGGGTGTTCAGGTCTATGAGTATAAACTGCGTAATATCGATGGTACTGACCATGATGTAATATTCAACAGGTCAACTTACCCCGGGCCGGACGGTAAGGTTGCAGGTTTGGTGGGGGTAATTATCGATATAACGGAGCAAAAGCAGGTAGAAAATTCATTGCGCCGGTTGGCAACGATTGTGGAGTCATCGGACGACGCGATTATCGGTAAAGATCTTAATGGAACAATAACCAGTTGGAATTTTGGCGCGCAAAAGATCTATGGGTATTCCGTCCAAGAAGCCATTGGCCACTCAATTAATTTGGTAGTCCCTCCGGAAAGAAAAGATGAAACTGCTATTTTGTTCGATAAGATCAAAAAGGGCGAACATATAGAGCATTATGAAACAGTACGTATAACCAAAGATAGAAAATTCCTTGAGGTGTCTTTGACTATATCTCCCCTTAAAGATGCTTCGGGTAAGATTATTGGAGCTTCTACTATTGCCCGTGATATCACCGGGCGTAAGTTAATCGAGAATGAATTAAAACGGAAAACGGAACTTCTGGAGGCTCAGAACGAAGCTTCGCTTGATGGCCTGCTTGTGGTTGATGAAAATGGGCAGAAGATTTTTAACAATAAACGGCTAATTGAGCTATGGCATGTGCCGCATGATATTGCTGAAGATAAAAATGACGAAGCGCTCCTGCAGTACGTGGCAAGCAGGGTAAAAAATCCTAAGCAGTTTTTAGATAAAGTTAGTTATCTCTATGCCCATAGAGAGGAGACAAGCAAAGACGTAATTGAATTTAATGATGGGATGGTTTTTGACAGGTATTCATCGCCTATTATAGATAAAAATGGGGAATATTTTGGGCGTATCTGGACTTTTCGTGATATTACTGAGCGCGCGAAAGCAGAAACCCGTATAAATAAATTAAGTAAAATGCAGAGTTCCCTGCTTGCTCCGGGGGAATTGGAAGAAAAACTCAAAACAATAACGGATAGCATAACGGATATCTTTAAGGCTGATTTTTCCCGTATTTGGCTGATGGACCCGGGAGACAAGTGTAATTCAGGATGCCCGCATGCCGAAGTCAGGGAAGGTCCCCATATATGTGTTAATCGGGAACATTGCCTTCATCTGGTTTCTAGTTCAGGGCGGTATACGCATATCGATGGAGGAGTTCATTCGCGGGTTCCTTTCGGTTGCTATAAGATCGGCGGCATAGCATCCGGAGAATACCCTTCTTTTTTAACTAATGACGTAACGCATGACCCAAGCGTCCACGATCACGAATGGGCAAAGCAGTTAGGTTTGGTTTCTTTCGCCGGCTTCAGGCTTGGGCTTCCTGGAGGCGAAATAATCGGAGTTTTAGCGCTTTTTTCAAAACACGCTATTTCCTCAGAAGAATACGCGTTGATGGAGATTATCAGCAATATAACGGTCCGTATAATTAAGATGTCGCAGGCCGAAGAAAAGATAGAGTTGGCAGTTGATGAATGGGAAAGAACCTTTAATTCTATTTCTGATCTGATTTTTATCCAGGATAAGGATTTTACCATTGTCAAAGTTAATAAATCCTGCTGCGAGGCGTTAAAACTTAAACCTGAGGAGATCATCGGGAAAAAATGCCATGAAGTGTTTCATAATTTAGGACATCCTTGGCCGGGTTGCCCTGGGTCTAAGACGCGGGTCGATCACATTCCTCACATGGAAGAAGTTGATGATCCCCATATAGGCGTGCCTTTACTTGTTACAGTATCTCCAATTTTTAATGCAAAAGGGGAATTCTCCGGTGTAGTCCATGTTGCCCGGGATATTTCTGAGCGCAAACAAGTAGAAAACGCGCTCCGGAAAGCAATAGAAATGAAAACAGATTTTACCTCTACAGTATCTCATGAGCTAAGAACGCCGCTAGCCGCGATAAAAGAAGGTATCAGCATTGTTTTGGATGGGACTTCAGGGGGTATAAATAAAGAACAAAAGGAGTTTTTGCAGATTGCTAAGAGAAACGTGGATAGGTTGGCTAGGATAATCAACGATATACTGGATTTTCAGAAGCTTGAATCCGGAAAGATGTCTTTTAATATAGGCGCTAATGACATAAATGATATAGCTAAGGAAGTCGGAGAGACCATGCGTGGGATTATTGAGCAGAAGGGGTTGGTTTTGTCGTTTGAGCTTGATGTTGGGCTCCCTAAAACACAATTTGACAGAGATAGGATCACTCAAGTGCTGACGAATCTAATGAATAACGCGGTTAAATTTACGGAAAAGGGGAGCATTAAGATCCAAACATCCATGGTGGATAATTTTATAAAAGTATCGGTAAAGGACACGGGAATCGGCATAAAAGAATCCGATATTCCGCTCTTGTTCGAAAGATTTAAACAACTGGATTCGGGGATAAGCAGGAAAACAGGCGGTACCGGTTTGGGCTTATCAATATGTAAAGAAATAATTGAAAAACATAACGGAAAGGTTTGGGTCGAATCTAAAATCGGCGAGGGGAGTAGTTTTGGTTTTAGCCTACCTTTAATATAACGCGCGAGGACCAATAATGGGTAAGAAGATCTTAATTGTTGATGATGAGCCGGATTTGTTAAGGCTTGCCTGTTTCCGTATTGAAAAATCAGGTTATCAGGTTTTATCCGCGATAAACGGCCGGGATGGGTTAGAGTTAGCCGAAAAAGAAGTTCCGGATCTAATACTTTTGGATATGAGGTTACCTTTAATGCAGGGACCGGATGTATGTCTGTGTTTAAAGACGAATGAGAAATTAAAACACATACCGGTGATTCTTTTTACAGCCAGCACACAGGATATTAATAAACAAGTAGCGTTCTGTGGAGCGCAGGGCTATATCCTTAAACCTTTTTCTGCCGAAGAGCTTCTCGAGAAGATAAAGGAATTTGTTCCTTGAAAGGAGACAGAATGGAGAAGAGTAAAATACTTATAGTTGATGATGAGCCTGATTTCGCGCTCTTGTTTAAGAAAAGGCTGGAGGCCTATGGATATCAAGTTGGTATCGCGGTTAACGGGAGCGAAGGTTTAAAGAAGATAAAAGCCGAAAGGCCGGACCTTGTTTTGCTTGATATCTTAATGCCGGAAAAAGACGGTTATACAATGTTGCGGGAGATGAAAGAAGATGAAGATATCAAGAAAACGCCGGTTATCGTAGTTACCGCAAAGCCCTATATGCAAGATTTGTTTGAAGTTGAAGGGATACATGACTATTTTGTTAAGCCTATTGAGGATTTAGACCTTATTTTAAGGATCAAGATGGTTTTAAATCGTAAGGATCGATAAGTTAGTTTTCTAGTTCAGGCAAAAGATTTAGTTAAGATCATTCCGATAATTCCTCTAAATACTCCCAGCGTTCGTAAGCTTTTTCCAGTTCGTTTGATAAAAATTCCGACCTATCTTTGGTTTTCGTGATCTCCGCGGGATCTTTCTGATAAAAATTAAAATCAGCCAGAAGAGCGTATATTTCTTTTTGTTCGGCTTCTATTTTTTCTATTATTAACGGAAAGTTGTCGAGTTCTTGTTGTTCTTTATTGGTAAGCTTCCGCGCGACTACAGGGATTTTTGGCCGAATTACTTTCTTTGTAGTCTTTGTTCTTACCGGAGCAGGCGCCATAGGTTTGCGCTGGTTTAGCCAGTCATCATAGCCGCCGGAATACTCATTGATCAAACCGTCACCTTCCATGACCATGGTTGAGGTAACTACGTTATTAAGAAAAACCCGGTCATGGCTTACCAAAAGAAGGGTGCCGGGATAATCAAGCAGTAGCTCTTCCAATAGCTCAAGGGTTTCGATATCCAGATCGTTAGTAGGTTCGTCCATTACTAAAACATTCGAAGGTTTGGAGAAAAGCTTAGCTAAAAAAAGGCGGTTACGTTCCCCACCAGATAGAACCTTGATCGGCGTACGGGCCCTGTCAGGAGTAAAAAGAAAATCCTGCAAATATCCTATTATATGCTTGGGTTTACCATTGATAATTATGGTATCGGATCCCCGGTTAACATTCTCGGCTACGGTTTTGTCTTCTTCTAATTGTTCGCGAAGCTGGTCGTAATAAGCGATCTGGAGGTTTGTGCCTAAGCTCACCTTGCCTTTTTGGGGCGCAAGTTTACCCAGTAGGAGGCGCAATAGTGTCGTTTTGCCGCTGCCGTTAGGCCCGATCACGCCGATCTTGTCACCGCGCATTATTTGGGTGTTAAAATCCCTGACCAAGCATTTTTCTCCATAAGCAAAACCAAGTTGGGAAATTTTAACAACCCGATGCCCGGAAGGGTCCGTTTTTTGTGTGCGCATACGGACCTGCCCGATCGCCTGTCGTTGCGCCTTTTTCTCTTCTCTTAACCGTTCCAGCGCTTTAACTCTGCCTTCGTTACGGCATCTTCGCGCCTTGACTCCTTTACGGATCCAAATTTCTTCTTCGGCTAATTTTTTATCGAAATGATCCCACCGCGCTTCTTCAATATCAAGTGCAGCTTGTTTACGCTCAAGAAATGTATTGTAATCACATGACCAGCTGAATATCTTTCCGCGGTCAAGTTCAAGTATTCTCGTAGCTAAACGGGTCATGAACATTCGGTCATGGGTAACAAAGAAAACAGTTCCCGGATAATTAAGCAAAAACCCTTCCAGCCAGAGCATTGAGTCGATATCCAAATGATTTGTCGGCTCATCCAACAGTAAAACTTCCGGCTTAAGCACTAGCGCTCTTGCCAAGAGAGTCCTGCGTTTTTGCCCTCCGGATAATTGGGAAAAATCACTATCCGGGTCAAGTTTCATCTTTGCGATCACTTCTTCAACCTGGCTATTTACATCCCAGCTATCGGTATGGTTAAGCTTGTCTTGCAACGCATCAAGTTGTTTTAATAATTCAGGAGTATGTTCTGTTTGCATACGGTGAGTAAGATGATGATGTTGGCTTAATAGTTCGGCGCGTAAACCAAGCCCGGAAAGAACTATGTCAAAAACGCTTCCAGTAATGTCTATGGGAACTTCCTGTGGTAGATGGGCAACTTGAATTCCCTTTTGTATGATAACTTTGCCTTCATCAATTTGCTGCTGGCCGGTCATTACCTTCATCAAAGTAGTTTTACCCGCTCCGTTTCGGCCAAGTAAAGCGATACGTTCCCCATGTTCTAACTGCAAATTTAAGCAATCGAAAATAAGCGGCCCGTTAAACGCAAGATTGACTTCCTGTAAACTGATTAACGCCATTTTGTAATAAACCTTTTTATTATAATGAGGTTATGAGGAATTAAGAAGGGCAGATCAAAAGGAAAGATTGCCGTATTAAAACCTTCGCGATCAACAAGTATACCATAAATTACGACCTTTGTAAGGGGTAAAGATATTTATTATAAATAACTTGTAGAAAGCGGTTGTTTGCAGTAAAATATTTAAATATACGGTATCAAGGAGGGTATTGTGAGCAGGGATAATTATTCATTTAATAAGTATCAGAAAGAATTGGCAAGAAAAAAGAAGGCAGAAGAAAAAAAACAAAAAAAGCTGGAGAAAAAAGCGATGGAAGCCGTGCCTGATTCCGGGCAGGCTCCCGACAATTCAACGCTAAATCTTTAGCAAAATTATACCCGGTAGTAATTAGGCACGCGGCGCTAATTGGAATTGCGCCGGTGTCCCCTAGTGGGGAAATTGCGCCGGTGTGTGTTTGGACACAAGGAGGAAACATGGCGTATGAACAAGGTGGTGGCGGTGGATTCGGCGGGGCGAGGGAAATGCATAAAGCTGTTTGTTCGGAATGCAAGAAAGAGTGTGAGGTCCCGTTTAAACCAAGAGATGGCCGTCCGATATATTGCAAGGAGTGTTATTCAAAACGCAAAAACGAAGGACGCTAAATAAGTTATTCGTTAGGTTTTTGCTATAAGCAGGCAAGTTTAAGGGCTATTGACTGGATACGGGTCAGTAGCCCTTTTTCTAAAATTAGATAATTCTTGTTATAATAGGGTAAGGCTTATATAATTAGTAGTATGTAATTGTTGCGTATTCTCTCACCCGATGTAAAATAATGAAGTAAAATGATTCGAAAGGCAGGCAAGATGGTTAGTTATCCGAGCGGAAGCGAACACAAGAAAGTAGAGGAAGAGTTATCTAAGCGCACTTCAGAGCTCGCTCAAGCAAACGAGGAGTTGCAAAGGAATGAAGAAAAATACCGCACCCTCGTAGAAGATGCCAATAGTATTATCTTGAGTATGGACACGGAAGGCAGAGTCATTTTTTTTAATGAATTCGCTCAGAATTTTTTCGGGTATAAAGAGGATGAAATTTTAGGCAAAAGCGTGATCGGCACAATAGTGCCTTCAACCGGCACCTCCGGCCAGGACTTTAGGTCTATGATCAGCGATATCATGCTTAATCCGAAGAAATATATTAATAATGAGAACGAAAATATATTGCGCGACGGGCAGCGGGTATGGATATCTTGGACTAACAGGCCGATCCTCGATAAAGAGAAACGCCTGAAAGAAGTGCTTTGCGTTGGTAATGATATTACTAAGTTGAAACAGGCTGCTGAGGAAAGGTTTGAGAGCGTTATTGAGAATTTGAGTGAGGGAGTAGTTTCTTGTAACCTGGCTTGGAAGATAAGGTATGCGAATATCGCAGCAAGAAAATATTTAGGCATTAAAGATGCGGAGGCAAGAAGTTTGCCGGAGATAATTTTCGGTAGTTACTCTGCATCTATCAGTAGAGGAGAGCTGCTTGATCTTTCCGTGCCGCATAGAGAGTTTGATATCATGCGCGGGGAATCAGTTGAGTTTAAAGCCTTATACCTTGAGGCGTATTTGAATATCCTGAAAGATCCCCGAGGAGATACGGAAAATATCATTATGTTTTTCCGGGATGTGACTGATGGGCATAAAGAAGAAATATTGAAACAGGATTTTCTGAGCTTGATCTCGCATAAGTTAAATACCCCAGCTAATACAATTAACCAGTCAGCATTATTGTTGCAGGAAGGCTGTTTAGGCAACCTGACCCCGGAACAAAAAGAATGTATCGATGGCATTGTGGATAAATCCTGTCAGCTTAGGGAATTGGTAGCAAACCTACTTGCCTTTACTACCATGAACAGCAAGGACCTGGATTTCATGAAGGAACCCATAGATGCGCATACTTACCTGCAGCAGATGGCTAATTCTCTGGCTAAGGTTGTAAAAGGCAAAAGAATTGAGATCGATATTGACTCTGTACAGAAAGGCCTCATCGTGAATATCTCTCGAAAACATTTGGATCTCATTATTTCCAATCTCATAGACAATGCCGTTAAATTTAACGATAAAGAAACCGTTAAAATAAAGATAAGTATTAGTAAGGGCTCAGGGAGATCAGAGATATCCGTTGCTGATAACGGGCGCGGTATTCCTCCGGAGGACCGTGATAAGATTTTCGAAAAATTCTACCAAATAGATAAGTATTTTACGGGAAATGTCTCGGGTGCAGGGCTGGGTCTGCCGCTTGTTAAACGCCTTATTTCCGGTTACGGAGGCTCCATACATTTAGACTCGGAACTCGGAAAGGGCACTAGATTTATTATTTATTTTCCTGAGTAGAAAATGATTGAAATCTTTCGTTAATTAAGTTAAAATACTTAACTATGGATAAAAAAAGAGCATGTAAACACAAGTACGTATTGAAGTTGTATGTAACGGGACAGACCCCAAATTCAGTAAGGGCAATAGAAAATCTGAATAAGATCTTGTCTGAGGAGTTCAAGGATATGCATGAACTAAAGATAATCGATATCCTGGAGAATCCTCAATTTGCCATGGATGCAAAGATATTGGTTACGCCTACCCTCTCTAGCGCGTTTCGGGGGTCGATAAAGAGGGTTGTCGGAGATTTGGGTAACAGGGAAAAGGTTCTCTCGGTGCTGGGACTGTTTTAAATACGGAAAATAATTTATGGTAAAGATCAGGCGCGGATCTCAAAAAAGATCTGCCAGAAAATCAAAACTAACTTCTGTAAACTTCAAGGATGGCGAGAAGGTCCTCCAGTCTAGTCAGTACCATCTCCGCACTATTTTTGATAAGAATCCGGATGGGATGATCGTTGTGGATAATAAGGGAGTTGTTTGTTTTGCCAATCCCGCCGCGGAATCTTTCTTCGGCCTTAAGAAAAATCAACTTCTGAAACATCCGTTTGGGGTGCCGGCAATTGACGGCGAAGCAACAGAGCTCAATATACTTCAAAAAGACGGCAAAACCGGCACATTGCAAATGCGCGCCGTGCAAATAGAATGGGATAAGAAACCGAGCCATCTTATACTGATCCATGATATTACCATGATCAGAGAGGCAGAGCGGCTTAGGTGCGAGGTTGATGAGCGCAGAAAACTGGACCAGTTGAAAGATGAGTTTATTGGTACTGTTTCTCATGAACTGCGTACGCCATTGGCTACGATCAAGGAGTTTGTTTCCATACTGCTGGATGAAGTGCCTGGTAAAATTAATGTAGAGCAAAGAGACTATCTTAATATTACTAGGGGCAATATTGACCGTTTAGGCCGTATTGTGACCGATCTGCTGGATATCTCCAAGATCGAAGCAAAAAAGATGGCGATAAGGAAAAGCTTGGTTGATATCGTAGGTGTTGCCAAGGGATCGATTTCTTTGTTTAAAGCCAGCGCCGGCGCGAAGAATATTACCCTGAAGCTTTTGTTTCCTGAACGGTTACCGGATGTTTATGCTGATTCTGATAGGGTGACCCAGATATTTACCAATTTGATCCATAATGCCATTAAATTCACGCCTTCAAACGGAAAAGTTACCGTTGAAATAAAGCCGGGTAAAAAGGAGATAGAGTGCAGCGTAAAAGATAACGGTATAGGTATCGCTCCGGAGAATAAGGATAAACTGTTTGGCAGGTTTATGCAGATCGATAGGAGTGCCGGAGGCGGGCCAAAGGGTACAGGTTTGGGGTTATCCATTACTAAAGAGCTGGTACAGATGTACGGCGGGAAAATTTGGGTAGAAAGCGAACTTGACAAGGGAAGCAAATTTACTTTTACTTTGCCTGTATTGAACAGCCAGACCATATTTAAAGAATACATCAATAACGGGATTAAAGATGCGGTGGATAAGGGGAGCGCATTTTCGATCGTTATTATTTCTTTTAATAATTTCAAAGCCGTATTTAAAAAACTCGGGAAAGAACCGGTCAATCAAATACTTAGCGATTTGGAAGAGACGGCTAAAAAGACCCTCAGAAGAGTAACCGATATGGTGTTAAAATACAAGGAAGAGGTCGTTATCCTCTTGCCTGACGTTAAAAGAGAAGATGCTTTTGCGGTGGGAAGCAGGATTGAAGATGCCGTTAGAGCGTATTTTGAGCAGAAGAAAGATTCACTGGGAGGGGTAAAGATAAAGTATGGGATCGCTAATTTCCCGGACGACGCCGGAAACAGCGAAGAGCTAATCAAGAAAGCAAGAGATGGCAGGGAAAGCATAAGTATAAAAGTTTCTCCTTTTAAAAGCAAGCAAAGGTAATTATGGCAAAGAAGATACTGGTAATTGATGATGAACCGGAGTTAGTCAGAGCAATAACCGTAAGGTTTGAAGCAAGCGGTTATAAGGCCATACCTGCTTTTGACGGCCAAGAGGGGATAGCTAAAGCCAAAAAATTGAAACCCGATCTGATTCTTTTGGATATTATTATGCCGGGGATGGATGGCTATGAGGTTTGCAGGAGGCTAAAAGCTGATCCGGATACCAAGAATATCCCCGTTCTTATATTGACTGCCAGCGGCCAGCGTGACTTGGAGGAAAAATGTACCTCGGCAGGAGGCAATATCGTAATTACAAAACCTTTTGATACTGAAGATTTGTTGGCATCTGTGAACAAATTCATAAAATGAGAATACTTATTGCTGACGATGAGATGGAAGCGGTAGCTTTGATGAAGAAATACGTGGAAAGAAAGAATTGCGATGCGGATATCGCCTATGACGGCGCAAGCGCTTTGGAACTTATCAAATTGAACAAATATGACCTAGTGTTATTGGACCATAATATGCCGGAGATAACAGGTTTAGAGTTGATTGAATATATAAAGAAGAACACTCCGGATACGATAGCAGTAATGATCACCGGATATCAGCAGATGTCAAGTTTTGCCGCTAAGGGGTTAGGTGCTGATGAGTATTTAACTAAGCCTTTTAAGTTGAAGGACATAGAAGATATTATTGATAAATACAAGAAAATCGCATCGTCATAACTTCAATAGTTGTTCGTGAGGCGGGTAAGTTTACCTGCCGCAGGCAGACGATTTTCACTGGATAGGAGTAGGTAAAAAAATGGCTAAAAAAAGAATATTAGTTGTTGATGATGAAGTCGAACTTGTTAAGGCAATGTCAATCAGGCTTCAACAGGCTGGCTACGAAGTTTTATCCGCCTTTGACGGCCAGGAAGGTTTGGAAAAAGCGAAAAAAGAAAAACCTGACCTTGTCATTCTTGATTTAATGCTTCCTAAGATGGACGGCTATAAAGTCTGCGGTCTGCTTAAAGCCGATGCCCGATATAACAGTATCCCTGTAATTATGGCTACGGCAAGGGCGCAGGAAAGCGACGAAAAACTCGGGTTTGAGGTTGGTGCTGATGCTTATCTTGTCAAACCGTTCCAATATGAAAAATTTTTGGCTAAGATAAAAGAGCTGTTGAAGGAGTAATGGATAATGTTAAAACAGGATAAAAAGTCATTAGGCGATAGCTTGGTAGAAGCAGGTATTATTACTGCCGCACAGCTTAGACAGGCGCAAGACGAAGAAAAAAATACCGGTATCCGCCTGAGGAAGGTTTTAATCGATAAAGGCATGGTCAGCGAAGAAGATTTAGCGGAGTTCATAAGCAATAAACTCAGCCTGCCCAGGATAGAATTGAGCAACTACCTGATTGACCCTAAAATAATCGAGTTAGTGCCTGAAGAATTAGCCAGAAAGCATGATCTTATTCCTATCTTAAAGATCGGAAACCGCCTGACTTGTGTCATGGTCGACCCTTGGAACATATTTGCGTTAGATGAAGTAAGGGCAAAGACTAATTTGATCATTGAGCCAGCAGTAGCCACAGAATCAGAAATAAAAAAGTCCTTGAGCCAATATTACGGCACAAAAGGCTCGATGGAAGAGTTAATAAAGACCATGCATGAGGAAAAAGTCGGCTTAAAAGAAGAGAAGGATATAGACCTTAATAAATTAGGAGAGATCATTGAGCAGGCCCCGGTCATTAAATTGGTCAATTTGACCATAATGAAGGCGGTTAAAGAGGGGGCAAGCGATATACATATAGAGCCTGAAGAAGAAAGTTTAAAAATAAGGTTTAGGGTTGATGGTATGCTGTATGAAGTTTCTTCTCCGCCTAAATATCTTCAATTTGCCATAATCTCAAGGATTAAAATCATGGCGAGATTGGATATAGCGGAAAGAAGGAAGCCGCAGGACGGAAGCTTTTCTATTAAAATAGAGGGCAGGGATATAGATATTCGTGTTTCCTGCGTTCCTACCATACATGGCGAAAATGTGGTGTTGCGGCTTTTAGATGTTTCAAGCGTCCTATTAGGACTTGAACAATTAGGATTTTCCAAGCCGGTCCAAGACGCATATGAAAAGCTTATTTTGCGCTCGCACGGCATAATCTTGGTAACCGGGCCCACCGGAAGCGGTAAGACTACTACGTTATACGCTTCTTTGGATAAGATAAACACCGTAGAGAAGAATATCGTTACAATTGAAGACCCGGTAGAGTATAAACTTAGGGGTATCCGGCAGATACAGGTAAACCTTAGGGCTGACCTTACTTTTGCCAATGGCTTGCGTTCAATATTAAGGCAGGACCCTAATATCATAATGGTGGGAGAAATCAGGGATTTTGAAACTGCCGAGATCGCCATTCATGCCGCCTTAACCGGACATTTAGTTTTTTCTACGCTTCATACAAATGATGCCGCGGGTGCCATCAGCAGGCTCATTGATTTAGGAGCTGAAGCCTTTTTGGTTTCTTCATCCGTTATCGGCGTTTTAGCCCAGAGATTAATAAGGAGTATTTGTCCACATTGCAAAGAAAAATATATACCGGCAAAAGAAACATTGAAAGATATCGGTTTGGATGAAGAAGAAAAGACCGAATTTTATAAAGGAAAAGGCTGCTCTAAATGCCTGTATAGTGGTTATAAAGGCAGGATCGGCATTTTTGAATTAATGACTATGGATGACAAAATTCATAATTTAACCACTTCCAAAGCCCCGCGGGAAGAGATTAAAAGGCAGGCCGTAGCTTCAGGGATGATTACTTTAAGGGATGATGGAATTCAAAAGATCAAAGAGGGATTGACTACGATAGAGGAAGTGCTGCGCGTAATACAGGAGGAATAGTGCCGACGTATATTTATAAAGCGCGTGATACGGAAGGAAAACCGATCAAGGGCGCGATGGAGGCTGCGACCAAAGAGGAACTTATAGATAAGCTGCATAAGCTCGGTTATATGACTACGCAGATAAGTGAAGCCCTCACTAATATTAAAGTCGACTCGATATTCGAGAGGTTTAAAGGTATCGGCGAGCAGGAGTTGGTTATATTCTATGTCCAGCTTTCTAATATGTTGAACGCCGGCATAGATATTTTGTTTAGTTTGAGTACCCTGGCGAACCAGACTGAAAATAGAAGGTTAAAAGGGATCATAGCTAGCGTTTTAAGAAGCATTCAGGGTGGTGAAAGTTTTTCTGCCGCTTTAGCCGCGCATCCAAAAGTTTTCCCCTTTATTTTTATAAGCATGGTGAAGGCAGGTGAAGCAAGCGGAAAATTAGGGACGGTTTTAAGCCGGTTCTCGCAATTTATCGAGCATCAGGCAGACCTGAAGCAAAAGATAAAAGGGGTCATCTTTTATCCCGCGATCCTCCTTTGTTGCGGTATAGCGGTTATACTTTTTATAGCTACGTTTATTATTCCTAAGTTTAGCGAGATTTTTATGAAGGCCGGCATAACCTTACCCCCGCCTACCTTGATACTTTATAATGTCGGGATTTCGATTAAAAAATTTTGGTACTTAATAATTTTATTCATTATTCTTTGTGCTATCGGAGTAAAATATTATATCAAAACAGAATCCGGACGCTTTAATCTGGATAGACTTAAATTAAAAATGCCGATCTTTGGGCCGCTATTCCGTAAAGCCGCAGTATCCCGCTTTTCCCGGACTTTGGCGACATTAGTAGAAAGCGGTGTGCCTATTTTGCAATCTTTGGATATAATACAGGACGTGATAGCCAATTCGGTTTTAAGCGGTATCATAAAAAATGTGCGCAGCAGCGTAGAAAAGGGGGAGAAAATTTCAGAGTCGTTAAAGGTAAGCGGAGAGTTCCCTTTGGACGCCATCCAGATGATCGCTGTGGGAGAGGAAACAGGAAATTTAGCCGGGATGCTTAATAAAATTTCGGACTTCTATGATCTAACTTTGGGGTATTCAATAAAAAGATTAGTTACCATTTTAGAGCCCTTGCTTTTAGTGGTAATGGCTGGTATAATAGGGTTTATTATGGCTTCCATGTTGTTGCCTATGTTTGATATGATCAAGGTATTGCGTCATTAAGGTTAAATATTATTGGGAAATACAAACTCAAGCTAAAGGGGAGAAAATGAAAATGAAAATGAAGGGTTTCACGTTAATCGAGCTTTTGATGGTAATTATGGTGATTGCTATTCTTATCGGCATAGCCCTGCCGCGATTCAGGGGTATGGTTGAGGAAGGCAATATTGCCAAGGCAAAGGGCGAATTGCGGACGTTACAGATCGCGGTAGAAAGTTATTATATGCATCATACCAATATTTATCCTACTGCCCCCCTCGGAACGC
>Ga0265316_10001068_pt1 | contig 29604 bp, 19 predicted proteins | sample 4522metaG_FD_202092 | JGI IMG/M metagenome (GOLD analysis project Ga0265316, IMG submission 202092) | Rhizosphere microbial communities from Carex aquatilis grown in University of Washington, Seatle, WA, United States - 4-5-22 metaG | ecosystem: Host-associated > Plants > Roots > Rhizosphere >...
GGGTGGCCGCTTTTGCATTGGCGGGATTTGCGGTGGCCGCAGGTTTGTCCCTGCTGGTCTCCGAACGGTATACCGCGAAGGTTGCCATGCGGATCACCGCTCCGAACGATCCGGCGCACCTTTCGGGTGCGGTGGCCATCACTCCGCTGAGCCAGTGGATCGAACGGCTCAGGAAACAAGTCGTCGTCCCTCTCCACTTCGTGGACATGGACAGCGAGAGAGCGGCGAGACTTGAGCGGGTGACGCGGGAGGGCCGCATTGGCATTTGGATGCAGGGTGCCGAGACCGCCATGCCTTTCCTTGAAGTGACCTTCAGCCATCCCGACAGAAGTATGGCGCGGTTCGGTGCGGCCGGCGTGGCAGTAGTCGTGATCAAACAATACTGGAGCGATCTGCGCGCCGATACGCCGGGCACCGGGGTTCTCCGCGAGGCGCGCGAGCACCGTGCGGGAGAGGTAATCGAAGTGGAAGATAACTGGCCGCCCACGGCCACGCATTATCGTTGGGAGATGAGAGCCGCGGGAGCGCTGGCTGGTGTGTTGCTTTCGATTGTCTGGAAACGCAGGAAAACCGCCCCGCAGACCGGCGGGGATCTGGTTTGGGCTGCTCAGTGACGGGACATTGCCCCGCTTCTTCGTGGCATCGGCATAAGTCGCCGGCGCCCAAGTTGCCTCCAACGGCTCCTGCTTCTGGCGCATGAATGTGCGTAGCGCCTCATTCGAGCGCTCCTTGCGCGACGTTCAGAAACTGCTGCCAGTCTGCTGTGGCGTCCTCAAGGAGCGCATCGAACTCCTCGCCATACCGGTCACGCCAGCTTCGGGGGTAAAGCCGTGCCGCCAGTGCGATCCAGCGTCTCATGCGTGTCTCAGCCTCCGCTGCGCTGTCTTGACTATGCGTTCCAAGCCTGCCATCTGCTCTTCCAGATGACGCTCGCCAGCGCCGGTGATGCGGTAAGGTTTGCGGCGGTCTTCCGAGTCCACGCGGCGAATCCACCCCCGCTCTTCCAGGCGCGTGACGGCTCCGTATAAGGTTCCCGCGCCCAGACGGATATCGGCAAAGCGTGCGATGTCCTCCATGATGGCGTAGCCGTGCTTTTCGCCGTCGGCCAGGCTTGCCAGGATCAGGAGTTGCGGGTCGGTCACAATATTACAATTCACGGTATACCGGCAAGTGTAATGCTGGCGGGGCACGATGTCAACTTAAGAATGCTGGCGGCCCCAGGGACGCGTTGGCCCGGCACGCGTTGGACGCGTTGGCGCGTTGGGCGCGTTGGCCCGGCACTTGACCGGGATCGTCAATGGGCACATACTCGTCAAGGGGACCTTTTATGTCCAAGGGTCGCGCGCGCGTGCTTTCAACGCTGGCTGCGGTCATCGCACTGGCGCTTCCAGCCAACGCCCAATCGGTAATCTCCATCCGCTCGGGCGTAGTCCACTATTTCGATGGGGCCGTTTATCTCGGCGATCAGCCCCTGGAATCCCATCTGGGCACATTTGCGTGCGTGCCCTTGGGCGGTGAATTGCGCACAGCGGAAGGCCGTGCGGAGGTGCTGCTGACGCCGGGCGCGTTCCTCCGCCTGGGCGAGCGGAGCGCCATTCGCATGGTGGCCAACGATCTGGCGGATACCCAGGTCGAATTGCGGACGGGCTCTGCCATCGTGGAACTGGCCGAACCGAATCCAGGCACATCGGTCACCTTGATTTACAAGGATTGGAGGGTTCACTTCCTCCGGAAAGGCGTCTACCGGGTCGATTCCGGTCCGCCGCGCTTGTGGGTCAGCCAGGGGGAGGCGGAAGTGCTCGCCGGGCCCACCGGGCAGCCGATAACCGTTGGACGCGGACTGGATCTGCCGTTCGGGGAGGTGCTTGTGCCCGTGCAGACGAGCGAGGAGCCCGACGACGCGCTCAGCGATTGGGCCAAGGGCCGCGGCGAGTCGATCTCCGCGGACAACGCGATCACGGCGCAGATCGGCGAAGACCCTGCCTTGGGGTCGCCCGGTCTAGACGGCTTCACGTACTTTCCGTTCCTCGGCGTGCCGGCTTTCGGCGTGGGTTCGTACAGCCCGTATAGCTCCTACACCACCTACCAGGCGGGATTCAGCTCGATCTACTTGCCAGGCTATACTTATGCGCCGCTTCTGTTCGGAGTCCTGGGGCGCGGATTGGGAGTTCGTCTGCCCTCGCTTCCGGGGAGGATCGGCATACTTCCGGGACAGATCGGCGTACCTGGGAGGATCGGCGTTTCACCGGGAGCCGGGACTCTCGCTCCGATTTCGCGATCTCCGATTGTGCGTGCTCCCGTTTCGCCTGCAACGCCGATTCACGCCGTTCCACGCGTCGCCGCTCCCCGTGTCGCAGCGCCCGTGGGCGTTCACCGCTGATGCGTCACTGAGCCGGAGCGTAGTAGCCCAGCCGCCAATGCGCTTTGAGCGGCGAAACACCGTGCGGTTGTGAGAGCTTCACTTCCACGTGCCGGTATTTTCCGTCCTTGGTTTCATTCTTCGGGTAGTAGCCGAGCACGTACTGATTCCGCAATTCCACCGCGATTCTGGCGGCGACGCTCGGCAGGTCGCTGGTGAGCGCCGCGGCGAAAGCGCGCCCGCCGGTTTGCGTCGCAATCTCCGAGAGCAACCGCGGCCCCGAGACTTCCTCGGGGGTCAGCCCGAAAGGCAGGCTGGGCTCGAACACACCCATGGCGTAAATCTGTACATCCGCTTCGCGAACCAGCGACTCGATCTGCGCCGCGGTGTATTGGCTGTGGTTGTCTCCGCCATCGGAAACCACCACGATGGCTTTCCGGGCATTCTTCGCCTTTTTCATTTCGCGCAGGGCCAGGTTGATGCCGTCGAGCATGGCCGTCAGACCGCCCGGCTGGGCCGCCTTGAGCGCGGTTTGGATGGCGCCGGTATCGGTGGTAAAACCCACCGAAACTTTGGCGCTGTCGCTGAACTCCACAAGAAACGCTTCGTCGCCGGCGTTCATGGTCTTCAGGAATTGAGCCACGGCCGCTTGAGAGGTCCGCACCTTATAGCTCATGCTGCCGCTCTCGTCGAAGGCCAGGCCAACCGAGAGAGGCGCATCCTCGCCGGAGAAGTGCGCCACGTTCTGTTCCACGCCATCTTCCGTCAGGTGGAAATCTTCCTTTTGAAGCCCCAGAACGAAACGATTCAGCGAATCGGTCACCGAGACGGGGATTTCGACCAGCGTGGTTTCCACCCGCAGATTGATTCCCGTGCCCTGCGGAAGGTCTTGCGGAGCACTGGCCGAATGGCCGGCCGGTGCGCCCGCGGCTTCCTGGCCAAGTGCCGCCGCCGAAAACAGCATCCACAAGGCCAAGGCCCAGGCGGCGTAAGGAGCCCCCATTTTCCACTGCATGATGCTCGCTCCCAAGTTGTCGATGAATTCAGCATGGCACACTTTCGGAGGGTGAAGGGCAGGGTTGGACTACCGAGGGTGCGTACATGTTTTCGGGATTTCGCGGATCAGTCGCGGAATCCGCGCCCTGACGGGCGGGTGCCTAAACAGACTCGGGAATCCGGTCCCCGGCGACCGCTCCCTAACGGTCGCGGCTCTGTAAGCTCTGCAAACACGCGGCATTCGAAGCTGAGCCGCGACCGCCGAGGCGGCCGGGTTGCCGCGGCGCCATCGGTGTTATACTTTTCCCATGTCAACGGCCGTGTTGAAAATGGAGCCGAAATCGGAGGGGATTGCCACTCCCCGCAAGAAGCGGCCCAAGGAACTCGCTGTAATCACCGAATGCTGCACCGGGTGCGCCGGCTCGCCGGCGTGCGTGCCCTATTGCCCCGTGGCCGACTGCATGTATTGGGTTCCGGACGACGATCATCCGCCCTTCGGCCACATTGAGGTCGATCCCGTGCTGTGCATCGGCTGCAAGAAATGTACCAGTAAGGGTCCCGACGGCGCTTTCCTCGATGGCTGCCCGTGGGACGCCATCGAGATGGTGCCCATCGAACAAGTGGAAGCGCAGTTCGGTATCAAAATGACGGTCTGAAAAAGCGTCGTAACTATCGCTTCGGCAAACTATGGCTCTCGAAATTCATCAGAAGGAACATGAGGGCGTCACAATCCTCGACATGAAGGGCCGCGTCACGGTGGGCCCGGAGGCTACCGCTCTGCGCGAGGCCGTAGCGGCGGTGATTGCGGCCGGCCTGCGCAACCTGGTGCTCAACCTGGCGCAAGTGGACTTCATCGACAGTACCGGCCTGGGAGCATTGGTGATGTGCTCCACCAGCATGCGCAAGGCCGGGGGCACGGTCAAGCTGCTCAACCTCACCCGCCGCAACATCGAGTTGCTGGTGATGACCAAACTGGCCACCGTTTTCGAGATTTTCACCGACGAGCAGGATGCGGTCAACAGCTTCTTTCCCGACCGCAAGCTCAAGCAATTCGATATTCTGAGTTTTGTGCAGGAACTGAAAGAGGACTAGCCGCCCGTGGCACTGGTGGTCATCGGAGGCGTGGCCGCCGGCCTGAGCGCCGCGGCCCGCGCGCGTCGCACGGATCCGCGCCTGGAAATCGTCGTCCTGGAAAAAGGGCCGGTCATCTCCTATGGCGCTTGCGGATTGCCGTACCTGGTGGAAGGGCGGGTCCGCGACCCCGGCCAGTTGATCGTCTACACGCCCGAATATTTCCGCAAGGAACGCTCCATCGACGTGCGCACCGGCGCGCGCGTGGTGTCCATATCCCATCCGCGGCGCGAAGTCGCGCTGGAATCCGGCGCGCGGGTGCGATACGAGCGCCTGGTGATCGCGACCGGTGCCCGCTGCGACACCACCGGGATAGCCGGGGCCGGGCAGCCGCACGTGTTCACCCTGCACACCCTGGACGACGCCACCCGATTGCGCGCCTTTCTGCGCGAGAAGCAGCCGCGCCATGGCGTGGTGGTGGGCGCCGGTTACATCGGATTGGAAGCCGCCGACGCGCTGCGCCGCAACGGCCTGCGCGTCACCGTGCTGGAGCGCTCCCAGCAGCTTCTTTTGCGGGACGACCCCTGGTGGACCGCGCAGGTTCAAGAACAGCTTGCCGAGCACGGCGTGGACATCCATTGCGGTGTGGACGTGCGCTCTATCGAGGCGGACCGCGTGGGCGATTTCGCCGCCGGCGTGGTGGTGATTGCCGCGGGCTTCAAACCCAATGTGGAACTGGCCGCGCAGGCCGGCGTGGAGATCGGCCGCAGCGGCGCCGTGCGCACCGACGACCATATGGAGACCAACCTGCGCGGGGTCTACGCCGCCGGCGATTGCGCCGAAGTCAACCACCTGGTGACCGGCCGCCCCACCTGGATTCCGCTGGGCACCACGGCCAACAAGACCGGCCGCGTGGCCGGCGCCAACGCCGCCGGGGGCCGCGAGCGGTTCGCGGGCATCGTGGGCACATCCATCGTGTCGGTGTTCGGCATGGGCTTCGCCACCACCGGGCTCTCCGCCGGCCAGGCGCGCGCCGAGGGCTTCTCGCCGGTGGCCGCGCAGATCGAAGGCTGGTCCCGGCCGCGCTACTACCAGGGTGTGAAGACCGCCGTCGAGTTGGTAGCCGACCGCGCCACGCGCCGGCTGTTGGGCGGCTCGGTAGTGAGCGAAGACGGCGCCGCGGGGCGCATCAACGTGATCGCGACGGCCTTGCAATCGCGCCTGCGCGTGGACGAATTCGAGCAGCTCGACCTGGCCTACTCGCCGCCGTTCTCGCCCGTGTGGGACCCGCTGCTGATCGCGGCCCAGCAGTTAGTGAAGCAACTGTAAGTGGTCACGAAAACGCCCTGGCGCACAGCTCCCCGAAGATGGGGCACGCAGCGTCGAAACAAGGCCGCGCTTGTAATAGATGCTCTGCGCGCCCAGGCCGCGCGCGACACCGGCCGACAGGTACGGCGATCGGCCGGTAGCGCCACTTACAGCGGCCCGTCCACAAGGCGCGGGCGGTACGCTGGCGCGCCCAAGTGTGCCGACTCCCACGCCCACGGCCGCCGCCGGGCGACCAGTGCGGTGAGACCCCTGCGCTTCGGGCATAAGTGAGCCAGAATTATAACTACCTGTCCTTTATTACTAATAGCCCGATGCATCTAACTGGGCGCAGAGTGGCTCCCGGCCGGCACTTAGCTGCTCGGCAGCATGTTCCTTGAAATATTGCAGATTTGTGTCTTGACATCTCGCCGGGGGGGGGTATTATTCGAGTCTAGCTATTTTATAAGATAAACGGACCTTATTAGCAGCAACCGCATGAAGGGAACGGCCCTCCTGGGCCCCAGCCGGAGGCGCCGGGGCGTCCCGCGAGTCTCCGGTCGAGAGGAGATAGAACGATGCTTATCGCCTAGCGGGGATTGAGCGCCTTTCTTCAGGAATCGGCAGCCGGAGGCCTAACCCGGCAATCGAGAGCGGATCTTATCGGGAGATGACAATGCTTGTTCCAGCAGGGCCGCGCCGGGCGCGCCCGAAAGACAAGGACCATAGACGCGGTAATCTTCCGGGCTGGGCGGTTCTTGGACCGCTAATTGCGGGCTGCTGCCAGTGCCTGTCCGGACAAACTTCGCTGGGGTTCGTCCCCATGACGCCCTGCCGCGTGGCGGACACCCGCAATAGCCCCGGCCCGTACGGCGGGCCGAGCATCGCCGGGAACACCACCCGCGCTTTCAACATCCCCGGTGGCGCCTGCAACGTGCCCTCTACCGCCCAAGCCTACTCCCTCAACGTGGGGGTGGTTCCCACCGGCATGCTCGGCTTTCTTGCGGTGTGGCCGACCGGACAGCCGCAACCCGGCACCTCCACCCTCAATTCGGACGGCCGCGTCAAGTCCAATGCCGTCATCGTCGCGGCGGGAACCGGCGGAAGCGTCAGCGTTTACGCCAGTAATACGACCGACGTGTTCCTGGACATCGACGGCTACTTTGTTCCCACCACCGGGTCCGGCTGGTTGGCCTTCTACTTGCCTGTCACGCCGTGCCGCATCGTGGATACCCGCGGGGCCCCGGGACCGCTCGGGGGCCCATCGCCCGGCGCCGGGCTGACCCGCATGTTCCCCATTCAGTCCACCTGCGGCATGCCTGCTTCGGCGCAGGCCTACTCTCTGAACTTCACCGTCGTGCCCCCTGGCGCGTTGTGGTACATAGACGCTTGGCCGGACGGGCAGCCAATGCCGGAAGCCTCCGTCCTGAACGCCCCTACGGGCACGGTGGTGGCCAATGCGGCCATCGTGCCGGCCGGCGTCAACGGCTCGATCGACGTGTACGCCAGCAACGCCACCGACTTGATCATCGACGTGGACGGCTATTTCGCCCCGATGGGCGCCGGGGGATTGTCCCTGTACACTGTGACGCCCTGCCGGGCGCTGGACACGGGATCCTCCGTCCAGTACACCTATCCGGTGAACGTCAGCGCGAGCCCTTGCGCCATTCCCACCGCGGCGCAGGCGGACGTGCTGAACGCCACGGTGGCGCCGCCCGGCGCCCTGAACTATCTGGCTCTGTGGGAGTATGGGCAGGCCCAGCCGCTGACCTCGACACTGAACGCGGCGGACGGGGCGGTAACTTCGAACATGGCGATTGTGCAGGCGTTCAGCGGATGGATCGACGCCTACGCGAGCAACCCGACCCGCCTGATTCTGGATGCCTCGGGTTATTTCGCGGCGCCCGGGCCCGCGCCGGCGCCACTGACGATTACCAGCAGCGCCACTCTGGCGCCGGCGGACCTCGGCGCGCCGTATTCGGTAACTCTGTCGGCATCGGGAGGCGTGCCGCCGTATAGATGGTCGTTGCCGTCCGGGTCGGTGCTGCCCTCGGGCTTGGGATTGAGTTCCTCCGGGAACATCACCGGGAATCCTGGCTCCCCTGGGACCTTCCAGTTTACCGTGCAGGTATCCGATACCGCGGGCGCGAGCGTGCAGCAGCAGCTTGGCCTGACGGTTCTCCTCCCCACGCTCAGCATTAATGGAGGGTCGAGCAGCTATGAGGTAGGGCCGTGGACCACCGTGTCGCTGGCGTTTAGCCTTTACGACCAAGCCAACGGGGCCAACGACATCGGCTGGGCGCAGTTTTACTTAGCCGACAGTTCGGGGAACGGGCACTGCTACGGCGACTGGGGACGGCCCAATGGACTGGATCTCTACGACGGAAACACTGGGACGACGCTGGGTTTCGGCATCAATCAGAGCGACAGCTTCTGCACGGTTTCCCTCGCCTCCATCACGAATTCCTCCAGCGATCCGACCGAGGTCACGGTCGTCCTGAATTTCAGCTTCAATCCAGGGCCGGGTGGCGCGTACACCGTCTTAACCCAGGTCAACTACGATTCGTGGTACGCGGGCCCATGGGAGGATGTGGGGACACTAATTATTGAGCCGGCTACGGAGCCCGCGACAAGCCCAACGGTGTATCAGCCGCCGGCGCAGTCGGCGCCCCCCATAACGCCCCCCGCGCCTGTTTCGGCAAGTGTGTCGATGTGCGGCGACATCAGCAACACGTGGACTCTCCCGGGGACCATCGAGTCGATGACCTTGAACCAGAGTGGCTCCAGTGTCAGCGGGTCCGGCGTGGGGACGTCCACCTACTTTGAGTGTGTGGACGGCGTGTGCACGGTGATCGGAGGGTGCCCTGCGGGGGTCAACTACAGCGTATCCGGGAACACCACGACCCAGGGATCCTTCAGCCTCACCGCCCTGAGCTCCTCCACGGACAACTGCGGGGTCGTCGGCGCGACCGACCAGGAGACGTTCTCTGCCACGCTGACGTCGTGCTCGACGCTTAGCATGACCGCCGCATCGACAACGGTTCCGACCAGCTCGCAGATGCGCCCACAGCTCGCGCAGGCGGCGACCACCTGGACTGCGACATCGAGCCCGCCCGGAATAACCCTGACCGTCGACCTAATGGCCGGAAAGTTGAAGACGCAGCTAACCGGGCCGAAAACCGACGGCCTGACGGTGTCGGTCTACAACAGTCAGGGCAACCAGATGCTCTCAGTGCCACACAACTCGGCGCAGGGGGGCAACTCCTTCAGCGACAGTTTCCGAACGCTGCTCCAAGTCGGGCAGTATGGAAGCGTGACTGCGATGTGGGGCGCGACAGGAAGTGTAACCGTCCCGGTGACATTTTACATGCTCGGGCTCACCCACGTTACACAGTACAACACCCCCTATCACTCGAGCTGCCCTAGCAACCCGCAACCCGCGATGCTGATTTGGGCTATCGACTCCCAGAACAACTGCTATTACGAGGACATTTCGCTTGGCTCCGCGTTCATGAGTTCCGTCACCATAAACGGCACTGGCGTGTGGAACACGAGCGTGGCAAACACGGTCCTGAAGGCCTACTATGCAGGAGGATATAAGATTTGCCCGCTTTACCCGTTGGACGTTTACTCAGGGGGCCCTCCCTATTTCCCATACGGGCAGACATTCTTCGAGGTGGACACAGGCGGGCACGAGATCACGACCATAACAGGGGCAAATAACCAGCCAGGGGCAAGTAGCATTAGCAAGGTGCTCTCCGATGCGACCGGCACCGGGTCCCAGCTCAATAATTCTAACCCCCCGCCGGGCAGCCTCGCCACCGATCCCAACGCGACTCCTCCCAATGGCACTACCTACCTATACGGCGATGCTGTTCTGCTGGTCGATCGGAGCGACACCAACGACCCAAGGGGGCTTCGCTCCGTTCAGGACCTCTGCGCGGCCTGCACAGGGCAGGCAGTCGAGACGGGGGTCAGCAGCCTGGCCCACATCGATTTGTATAATGGCACTAGCCAGTCCTGTAATGCCCATTCGGTTGGCGACTACGTGGGCTCAAACGGTGTCGGCCAATGGTACGCAATTAGATTGAGGTAGCTATGAAACACGCTTTGTACGGCCTGATTTCTACAGTGCTCGTCTGTCCAGTCTGGGGACAGATCGCGCAGTCCCACCCGGAGTACTGCGGAATTCCCGGCGGCGCTAATCCTCCGCTGCCAGACATTTCGGCGACTATTGATCCCACGGACGGCCACGCCGAACTCTATTTCGGCCAGGGCAGCGCTGCGCGCCGCGTGGCGTTGGACGCCGATTGGGTATCCGAGATCGCCGAGGTATGCCCAGTATACGGCGGCCGGCTCGCCGTGTTCGCCGTTCTCCCCGACGGTGTCGCCACTTACATCTTGGACAAGGCCCAGCCCTCCGTGGTGGACTGGTTCTATGGATTCAATCCCACGGTATCCCCGGACCAGCGATGGATCGTGTGCGGGAAGTTTCACCACTTCTATACGGCGGAGTCAACCGCTGAGTACCTGCTCTACGACCTTACGAAGAGCCCGTTGCAGAACCGCCCGGAGGGCGACAGCAAGGATACTGGGACCTATCGCGTCGATGTGGGTAGCGCGATTTTTCCTGCAGGGCAGAAGAACGTCGCCGACGACAACGTCGGCGTCCCCGAGGAGCAGCAGCACAGTGGCGGGGGGCCGTTTTATTGGGCGTCGGACAGTCGCGCCGTGGTCTTCGTGGACCACGTCGTGGGCAAACCCAGAAAGATTATCCTTGTCAGCCTGACAGACCAGGGCGCATCGACCGCGTTTGAGCACCAGGTGACGGTCACCGACTTATGCGGGCGCGAGATCCCCGGCGCAGACCCGGAGGGGTGGACGTGGGTAATGACTCGCATTGACGCCGGGCCGGACCGGGGAGGTTCCCGATCGATAGTCCTCTACCCCAACCTCCTCGATGCCCCCTGCCCTGCTCGGGCGGTGCCGCTGTACAGCGGTGACTTTCAGCCGTCGAAGGCAGAGGTCCATGTTGTCCAGGAGCCGACGGGCGGGATGATCAGGGACGGCTATCCTCCTATCCCTCCCAAGAAGAAGAAATGAGGCGTGGCATGAGATTGGTGTCCAATGTGAAGTTGCGGCAACGCACCGCGGAGCGCCGTCGTCCGCGCTCGCGGAGCCTTGGTGGCCGGTCTTGGTTGGCGGCGATTGGCGTGTTGGGCTTATTCTGCAGTTCGGCGACGGCCGGCGCCGGGGCCGGAGCCGTGTCGGGCCTCGTCCTCGACGATAGCGGCAGGCCGGTGGCCGCTGCGCGCGTTCTGATTGCCCACGCGGCGGTTGCGGGCGCCCCTGCCCTGCCCGCGCCGCCTGTGGTCACTGGAGCCTTGGCGACAGTCCTCGTCGCGGACACTACCGGCTCCTTCCATGCCGCCGGCTTGGCCGCCGGCCAGTACGTGGCCTGCGCCGAAAACACCTCTCAGGGGCTTCTCGACCCCTGCCACTGGGCCGCCTCCGCCCCGAGCTTCACGGTGACCTCGGGCCAGACGACGGCTGGCGTGGATGTCGTGATGGCCAAGGGAGCGGTCGTCCGGGTTCATGTCAACGACCCGCTGACGCTTCTTAGCCAGGTGAGCGGTCCGGTGGACCTTAACCTGGAGATCCATCTCGTCACGACAAGGGGCCTCCATTACACCGCGTTCATCCAGTCCAGCACCGCCAGTGGGCGGGATTACGCTATTACGGTTCCGTTCGCCGCCGCTCTCACTTTGCGTGTCTTGAGCGCCCATCTTATTGTCAATGACCAGTCGGGCACGGCGGTCTCGCCTGCAGGCACGGTCGTAAACGTGCCAGTAGGCAGCACGCCGGCGGTTATGGAGCTAACTGTCGCCGGTTCCAAATAGTCGCCAAGCCCAGTGGTCCGTGGCTCGTGACTCGCAATAACTGCATCAGCGCCAGCGGGACGCCAGCCCGGCCAGACCGCACCCGCGACGTTCGTCCGCTCCGCCAACGGAATCTCGGAGCTTGTCCTGGCAGTGCCGCCCGGCCAGCCGTTCACCATTGCGGTGACCAGCTCGCTGCTGGCGCTGGCGGATGCGTCCGGAAAGGCGTTGCCGCAGAATGAGTTTCAGGCCTCGTTCACCAGCCCGGCGGCGGACCCCAACTACGCCCCGCCTTCGTTTATGGGGCACCGGACGGGCCCGAACGTGCCGTCTACGGTTTTTCGTTTCAGTGTGACAGGGCCCACAGTACCATAGAGAGAGGAGTAACAAAATGAGACTGCAGCTCTGGCTCGCGCTGGCCGCCGGGAGCGTTCTTCCAGCGGCCGGGTTGGGTCAAATCGGTAACATCGTCGTCACCAACGCCGCCAGCTTTCAGGAGGGCACGCCTGCGCCGGGGTCTATTGGAAGCGTTTTTTGTACGGGGCTCAAGCTCAATGGTGTGGTTGCCGCCACAAATCTTCCCCTGCCAACCCAGTTGGCGGGAGTTAGTGTGACCGTGGGCGGAGCGCCCGCTCCGCTGTTTGCCGTTGCCGACCTGGGGGGCTACCAGCAGATCAATTTTCAAGTGCCCTACACGGGCCTCTTTACCAGCGTTATCCCTGTTGTCGTTGCGCAGGGCGGCGCCCAGGGGACCGCGACCTCGTCAATGGACTCCTTCGGTCAGCACGGCGATTTCTTCAAGGTTGCCGGGACGCAATACGGCGCGTTTCAGCACGCCGCCGGCTACTTCACGGTAACGGAAGACAACCCCGCGCATCCTGGCGAAACCATTGTCGCCTACCTGACCGGCCTCGGCGGTTCGACCAACCCCCCACCCGACGGCTACCCGGCGCCGGCATCGCCGCTATCCGTGGTGCCGCAGGCGAACACAGGGGGCATCGTCAACCAACTTGGCCTTGAAATAGGTGGTGTCGGCCTGTGGGATCCGGCTCCCATAACCGGAGACAGCACGGGTATGAGCCCGATCCCGTTCATGGGCCTCGCCCCTGGCGCCGTGGGACTTTACCAGATCAACTTCACGCTGCCCGCAAATGTACCGGTAGGCGACCAGGAGGTGTTACTCGTGTATACCAACTGCTTCTCCTGGTCGGTTCCCTCGTCTTTCGAGCCCTGTTATGCCGGCGGGGGGCAGTCATACTACAGTCAGCAAGTCCTCCTCCCGGTGCGCTAGCGAGGCCGCCTCTCGGACGTCCTGGCACGACTCGGCAACCGGGCCCACTAATTCATTACAGAGGAGCGCTTTGGCGGCGACGGCACTGAACGCGGCAGCCCCTAACTCCTGCGACTCTGTTTTTGGGACCGCAGAGCGGTGCCCGCCAGTCGCTCGCCGCAGACGCAGACGGCAGCCCTGGCGAGCGTGACCGACAGCACGGTCTCCCCCGGACTCCCAAGGGCCGGAACGGCCAAGATCCAGGCCAAGACATGCGTGCGTGCAAGCCCCCCCCTACTCCGCGTAATACCCTTCTCTCGCCCTCACCTGCTGGCCCTTAGGCCCCTTTAGCACCACCTGGATCTTGCGCCAGACGCGATTGTCGCCGGGGTTGGTTTGGAACGCCAGCAGGTAGCCGTGCATCAGGTCTTGCGACACTTTGTCGAATACCTCGCCGATGTCGCTCAGCTTGCGAATCAGGAACGGCGTTCCGCCGGTGGAGCGCGACATGTTGCCCAGTTGCTGGATCAATTCCGGGTGCGTCAGCGCTTCCCCTTCCGCGATGGTATAGATGGGAATCCCGCGGGCCTTGGCGCGCTCCACTGCCGTGCCGGCGGTCAGCATACTGGCGTTGTCGGCGCCGTCGGTGAACACGATGATCACCTTCTTGCCGGTGCGCGCCGAAAGATCGCGGTTGACGCGCACCAGGGCGTCGTAGAGCGCCGTGATTCCGGCGGCGTGCGTCTTCAGAATGGCGCGTTTGGCTGCCGCCTTGTCCGCGGTAAAAGGCTGCAGCTCGGTCACCGTGTCGTTGAAGCTGTAGACGGCCACGGAATCCGTCGGGCGCAAGTCGTCCACCAGTTGCATGGCGGCGTTCTTGAGCGGCGGAAGGGCCAGGGACATGCTTCCAGTGGTGTCGAAAACCAGGGCCACCGAAACGCCCGAGGTATGGTTCTCGAACGCGAAGACCGGCTTCGGCCGGCCATCTTCCAGGATGGCGAACTGGCCCTCCGACAGGTTGTCCACATAGCGGCCGCGGCTGTCGGTGACGGTGGCATACACTTCCACGATGCGCCCACCGGCGATGAAGATCAGCTCGCCCGCGCGGCGTGGCTCCGGGCTCGCTTCGGCCGGCCCACCCGCCGGCGCCGGGTCTGCGCCCGGGGCCACCGCGGCCGTTTCCGCTTCCGCCTGCAGCTCGGCCACGGTCCGGCCGCGCAGTGCGCCAGCCACGGCTTCGAAGGTTGCGAATCCGCCCGCGAAATTCGAGCCGGGAGGACCATTCGAGATCACTAGCGTGGAGGGCGCAAAGAGCGCTGTCGGGGCCGCAAAGCTATGCCGGCTCGCGAGCTGTGGGGCTTCCGCCACCAGCAGGAGCGCCGGGTCCAGCAGCGCCGCATAGACTGCTCCGCTGAGCGCCGCAAGCGTGGCGGCGGCGTCGGGCGGGTCGCCGAGCGCGCCGATGCGGGGCACGTTCTGCAGCGTCTTCACCCTTTCGAACGCCTCCCTGCGGGCGCCACTCAGCCCCAGCAGGTGGCTGGCCAGCGCTTCGTCGACATCCGGCGCGCTGCCGGCCATTTCGCGCACTGCCTCGATGGCCTTGGCGGAAGGGGTATCCGATTGCAGCCCCTCGCACACTTGCCGGAACGCGTGGGCGCCCTGGCTGGGGTTCAATGCTCCCGATTGCGTGCCCAGCACGATCAGCTTCACCAGGGAGTGCCATTCGCCCAGCAGCAGATTCTGCCGGCTGGGGGCGGCCTTCGCGGCCACGGCCGCAAAGTCGGCCAAGGCGTGGAATTCCGCCGCGTCCAGGCCCGGCAGTTTCTCGAAATACGGGAACAGGTGCCGCCACTCGCCGTGGTGCTGCGCCAGGAACCGGGCCGCGGCTGGGCTCAACGGCGCTCCACGCTTCTCTTCCAGCACGGCCAGCGCACTCAGAGCTTCCAGCGGCGCGTGGAGCAGCACCTCGGCGTCATTTCCCGAGCCCGTGGTCCAGGCTTCGCGCCCGCCCGGGAAAGCCACTCTGCCGGCAGCGTCGATGCGCAGCTTTTGCAGGATGGCGGCCTGCCAGCGGTTGGCGGTTTTGGGCATCCCGCCCGTCCCTCCGGAATCCCGATACCACTTGTAGAAGGCTTCGGCGCGCTCGGTTGTGTCGGTGAAGTACCCCTGATTCGCCGCGCCGGCGTGCGCCAGGTCGAAGTAGAAAGCCAGCAGGCGTCCCTGGTCCTTTTCGAACAGGGCGCGCAGGAAGGGCGCCGTGTTCTGCGGATTGGCGCCCGCCAGTTTGGCCCAGGCCGCTTGCGCCTTGGCGCCTCCGGGCACGGCAATATGTTTGTTCTCCAGCTCGATCGCTTCGCCGTAGTCGGCCACCAGGCGTGAGTATTTCACGATCAGGTTTGCCAAGCCTATGGCAGGGACCACGGCCGCCACGGAATCCTCATGCATGGCGCCCAATCCGCGGTAGACCCGCGCGAACCGAAAGTCTTTCATGAAAACCGCGATCGGTCCGCCGGCCACATCCGGCACGCCCTTCAGAATCACGCCCCACGCCGCGCCGCCCGCCAGGCGAGCGGTTTCCCGGGGAATCTCGAACTCGAAATCGCGCTTCTCCTCGATCGCCTGCCGCAGGTCCAGCTCGTCGACGCCCAGGGCTCCCAGCACCCGCTGCCGGTGTTCGTCGTGGTCCTGCTCTCCCGGCTCCAAGGAAAACGAATCGCCCTTTGCCACCAGCTTCCACCCCAGCAGAGCGAGGATGCTCTGGCTCCTCCGGCGCTGCTCGTCGTTGGCCAGCGAGAGCTTGATCAGAGTGCTGTCGTCGCGGCGCTCGCCCATGGCTTCCAGTGCCGAGATGCTGGCGATATACAAGGGCACGGCGTCGGCGGACTCTTTGGTGGCGCTGATTTCGCCGGGCACGTCTTCCGTGATGGCGCGGCAGTACTCCAGAAAGAAATCCTGGTACGACGGCGGGCCTTTCAGGTGCGTCAAGGCGGAGAAGGCTTTGATCCCGCCAGGCACGGGAGCCTCTCCGGTTGCCGCCAGGCGCAGATCGGCGGGTGTCAGCACCTCCGAAAGATCGGCTGGTGGCGCTTTGCCTAGATTGGCAATGCGTTCGGTGGCCGTCGCCGCTTCTTTCGCTTTGGGATGCTGCTGGACGTAATTCCGCAGGTGCTGCTCGGCGGTCTGGTATTCGCGCCGGGCTTCCAGCACCAGCCCCAATACGAACTCGGCGCGCGTCAACTCGCCCTTCTTGTCGAGCCGGATGGCATCGTTGATTTTGGTCAGCGCCCCATCGTAATCTTTCAACTGGTAGAGCGCCACGGCATTTTGCAGGTACGCTTCCACGTACTGTTTCCGGCTGTCCAGCGCGATCAGGGCTTGCGACGTCGCCGCCACGCCTTTCCAATCTTTCAACTCGATCTCGGTGTTGGCCAGCACCAGGTAGGGAGGCAGCCGTTTCGGGCTCAGCTCGACCGCGCGCTCCAGGGCCTGGCGCGCCTCCTCCACTTTGCCCCGGTTATCGCAGATCGTTCCCAGCGCAGCCCACGCGGGCGCGAATTTGGGGGCCTGTTCGACCACGCTGCGCAGGGAAACTTCCGCTTCCGCCCAATTCATGGCGCCCAATTGCTTGACAGCCGACGCCCACGATCGCGAAGCGGCGTGCGGCACGCCGGGACCATAATTGTCGATCCCCAAATCGATGTTCTGGGATTTCGGCACCAGGATTATCGTCGGCAGTTGGGGGTTACTGGTTACGTGGCGATCCATCAGGTCCACGTGGCTCGACACGAACCCGCTGGCGGCCGCCTCCAACACGCAGGGGGACGCGCTATAAAAGGCGTTGCCGGCAAAGACTTCCCCGAAATCGCTGACCTCCAGGCGCACGATGTACTCGCCGGTTTTTGCCGATGTAATGGCTTCGCCAAGCGTATGGTCCATGCCCTCGCAGTTCCGTTCGATTCTCACCGCCCGGCGGGGAAGCGAGCCGTCGGCCAGGGTCACCTTTCCATGAAAGACGATCGTCTCCGCGTTTGCAGCGCTGAGGAGTAGCACCCCGCCCAAGGCCAGGAGCAAGTAATGATGGAGTCGTCGAATCCGCACGCCGGAAGACTAAGTATACCTTTTCTTCAAGATACAGCCACGTATTCTGTGGCGTTGAGTGGGACAGAACTCCCGGCCTGTCGCCGCGCCGAAGGCGCGCTCCGCGCGCACGACAGGCGGGCCCACAGGGCACCCCGGCCTGTCCCACGGATTCCGGGCGCATTCACCCCGATGGGTTATCCTGATGCCATGACGCGTCGATCCTGGTTTCTCCTGCTGGCCGCCCTGGCGTTGCTGCCGCTTTCGGTTTTGCCCGGGCAACCGGCGCCGCAGCGTCCGTACGTGGTCCTGGTGTCGCTCGACGGTTTCCGCTACGACTATGCGGAGCGATACCACGCTAACGAGCTTCTGGCCCTCGGCAAGGCGGGCGCGGCGGCGGAAGGGATGATCCCTTCGTTTCCCACGGTCACTTTTCCGAACCACATCAGCATCGTGACCGGGCAGTATCCGGAACATCACGGCATTGTCTTGAACTCGTTCTACGATCCCGCCCGCAAGGAATCATACAGCTCTCGCCAGTCGGCCCTCGACGGTTCCTGGTATCGCTACAAGCCGCTGTGGGTGGTGGCGGAGGAGCAGAAGGTCAAAGCGGCGTCCATGTTCTGGCCCACGGCGGACGCCGAAATCGGCGGAGTGCGGCCCTCCTACTGGTTGAAGTACGACGGCACTTTTCCCAACCAGCAGCGCGTGGCCAAGGTGCTGGAGTGGCTGAGAATGCCGGAAAACGAGCGGCCCCATTTCATCACGCTGTACTTTTCCGACGTCGATAGCGCCGGCCACTCCTTCGGGCCGGAATCGCCCGAGACGGCGCAGGCGGTGGCGCGCGTGGACAAGCTGGTGGGAGATCTGTGGGCCGGCATCCGCGCCATTCCGCTGCCGGTGAACGTGATCGTGGTTTCGGACCACGGAATGCAAGCCGTGGAAGGCTTCGTGAACCTCAGCGACTACGCCGACCTGAGCAAGGTGCGGGTCGTGACCGAAGGCCCTGTGGCGCTGATCTATGCGCCCGACCCGCCAACCGCGGAACAGGTATATGCGTCGTTGAAGGGCAAGAGCGGGAAGTTCGACGTGTATCGCCGCCGGGAGACGCCCAAGCCATGGCACTTCTCCGCCAGCGAGCGAATTGGGGACCTGGTAGTGTGCGCGCATGTAGCCACCACCTTGGTGGCCACGACGCCAGCGCGGCCTCCGTCCAAAGGTAACCACGGCTTCGATCCGCGGGAGTTCAAGACCATGCAGGGGATCTTCTACGCGGCCGGCCCCAACGTGCAGCCGGGCGTCGTACTGCAGCCGTTTGAAAACGTCAATGTCTTCCCGTTCATCGCCAGGATACTGGGTCTGGAATCGCCCCCCGGGCTGGACGGTGACGCGAGCGTGCTGGCGAGCGCCTACCGGAAGTGAGCCGTTGGCGAGGCGCCCGGCGGAGATCGGGTGGGCGACCGAGTCCGCGTGTCCAGTGGGGCCCCGGTGCCACGGCGCCCCACCGAGCCCGGCCCCGACCGACCCCGGCGAATGCAGGAGCCCGGCGCTCGCCGGAGCCCGGGCGAAGCGATCATCCGGGCGCCGCGCCGGCGCCATCCCCGGTTCCTTGACTTCCCCCTCGATTCGGTGTGATATTCGGCCTGTGAACCGAAATCCCTCTGTGCCTCTCGCCTTGCTGGCTTTGTCTTTCGCCGCCGCGGCTCCGTGCCGGGCTCAACAACGCGCCCTCACTGCGGCAGACTATGCCCGCGGGGAGAGGTTCCTGAGCCCCAACGTCGCCGGGCTGATGCTCCATGCGAGCGTGCAGGCCAACTGGCTTCCGGACGAGCGATTCTGGTATCGCAACACCGCCGGCGAGGAGAGCGAGTTCATCCTGGTGGATCCCGCGCGCCGCACCCGCCAGCCGGCTTTCGACCATGCCCGGCTCGCCGCCGCGCTTTCCACCGCTGCGCACGCCAATTACGACGCCGCGCACCTGCCCTTCCGATGGTTCGTGCTCTCGCCCGATTCGCGATCGATCTCGTTCAGCGACGGCGAAAATCGTTGGAAGTGCGACCGACAGGGCAATGCCTGCGCCCCGGATACCGGCCCCGCCGCTGCCCCAGCCGGCGGACAGCGCGGCGGCGGTGGGCGGGGAAGGCGCGGCAGCCCCGGCGCCGAAGCGCTCTCTCCCGACGGCAAGAGTTCCATCTTCATCCGCGACTACAACCTTTGGGTCCGTGACGTGGCGAGCGGCAAGGAGACCCAGCTCACCACCGATGGCGTCGAGGATTTCGGCTACGCCACCGACAACGCCGGCTGGACGTCCAGCGACCGCGCCATTGTCGTCTGGTCTCCCGATTCCCGGAAAATCGCCACCTTCCAGCAGGATCAGCGCGGCGTCGGCGAAATGTACCTGGTCAATACCACCGTGGGCCATCCTACTCTGAAGGCCTGGAAATACCCGCTGCCCGGCGACGCCGTGGTCACCACCATCCAGCGGGTGATTATCGATGTCGCCGCGGCCAAGGTGGTCCGCCTGCGAATGCCTCCCGACCAGCACCGCTCCACGGGCTGCGACGACATTGTCTGCTCCGGCGCCGCCGAGGACATGCAGTGGAATGCCGATGGCAGCAAGCTGGCCTTCGTCTCCACCTCGCGCGACCACAAAGTGGAACGGCTGAAGATTGCCGACGCCTCTACGGGCGCCGTGCGCGACGTGCTCGAAGAGAGAGCCGCCACGTTCTTCGAATCCGGCATCGAACTAATCAACTGGCGGTATCTCGCGGCCAGCAACGAAGTAATATGGTTCTCCGAGCGCGATAACTGGGGCCAGCTCTACTTATACGACCTCAACGGTAAGCTGAAGAATCGAATCACCACCGGCGAAGGCACCGTCGCCCAGGTCATCAAGGTGGATGAGCGAGCCCGCGTGGTCTACTTCCTGGCCGATGGCAAGGAGAAAGGCCGCGATCCCTACTTCAGCCACTTCTATAGCGTCGGCTTCGACGGCAGGGGTCAGAAGCTGCTGACGCCCGACAATGGCAACCACAGTGTGGCAATGTCGCCCTCCGGCCGCTACTTTATCGACACTTACTCCACGCCCGAGGTCCCGCCCACCATCGCGCTGCGCGACATCGACGGCAGGCTGGTCACCGTTCTGGAAAAGGCCGACATTTCCAGGCTGCTGGCCACCGGCTGGAAGCCGCCGCAGCCCATCACCGTCAAGGCGCGGGATGGCGCCACCGACATCTACGGCCTGATGTATAAGCCGACTAACCTCGATCCCACGAAGAAGTACCCCATCGTCGACCACATTTATCCCGGGCCGCAGCCCGGCAGCGTAGACAGCCGGAACTTCCTGGCTGCTCGCGGCGACGCGCAGGGTCTTGCCGAACTCGGCTTCATCGTAGTCGAGATCGACGGCATGGGCACGCCGTGGCGCTCCAAGCAATTCCACGAGGCCTACTACGGCAACATGGGCGACAACACCCTGCCCGACCAGGTGGCCGGCATGAAGGATCTGGCCAGCCGCTACCCTTGGATCGATATCGACCGCGCGGGCATTTACGGCCATTCCGGCGGCGGCTATGCCGCGGCGGGCGCCATGTTCCACTATCCCGATTTCTTCAAGGTGGGCATTTCCGAATCCGGCAACCACGACAACCGCGAATACGAAGACGATTGGGCCGAGAAGTGGCAGGGTTTGCTCGAAACCACCGCCGGCGGCAAGACCAACTACGACACCCAGGCCAACCAGAATTTCGCCGGCAACCTGAAGGGCCACCTGATGCTGGCGCACGGAACGATGGATAACAACGTCCCACCCTACACTACGTTGTTAGTGGTGGCTGAGCTTATCAAGGCCAACAAGGATTTCGACCTGGTATTATTCCCCAACCGCGGCCACGGCTACGGCGCCGACTCTACCTACATGATGCGCAAACGTTGGGACTATTTCGTCCGCTATCTGATGGGCGCCGAACCGCCGAAGGAGTATCAATTTGGCGGGCAGGCCGGTCAGCCGGGGCGGTGAGGGGAGGAAGGGGGAAGTCAGAAGAGGGAAGACGGAATGGCGAGATGAATCGCCTTATTCTGACTTCCTTCTTCTGTCTTCCCTCTTCTGCTCCACCTTTACGCGATATATGCTCCGCGCGTGCCCACGTATCTCTTCGCCGGCACATCGGGGAAGGAGAAGCAGACGAGGTAAATCCCAAGAGGGAAGACGGAATGGCGAAGCGAATCGCCTTATTCTGACTTCCTCCTCCTGCCTTCCCTCTTCTGCTCCCCCCTTTACGCGATATGCGCTCCGCGCGTCCCCACATACAGCGCGTATAGCGACTGGCTGGCCGCCATGAACAGCCGGTTGCGCTTGGCGCCGCCGAAGCAGATGTTGGCGCATATCTCCGGCAGCAGGATCTGTCCGATGCGCTCTCCGGCCGGCGTATGGATGTGGACGCCGTCGTAGCCCGCGCCCACCCAGCCCATGCCTGCCCAGATGTTGCCGTCCACGTCGGCGCGGATTCCGTCGGCCAGTCCCGCGCCCTTGCCCGCCATCGTTGTGTTGATGAACTGGCGTTTGTTGCGCAACTTGCTGTCCACTATGTCGAAGAGTTGGATGTCCTTGGGATCGCCGGTGTCGCAGATATAGACTTTCTTGTAGTCCGGCGAAAAGCAGATGCCGTTGGGCTTGTCCAGCTCATCGGTCAGCTTGTCCATCTTACCGGTTTTCGGTTCCACGCGATACACCGCGTCCTTGATTTCGGACTTAGCCTGGAAGCCTTCGTAGTTACCCTGAATGCCGTAAGTAGGGTCGGTAAACCAGATGGAGCCATCGGGATGCACCACCACGTCATTGGGCGAGTTGAGCGGCTTCCCCTGCCACTTATCGGCGATCGCCGTGACGGTCCCGTCGGGCTCGAAGCGCACTACCCGCCGCGTGGCGTGCTGGCAGGAGATCTGCCGCCCCTCGTAGTCGAACGTATTGCCGTTGCTGTATTCCGAGGGCGACCGGAAGACGCTGACGTGTCCATCTTCCTCCAGCCAGCGCATCTGGCGGTTGTTGGGGATGTCGCTCCAGACCAGGTATCGCCCGGCGCCGTTCCACGCCGGCCCTTCGGCCCACAGAGCGCCCGTCCACAGCCGCTCAAGGGGCGTGTTCGTGACCATGTATTTTGTAAACCGCTTATCCAGCGCGACGACATCGGGATCGCCATAGCGGATCGGCTCCCTGCCGCTCCAATCGCGTTGTGTCTGCGCCAGCACTGCCGGGGCAGCGGCCGCTGCCGCGAGGAAAGATCTTCTATTCATCACCGTGACATTCTATACCAAACGCGGCGTGTGGGGCTCATCCCGGTGCAGCGTCCCGGTGCAGCGCGGCAGCGCGGGGCAGCGCGCTGCTTTTGCCTCGACCGTGCGCGCCGAAACCTCCCACGCTCGCCAGAAGCCGGGGAAAGGCGCGTCTCTGCGCCCTCTGCTTTCTCTGCGCGCCAGCCACAGGAACGCTCCACAACCCGCGAAGCACGCTGACTCCCCTTTACCTCGTTTCTTTCTCTGCGCCTCAGCGCCTCTGCGGTGAACTCGTTTTTGCTAAACTCATAACATCACTCCTGTTATGACGACACCCTCAGAGCGCCTGCAGGCGCTCGCCGACATCCTGGAGCAGCGTGTCCTCGTTCTCGACGGGGCCATGGGCACCATGCTGCAACAACGCAACCTCACGGCGGCGGATTTCGGCGGACCCGCGCTTGAAGGATGCAATGAAAGCCTCAACCGCACGCGGCCCGATGTCGTGCTCGGTATCCATCGCGCCTACCTCGCGGCAGGGTCCGACGCCATCGAGACCAATACCTTTAACTGCGACCGAATCTCACTCCACGATTACGGCCTCCAAAACGACGCCGCCGCGCTCAATACCGCCGCCGCCAGACTGGCGCGCCAGGCGGCTGACGAATTCTGGACTCCCGCCAAACCGCGCTTCGTGATCGGCTCCATGGGTCCCACCACTAAGTCCATTACCGTGGTCGGCGGGGTTACTTTCCCCGAACTCGTGGAGGTCTATTACGAGCGCGCCAAGGGGTTGCTCGATGGCGGCGTCGATATCCTGGTTGCCGAAACCTGCAACGATACGCGCGCCGTCAAAGCGGCACTCGTAGCTATCGAACGTCTACGCGCCGAGCGCGGCACGCCCGTTCCGACGATGGTCTCCGGCACCATCGAAACCATCGGCACCATGCTCGCCGGCCAGACCGCCGACGCCTTCTGCGCCTCCGTCCTCGACGCCGATCTGCTCTCCATCGGGCTCAACTGCGGCACGGGGCCGGAGTTCATGACCGACCACCTGCGCACCATCTCCGAAATGGCGCCCACGCGCGTTTCCTGCTACCCCAACGCGGGCTTGCCGGAGGAAGGCGAGTACCGCGAGACGCCTACCACCGTCGCCGCCCACCTGGAGCGCTTCATCGCGAACGGCTGGCTCAACATGGTGGGTGGCTGCTGCGGCACCACCGACGCCCACATCCGCGCCATCGCGCAAATGGCCGAGGGAAAGCGTCCGCGGCGTATACCCGCCCGCTCGCACCGGGCATATTATTCCGGCATCGACCTGGTGGAGGCCGAAGACAGCAACCGCCCCCTGATTGTCGGCGAGCGCACCAACGTCATCGGCTCGCGTCTCTTTAAGAACATGGTGGCCGCGGAGAAGTGGGAGGAGGCCACCGAGATCGCGCGCTGGCAGGTGAAGAACGGCGCGCACATCGTGGACGTCTGTCTGCAAAGCACCGACCGCGATGAGATAGCCGATATCCCGCCCTTCTACGATAAGTTGATTCGCAAGATCAAAGCGCCCATCATGGTGGATACCACCGATCCCAAAGCCCTGGAACTGGCGCTGACTTACTGCCAGGGTAAGAGCATCATCAACTCCATCAACTTAGAGGACGGCGAGGAGAAATTCGAGCGTGTCTGCCCCATCGCCAAACGCTACGGCGCGGCGCTGGTGGTGGGCTCGATCGACGAAGACAAGCTGCAGGCGCAGGCCTTCACGCGCGAGCGCAAGCTGGCGGTGGCCCGGCGTTCCTACCAGTTACTCACCGAGAAGTACGGCATCCAGCCCGAGGATATCATCATCGACCCGCTGGTCTTTCCCTGCGCCACGGGCGACGTCAACTATATCGGCGCGGCGGTGGAGACCATCGAAGGCATCCGCCTGGTGAAGGAGAACCTGCCCTTCGTCAAAACCGTGCTGGGGATCTCGAACATCTCTTTCGGGCTGCCGGCCACGGCGCGGGAAGTGGTGAACTCGGTCTTCCTCTATTACTGCACCAAGGCGGGGCTCGACCTGGCCATCGTGAACGCCGAAAAGCTGGAACGCTTCGCTTCCATTCCGGTGGAGGAGCGGCGGCTTGCTGAGAACCTGCTGTTCAACGCCCCGGCCGTGGATGCCGCCGACGAACTGCTGCGCATGGCGCCCGAGGACTGGCGCGAGCAGACGCCCGTGCAGAAAGCCGCGCTGAATCAATGGCACATCGCGGCCATCACCGAGCATTTTCGTAAGTCCGTTAAGCGCACCAAACAGCAGGCTGCCGACTTACCGCTCGATCAGCGCCTGGCTAACTACATCATAGAAGGCACTAAGGACGGACTTATTCCCGACCTCGACCGCAAGCGGGCCGAGGGTGGCCCGGAGGGCACCCCCCCGCTCGATATCATCAACGGTCCGCTGATGGCCGGCATGTCCGAAGTGGGCCGCCTGTTTAACAACAATGAGCTGATTGTGGCGGAAGTGCTGCAATCCGCCGAGGCCATGAAGGCCGCGGTCAATCACCTGGAACAGTTCATGGAGAAGTCGGAGACGGCGGCGCGCGGCAAGATCGTCCTTGCCACCGTCAAGGGCGACGTGCACGATATCGGCAAGAACCTGGTCGAGATCATTCTCTCTAACAACGGTTACCAGGTGATCAACCTGGGAATCAAAGTGCCGCCCGAGGTTCTTATCCGCGCCCACGAAGAGCATCGGCCCGACGCCATCGGACTCTCCGGCCTGTTGGTGAAGAGCACCCAGCAGATGGTGACGACGGCCACCGATCTGCGGGCCGCCGGCATCACCGTGCCGATTCTGGTGGGCGGCGCGGCGCTTTCCGAGAAGTTCACGCGCACCCGCATCGCGCCCGCGTACGGCGAGGCCGTCTGCTACGCCAAGGATGCCATGACCGGGCTGAGCCTGATGAACCGGCTCATGGACCCGGCGGAACGCGCCGCTGTATTGGCCAGCCACCAGCCTCGCGAAGCCGTAGTGGAGGCGCCCGCCGGTGAGACCGCGCCCGCCGCCATCGGCACCGGGCGCAGCTCCAAAGTGCGCACCGCGATTGCGATTCCCGCGGCGCCGTATCTCGACCGCAAAGTGCGCGAAGTACCGCAACTGGCCGAGGTGTGGAGTTACATCAATCCCTACATGCTCTACGGACGGCACCTGGGCTACAAAGGCAATTTCGACAAAGCGTTGGCGGAACACGAGGCCAAAGCGCTGGAATTGTTCCACAACATGGAAGAGGTGAAGCGGGAGGCTTTCCGCTTCATGAAGGTGAAGGCGGTGTGGCAGTTCTTCGAAGCCGAGCGCGACGGCAACGCCATCCACTTGTTCGCGCCGGCCGGCGCGGCTCCCATCCACACCTTCCGCTTCGGACGCCAGCCCCGCGAAGACGGCCTTTGCCTGAGCGACTACATCCTGGACCCAGACGATGGCCGCCGCGACCACCTGGCGCTGTTCGTCGTCACGGCCGGGGCATGCGTGCGCGAACGGTCGGAGGAGTGGAAAAAGTCCGGCGAGTTCTTCAAGGCCCACGCCATTCAGGCGCTCGCCATCGAGACGGCCGAAGGCGCCGCGGAGTGGCTGCACCGCCGCATCCGCGAAGATTGGGGCTTCCCCGATCCGCCCACCACGACTATGCACGACCGCTTCACGTCGAAATACCGCGGCAAGCGCTACAGCTTCGGCTATCCGGCTTGTCCCAACCTGGACGACCAGCAGGGGCTGTTCCAACTTCTGCGCCCGCAAGACATAGGCGTCGCGCTCACCGAAGGCATGATGATGGAGCCCGAAGCCAGCGTGAGCGCGCTGGTGTTTCACCACCCCGACTGCGCCTACTTCACCGCCGGCGAAAGCGAAGCCGCTACGGGAAGTTGACGGCTTTGCCCCAGTCGAGCCCCGGCGCCGGAGCAGGCATTCGCCGCTATTTCGCTTTGCGCTGTAAGTCCGCGGGCGCGCGTTCGCGGTCGTGCGCGTCCACCTGCAAGGTCCAGCGCACCGGCACGGTCTCCGGCGGATAACAGATTTTGTCGTCGCAGGCCTGGTACTTCAGCGCGCCTTCAATGGTCAGTTTCCCCTCCGCATCGAGCAACGGCCGGAGCGCCGCATCGCGCGCCACCGTCACGTCGCGCACCAGGCGGAATGCGCCCTGGTATACCGGCGCCGTCGCCTTGATCGGTTTCAGACGCAGCATCGTGGCGCCGGGGTACGCCACCGGGCGCACCACGATCGCGGGCGTGTCTTTCATGCTCCAGCCGATGGGGATGTAGTCGCTCGACACTCCCGGCGCGTAGACGTGCATCCGGGCCGGCAGCGCTACTTCGAGGACCAGCGAGATCCGCTGTCCCGAGCGCACGCGCGCGTTGCTCGCCGATGCCGAGACCCGCAGGTGGTTGCCTTCGGCGGAAGTCTGCGCGGCCCCGGCGCGTTCGCCAAACCGGCTCACCAGGATCTCGCCCGAGGTGTAACGTTGCGTGATATCGTCTTCGAAATACTTAGCGGTCACATGCCCGTTGCGGTCCACTAAGTACGTCCCCGGATTGGGGATGCCGTACTGCGTGCTCCCTGCCTGCACCTGTTCGTTGAAGATGCCGAAGTCGCGGATGATTTTCGAATCGGGATCCGACAGGAGAGTAAACGTGATCCCGTGGCGATCGGCGAAGCTCTTCAACACGGCCACCGAATCGTAGCTGATGGCGGCCACCCCCAGGCCCTGCGCCCGGATCTTCTCCACATTACTTTGCAGCTCCACGAGCTGGCCTTTGCAGTAGGGTCACCAGTCTGCCGAGCGGAAGAAGACCAGCATGGCGCCTTTCGCGCCCATCACCGATGCCAGTGTCTGGGTCTGCCCGTTCTGGTCGGTGGCGGAGAACGCCGGCACGGCATCTCCCACCGCGGGCCCGGTCTTCCCCGGACGCGGAGTCTGCGCCAGGGCCGCGAGGCCCATGGCAAAGACGAGGCTAAGAGTCTTACGCATGACTATCCGTCGCCCCGATTATAACTGGAAGCGGCACGGGTTTGCCACCGTCCGGGGACCCATGCCTCAAGCACGCGAGCGTCGCGGCGCTCTCTTCAGGCCGGGCTCGGCATCCCGGCATCCAAGCATCTTGACTATCCGGTGCGCCCCGCGCCAAATATGGTAAGCTCAAAGGAGTCATAGACATGCGGATGTGGCGAAATTGGCAGACGCGCTGGATTTAGGTTCCAGTTCCTGTAATGGGAGTGTAGGTTCAAGTCCTATCATCCGCACCAATTAGATAGCCAGCCGAAGACATTCTCGCGCAACCCAGGTCACAGCGGTTGGCGCGGCAATCCCCCCAAAGCCGTTCAGTCCGCGGGAAAGCGCGTTGGAACAAGGCTGGCCGCTGGCGGAGACGGAGCCGCGCTTCGGCTATGGGCTCGACGAACTGGCGCGCCGTTTCTACCGCAGCGTGTGTTGGCTTCCCGCGAAGGCAGGATCGTGGCGCAGATGACGTTGCGTCCGCTCCGTGACAGGATGCGTGGCATCCGCGCCTCCACCTTAGCGCGGCGCCGAAATCAGGGACGCCACTCCCCGCAGCCACGCGCTATCATCGTGTTTCCTTTTCGGAGGTAGCATGAACCGTCGGTATTTCTTGGGTGGAACGGCGTCGCTCGGCGCTTCCCGGGCGTTCGCACAGGCCGCGCGCGGCACGGCGGCTCCTACGTCGGAGACCGAACGCAGGATTCAAAGGGCGACGGCGGCTGCCATGGCCATGCAGCGGCGCGATTGGGAACAGGGGATCCTGTCCCAGGCCCTGCTGGAGGCGGACAACCGCGAAGGCGTCATCCTGCTGACCAAGGCGGCCATCGTGCAGCGCACGCCGGATGGGCGCCTGGGCGTGGTGGTGAGCGGGGGCGCCACGGATCCCGCCATGGGCGGTGAAGCTTATGCGCGTGCCGCCGAGTGGACCGGAGATCCGCAGATTCGCGATGCCGTCCAAGGGCTGCTGGACTGGATTCGGACCAAGGCGCCGCGTAGCGCGGACGGCATCATTTACCATACCCTCCGGTCGCCCGAAATGTGGTCCGACGGTTTCAACTGCGCCGCGCCGTTTCTGGCGGCGATGGGCCATTTCGATGAGGCGCTGGTGCAGATTGACGGCTACCGGAAGCGGCTCTGGAATCCGGAAAAGAAGCTGCTCTCGCACATCTGGGACGACGGCAAACAGAAGTTCAATGACAAGGCGTTTTGGGGCGGCGGCAACGGCTGGGCGGCGGCCGGCCTTGCCCGCGTGATCCGGCGCCTGCCGCGCGAACGGCAGGACGACCGCGCGCGCCTGGCCGCCTTCGTCAAAGACATCGTCGACGGCTGCCTGGCGGGCCAGCGCTCCGATGGCCTGTTCCACAACGTGATCGACCAGCCGGGAACATTCGTCGAGACCAACCTTGCCCAGATGCTGGCGTTCGCTACCTACGAAGGCGTTTCGGGAGGGTGGCTGCCCAAGAGCTATCTGGCTCACGCGGACCGCATGCGCAGCGCCGCGCGGGAGAAGATGGACAGCTTCGGCTACGTGCAGGGTGTCTGCGGCGCTCCCGGTTTCGACCGGTCGGGGACGTCGACGGAGGGCCAGTCGTTTTGCGTCATGATGGAAGCCGCGGGCAGTAAGGTCCCGCGCGGCTAGGATAGGTAGACTAATATGATTCCGGGCGTAGTTAGTAAGTCGCTCCGGCTGCTTTCACTCGCCGCCTTGATCGCGGGCGGATTGGGCGCGCAGCCGCAGGCCACGCCGGCCAAAACCGGCTTCACCCCCGTGGACCCCTTCGAGCAGGTCAAGAGAATGGGCCGCGGCGTCAATATCATCGGCTACGATCCCTTGTGGAACGACTTCGCGAAGGCGCGCTTCAAGGAGAGCCATTTTGCGCGCATCCATGCAGGCGGATTCCAGACCGTACGAGTCAACCTGCAGGCGTTGCGCGTTATGGACCAGGCCAACCAGCTTAACCCGGCGTGGCTCAAGACGCTCGACTGGGTTGTGAATACCAGTCTCGCCAACAATCTTCAGGTAATTCTGGACGAACACGACTACACTGCCTGCGGAAACAACCCGGCCGGCTGTAAGGCGAAGTTACTGGCGTTCTGGGAGCAGGTGTCGGAACGTTACAAAGACGCGCCGAATAGCGTGCTGTTCGAGATACTCAACGAACCCAACGGCCAACTTACTCCCGAGATCTGGAACGGCTGGCTCAAGGAGGCATTGGCTATTATCCGCAAGACCAATCCGCGGCGCAATGTCATCATCGGCCCGGCATTCTGGAACAACATTCACTACCTCACCCAGCTCCAGTTGCCGGCGAGCGACCGCAATATCATCGTCACCGTGCATTACTATCTCCCCAT
>Ga0265316_10001070_pt1 | contig 29579 bp, 22 predicted proteins | sample 4522metaG_FD_202092 | JGI IMG/M metagenome (GOLD analysis project Ga0265316, IMG submission 202092) | Rhizosphere microbial communities from Carex aquatilis grown in University of Washington, Seatle, WA, United States - 4-5-22 metaG | ecosystem: Host-associated > Plants > Roots > Rhizosphere >...
GATCAGATCTGCGTCTTCAGTTTGCGCCGGTCCGCGCGCCGCTCGATGGCCAATTCGATGAGGCGCGCGATCAGCTGCTTCTGCGACACGCCCGAGGCTTCCCACATTTTCGGGTACATGCTGATGGTTGTGAAGCCGGGGATGGTGTTGACCTCGTTCACGTAGAGCGTGCCGCTCTGCCGGTCGAGGAAGAAGTCCACCCGCGCCATTCCAGCCAGTTCCAGACAGCGGAAGGTGTCCTTGGCCAAGCTGCGCACGCGCTCGGTCAACTCGGGCGGGATGTCGGCCGGAATCTTGGCGTCGGCGCCGTCTGCGTCCACGTACTTGGCGTCGTAGGAATAGAAGCCGTCCTTGTGGTGGACGATGATCTCCGCCGGCATGGAGGCTTGCGGCTCGTCGTTACCGAGCACCGCGCACTCGATCTCGCGGGCATTGACCGCAGCCTCGACCAGCACCTTGCTGTCGAACACCAAAGCGGCTCGCAGCGCTGGTTCCAGTTCGGCGACCGTCTTGACCTTGCTGACACCGACCGAGGATCCGGCATTGGCCGGTTTCACGAACACGGGAAAGCCAAGCTCCGAGGCTTGCGCCAACGCACGCTCTCGCTCGCGTTCAAGTGCGCGCGCCGTGACCAACCGCCACGGCACCACTGGAATCCCGGCCTGTGCCAGCAATCGCTTGGCCACGTCCTTGTCCATGCCGATGGCCGAGCCGAGCGTACCCGGCCCGACGTAGGCGATGTCCGCCAACTCCAGCAGTCCTTGCACGGTGCCGTCCTCGCCGTATGTCCCGTGCAAGACGGGGAACACCACATCATCGTGGCGAAGCAAGGTGCGCGCCGCGGTCATGGCCCCGCCGCCGTCAGGGTAGACCGGCACCTCCAGCGCATTTCCCACTGCCTTCAGGCTGAGCGTGCGCGGATCGCCGGTCGCACCCAGCAAAGTCTGTTCAGCTTCGGGCCGCCAGCGGCCCTGTTTGTCGATGCCGATCAACACCGGTTCGAAGCGGTTCCGGTCGAGCGCGACGAAAACATTGCGGGCCGACAGCAGCGACACCTCGTGCTCTGCCGAACGGCCACCGAAAAGAATGATGACGCGGGTCTTGTTCACTACCTGACCCTACTACCCACGAGCGTCGGCTTCCAGTTTGTGGCCTGGTGATTTCGTGGTCTTGGCCGCGACGGGCGTGTGCGAAGCACGCGGGGGAGGTGAGGTGGGCTGTCCGTCCCGAAGCCCCCGAAGGGGTGGCCGAAGAAATCTCCGACAGCGCTCTATCGCGTCGGTGTCAGCGTTGCCTCGGACGCGGCGCTCGCCTTCTCCTCGCGCACGCGCAGCAAAGCGAACTCCGGCCGCACCGCGACCGCCAAGGACAAGAACCGATCTCCTTCGCGAAACATCAGTTTCGCATCAACCATCTCGCCAAGCTGGTCCGCGACCTCTTGCTGCGACAGCGCGCTGGCAAACCGCCTGGCAATCTCCTGCTCGGAACGGATGTTGGTGCAGAAGAGGTAGAGATCGCGCCAGCTCTTGTCCAGGGTGAAGACCTGGAAATCCTTGCGCCGGTCGACGATCTCGAGGAAATCGCCACCGTCGTAGTAGACCATGGCCTTGCTCTCGACCGTCAGCAGACCTGACCGTTTGAGAAGTTCAGCGCGTCTCCGCCAGCGCTTGACCGCTGCCAGAACTGGATCCCAAGAAACTGGGTCGGCGACCAGGTCGTGATCGCGGTAAGGCAAATCGAGGCGGGAGGCGACGTCGTCTGGAAGCGCAGCGAGGTAGCCCGCGTGCGTCCGGCTGCGCGCGACGCCGAACAGGTCGGGGCGAGCGTGAACGCTGCTACTCGGGTTCAGCGTGAACACCGCGATGTTCGGTGGATCATAGGCACAGGCGTAGTTGTCGACGACGCGCACGGTTTCCTCGACCTCGTCGGCTGTCGCCCCTGGGAAGCGGATCAGCAAGTTCGAGACGTTGCGAATCTCGAACTCGCAACACGCCCGCATGGCGCACAGATTCTGGATGGTGGTTGTTCCCTTGTTCATCCTGCGCAGATAGGCGGTGGACAGACCTTCCACGCCCACTTGCACGCTGGCGCATCCGGCCTGGAACAGCTCGGCGATCTCGTCGGTCGTGATGGACGCGCGCAGCTCGACGCTGAAGGAAAAACGGTGGTGGCTCCTGCGCAAAGCGTGGGCAAACTCGTCCACCCCGCTTTGCCGAAGAGCATTGTCGCGAAAGAAGAAGCGAACGTTGCGATAGCGATCCGCCAGGCTTTCCATCTCGCTGGCAATGCGCGAAGGGCTCTTGTCGCGCCGACCGCTCAGCAGGTTGAAGCCGCAAAAGTAGCAGGAGTGCAGCGGGTTGCCGGTGCGAGGCGCCCGATTCCACCAACAGCCCCGCGAGCCTTCCACCGGGACCGTCCAGTGAATACTCTCCGCCTCGGCACGCTCGTTGTAGTCATCGTAGTCGGGGAACGGCAGCGCATCCAGATTCTCGGGATCGCTCGGGCCGATGACCTGGATTTCCGACGGGGAAGCGGGCGCGCCGCGCGTGAGAATGCCGCTCGCACGGGACGGCACGGGGCCATCCCCGAGCCATGCCTGCAGCAGCGCCACAAGTCTCGCTTCGCCTTCCCCGCGCACGACGGCGTCGACGAACGGGTAGACGTCAAGCAGAGTCGAGCCTGCCACGTGAGATGACGTACCGCCAAGCACGATGCGGGTCTGTGGCTTGATCTCCTTGATCCGGCGAGCCAGGCACAGGCTGGAGAAAAGCTGCGTGAGCGTGGTAGTGCAACCCACGACGTCAGCCTGCGCGGCCACCTGCTGAGCCGTGGCTTCCAGGTGCTCTTCGATGACCTTGAACACGCGCTCCCACGGTATCTTGCCGGCAGCGGTTCTGCGCAAGCCCGCCTTGACGTTGACCTCGGACAGGGCCGCCAGGATGTCCTCAATCGCGCTGACCGCGGCCTGCCGGCGCTCCGGGTACAAGACGGCGGCGTACACCAAGTCGCCGACCAGATGTTCGTCCGAGAGTGCCTGGTAGGGACCGGGGATGCGTCGCCAGAGGTCGACAAAAGCACTTCGACATCGAACCTTGACCCGTGGTTCGTGGCCTTGCACGTACGCCGACAGCGCGCCCAGAGCCGCCGACGGAGCATCAAACATGGCCCAAGGCATGGAGACCAGCTCGAGATTCATGGTCGCGCCAACAGTTTACATGAGATCAGGGCGAGCTGAGCCCAAACTGGCCGAAGAGGAACGCCATCTCGTCAGCATGCTGCTCGATCAACTTTCCCAGCGGCTTGCCGGCACCGTGGCCCGAGTGGCCCTCCATGCGCAGCAGGATCGGCCCGGGGCCGCTCTGCGCCGCCTGCAGCCGCGCCACGAACTTGCGTGCGTGCAGAGGATCGACGCGCGAATCAGATTCGGCGGCGAAGACCAGCGTGGCGGGATAGGCGATGCCGTCTTTGATTCTGTGATAGGGCGAGTAGGCGTAGAGGTACTTGAACTGCTCCGGATCTTCGGCACTGCCGTATTCGGGAATCCAGAGTCGGGCAATCAGGAAAAGGTGATAGCGGATCATGTCGGTTGCTGGCACGCCGCAAATGGCCGCGCGAAACAGGTCGGGCCGCTGCGTGATCGCCGCGGCCACCAGCAGGCCGCCATTCGATCGCCCTGAAATGGCCAGCCGATCGCGCGACGTGATTTTCTCGCGGATCAAGAACTCGGCCGCCGCGATGAAGTCGTCGAACACGTTTTGCTTGTTGCCCAGCATGCCCGCGCGATGCCAGGCCTCGCCGTACTCGCCGCCGCCGCGCAGGTTGGCCACCGCGTACACGCCGCCTTGTTCGACAAAGGGCCCTACCTCTGCGACGAAGCCCGGCGTGGTGTTCAGGTTGAAGCCACCGTAGCCGTACAGCAGGGCGGGCGCGCGACCGTCACGCACCAGGCCCTTGCGCGCCACCAGAAACATGGGGATCAGCGTGCCGTCCTTCGAGGGATAGCGCACCTGCTCGACCGAGAAGGCTTTGGCATCGACCGGCGAGGCCAGTTTCTGCCAGACCGTGCGCCGACCCGTGCCGAGATCGTGGCGCATGACTACGGTGGGCGTGAGGAACGAGGTGAAACCAAGAAAGAGCTCGCGCGCCTGGTGCCGACCGCGCAGGCCCGCCACCGTGCCCAAGCCCGGCAGCTTGAGCTCGCGTTCCAGCTTGCCTGCCCGCGAAAACACGCGCACGCGCGACGACGCATCTTTCAGGTAGAGCGCGGCCAGCTTTCCCCCGACGGCCGCAACCCATTCCAGTGTGTCCTGGCCCTCAGCGATGATTTGCTTCCAGTTGTTGCGCTCGGGCTTGCGTGGGTCGATCTGGAACAGACAGTAGTGAGGCGCGTCCTCGTTGCTGACCACGTACAGTCGATCGTCGAGCACATCGACCAGGTTGAACAGCGCGGGCCGGCCGGTGACCACGGGCACGGGCGAAGGCACGCCACGCTTGCGCGTGTCGATGAGGAAGATATCGGTCTGGCCCGCGCCGACTGAAACTTCGATGCCCAGCCAGTGGCCATCGGGTGACAGCAATACCGAGGTCCAGGCGGACGGGGGCAACCCTTCGCCAAAGATCATGCGATCCTGACTGGCGACGGTGCCCAGACGGTGCAGGAAGACACGGCGCTGATACTCTTCCTGGCCAGCCGGCACCGATCCCGGCGCCGGGTAGCGCGTGTAGTAGAAGCCGCGGCCCGAAGGCAGCCATGCCAGCGAGCAGGCGCGCGTCCACGGAATGACGTCCGGGCGATCCTGGCCAGTGTCCACGTCGCGCACGAGCAGGGTGGATCTCTCGTCGCCGCCAGCGGAAACCCCGTAGGCCAGCAAGCGGCCGTCCTCCGACGGGTACCACCAATCGAGCGACTGTGAGCCGTCGGCCGCCAGCGCGTTCACATCGAGCAATACGCGATCGGCTCCCGCAACTCCCTGCCGCAGGTAGAGCACCGGCTGATTTTGCTGGCCCTCACGTCGCGTATAGAAATAGCGAGTCGCGCTGCCCTTGCCCTTGGGAACCGGCGTCTCAAGGGTGCCGATCCCGTGCAAAGCCCACAGCCGCTCCATCAATCGATTGCGGCTCGGAACCGCGTCCAAGGTCTGGCGCAACCGCCGACTCTGCTGCGCGGTCCAGGAGCGAACCTCCGCGCTGTCGCCATTTTCCAGCCAGCGATAGGGATCCGTGACCTCGACGCCATGGATGGTTTCCTTCACAGGCTCAATGCGGGTGGGAATTCCTGTCGCCATGAAAGGGTTCACCGGAAAGGCCAACACGTCACCTACGCCCTTCCGCGCATCAGCCGTTTGACCGTGCCCGAAAGCGCGAACAGCGCCGCACCGGCAATGAATGTGACTATCACAAACATGAGGAAGAAATCTGCCTGGCCGCCCAGGACGTGAAACACTTCACCGCGCTCGAACTTCTCAACCAGCCCGGCCAAGATGCCCGAGCAGCGATCAGACACAAAGAAGGCCAAGAACCAGATGCCCATCATGAGCGAGGCGAAGCGCGCTGGCGCCAGCTTGGTCACCATGGACAGGCCGACGGGAGACAGGCACAGCTCGCCACAGGTCTGCAACACGTAGGTCGCGATCAACCACAGCGGGCTCACGCGCGCACCAGCGTCGGACAGGCGTCCAGCCACCACCATGATGGCAAAGCTGGCGCTCATCAAGAACAAGCCGGCGGCGAACTTGACCGGCGTGCTCGGCTCGCGGCCGCGCGCTGCCAGCCGGCCCCACATCCAGGCAAACACCGGCGCCAGCACGACGATGGCAATGGGATTCACTGACTGAAAATAGGGGGCGAGAAAGTCAATGCCGAGGAACTGCAGTTCGGTCCGTTCCTTGGCAAAGAAGTTCATGGACGAGCCCGCCTGCTCGAATGCGACCCAGAAGAAGATGTTGAAGAAGGCCAGCACGGCGATGGCGGCAATGCCGCGCCAGTCGTCGGAAGAAAGCGGCTGATGGGCGTGGCCTGCGCGCGCAGCGACCTTGCCCGCGGGCACCTCGCCGATGCCGGGCAAGTAGCGTTTCTTGAGGATGAGGTAGGTGACAAGGCCCGCCACCATTCCCACGCCGGCAGCGCCAAAGCCCCAATGCCAGCCGAAGCGTTTGCTCTCGGCCAGATAGCCGCAGATGATGGGCCCTATAGCCGCTCCGGTGTTTATCCCCATGTAGAAGATGGTGAAGGCCGGGTCGCGACGCCGGTCGCCCGGTTGGTAGAGCTGGCCCACCATGGTCGAGATGTTGGACTTGAAGAACCCGGTTCCGGCGATGATCAGCCCCAGCCCGAGGAAAAACGTGGGCCGGCTGGGCACTGCCAGGCAGAAGTGGCCTGAGGCGATCACGATGCTGCCGATAATGATGGCGCGGTGGGTGCCCAAGAACCGGTCAGCCAGATAGCCGCCGAAAAGCGGCGTCAGATACACCAGGCCGATGTACCAGCCGTAGAGATTGGAGGCATCGTGCTTGGACCAACCAAATCCGCCCGCGGTGCTGACCAGGAACAACACGAGAAACGCGCGCATCCCGTAGTAGGAAAAGCGCTCCCACATCTCGACGCCGAAAAGCAGGAAGAGTCCGGGCGGCTGTTTGAGCTTCTCAGTCATCGCCGTCGAGAATCAACCGCCTGGCTGCAATTTGCAATCTGCCCAATTCACTCTAAACGCCCAGGACCAGGATCATGCGCACGTCCTTGGTGCCCAGCCCGTTGCCCACGTCCACGCCCACGAGTGGCATGGCAACGGTACGCAAATAGAAACGCACTCCTGCGCCAGCGGAGCTGTGCAGATCCTCCTGCAACACGAAGCCCTGGTGGAGATAAACCGGCGGCAGGTACTGGCGCCCGTCGGGTCGAACGCTGTACGCGACATCGTCGCTGGACGGCAGTTTGCGAAACCAGATGGCCGCGGCGTCGTTGAAGACCAAACCGCGAACGTCAACTCCCCACAGCGAGAAGAGGGGAAAGTGGTACTCGACCTGAGTGCGCAGGTGCGTGTCACCCTGAAACTGCCGGTAGAGATACCCGCGCAGATTGGTGCCGCCCGCCGAATTCTCTGCCCACAGCGGCAGATTTTCGCCGGCAGTGCCACCCGCGCGCACGATGAGGTTGTGGCGGCGAAAAAAGCGGATTCCGTGTTCGTAGCCGACGCTGGCCTTCCAATAGTCCAGCTTGTCCTGGCTGCCCCAGCGCGTGCCTCCAACCTCCAATGAGAAGCCCAGGGCGTTGCCGTACATGACGGCGTGTTGGCGCGCGCGAAAATCGAAGGTCAGGTTGGCAGTGGCGGCGCCCCGCCGTCCGCTGCGCGCGGCTGCCGGCAGATCCAGGACTTTCGCGTAGCTGTTGTCCGAATTGGCGGATGACCAGAGGACGTCGTTCTGATCGAAAATCCATCCGACCGCGGTGCGCACCCTGCGAAACCAGGCCACGCCCGCGTTGATCTCGCCGCCGTAGGAACGCAGCTTGGTGTTGCGCATGGGTGACAACGGCAGGCCAGGCAGGTTGCCGAACTCGTTGCTGTACTCGGGAATGATCTGAAGCTGGTACTTCCCCTTGACGGTGAAGAAGATCCACGATCCCCACACCGCCGGGTCCTCGTAGGCCGCGAGCGCGCCGGAATCGACGTTGGAGACGCGCCCCCCGACAACCCCGCGCTTGCCTCGACCGAAGAGGTTGCCATGGGCGATAAGCGCCCCGCCCGAAATGTTGCCCGGCGAATAGGAAAAGGTGGGCAGTGGCGCCCAGGGGAATTTCTCCTTGACCACGATGTTGACGCGCACGCCGTCTTGGTGCGGCTCCCAGTACACATTCACGTCCGCAAACAGGCCGGAGGTGTGCAATCGCTCGCGCACGAGGTCCAGCGTATCCGGCTGCAGGAGCTGCCCGATGGAAAGACCGGCGATGGAGCGCACGGTTTCCTCGTCGGTGCGAACCGCATTGTGCACCCGAATGTCGGTGACGACCTCGTCAACTGCCCACGCTTGCGCGGCAGCTAGGCTGGCCGCCAGCGCGGCAAGACAGGTCAAGGAACGCATACGCTCGCCATCCTAGCACCGTCTGAGCCGTTTCTTGCTGCCGTCGCAGCCGAAACTCGCGCCCGGCGTGGGCTGAGAGCTTTCGCCGAGCCGCAAGGCCACCGAGCTGGCAGCTCGGCGCATCTGGCGGCGGCGAAGGCCTACTGACAGGTGTAGTTGTCGTTCGAGAAATGAAACGTGGCGGACTGCCCATTATAGTGCGCCGTGGTTGTTCCCGACGCCGACTGGACATTGCCAGCTACGATCTTTCGACTAGTCACCCCGCCCTGGCTACGGGTTCAGACTCACGCCAGCCGTCTGCAGGGCGTTCTGAATCACCTGGGCCAGGTTGAATGGCGTCTGCTGTGACGAACCGCTTGAAGCGGCGGACGATGTGCTGGCCGTGTCGTCTGCTTGCGACTGGTAGCTTTGCACATGGTGATGATGGTGATGCCCCCCTGCCCCATGCTGGCCTTGCGGTTGGAGGTTGGGCATCTGTCCGCTCTGCGAGGCCTGATCGAACTTGGCCGCCAGGTTGTTCAGAGCCGACGCCTGAGAACCCGTCGCATTTTGGGCATCGGTCTTCAAAGTGCTGGCGACATCCGCCATGACCGCCTTGAACTTGGTGGGATCACTCTGCTGAAGCTGCTGCAGCTCGCTCATCAAACTTGCCAATGACGAGATGGCACTGGAATCCGTGGGCACGCCGCCAGAGTTGGCGGTGGATGTGGCCTGATTCGTGAGTAGCTGCGAGAGCGCGCTGTTGCCGTTGATGCTGCTGATATCCATGAATGTCTCCTTTGTTGCGGTAGCTGAATCCACCCGCCATGCAACCCGACACCTTTCAACATCGGCTCATTGCCCGTCCGCCATGAGGGCCAGTCAGATAGTCAACAGCCTCGGGCGGAGACAACTTTACATAGCTTTACCTTCCGGCAATGGACGCGTCACATTGGGACATGGATCGCCAACCATCCTTCGGCACCTGACCAACCCGAAACGCCGTGCCCCATCCTGACCGGCCCCGTCCCGGTCGCCTCCCCGCACCCGTGCTCCGATTCGCATCGCATGCGCGTCGGAGTTGTGCCCATCGTGGTTGCCGAGTACGTTACTACCGTCGATGGTTACCCAAGAATCCTTCCCGGCCCGCTACTGTCGTTTCGTCTCCCGCCACGCCGGCGCAATCCTCGCCGTAGCAGTTGCCATTTTCATCGTTGCTGGGGCCCTGGCCTCGCGGCTTGAGCTGCGCACCTCATTCTCCGAGCTGTTGCCCAGCGACGATCCCGGCGTGGTGGCGCTAAGCAAGACGCAAGCCCGCATGGGCGACATGACCCTGCTGCTCATCGGCATACGCTCGCCCGACCGCGACGCCAATCTTCGCTACGCCGACTTGCTCACCCAGAAACTGCGGGCCCTGCCCAAGAAGGTGGTGGAGTTCGCCGCTTACAACGTGCGCGATCTGCGCTCGTTCGTGGAAGACAACAAGTGGCTGTTTGCCAGCGAGGACGCTCTGACCGAAGTGCGCGACCGCTTGCGCCGCGAGATCGCCAAGCGCAAGAACCCCTTGCTGGTCGATCTCGACGACGAGGAATCGGTCGAGCAGATGAAGAACCGCTTGACCAAGCGGGACTGGGTGGAAGACCGCTTCCCCGACGGCGTGTTCAGCAATAAGGACGGCAGCTATGTCTGGGTGGCGGCTCTGCCGCCCGGGGGCCTGTTCGGTGAGCGGGCGGGCGAGAAGATCTTCCAGGCGGCCAACCAGCTCATCACCGACAACGACCCGAAGACGTTCAATGAGCAAATGGTGGCGCACGTGGGCGGCCCGGTGGCCACCCTGATAGCCACGCGTGCGGCGGTCGAGCGCGACATCGTGTGGGTCACCGTTACCTGCCTGCTCATCGTGGCCCTCTCGTTGTGGGCATATTTCCGTCGCTTGCGCGCAGTGCCCCTGATCGGCGTCTCGGCGGTAATCGGCACGGTCATGGCTTTTGCCGTGGCCGATCTGCTTTTCGGCTACGTCAACTCGTCGACCGCGTTTCTCGGCTCGATCATCCTGGGCAATGGCATCAACTACGGAATCATTTTCATTTCGCGCTACCAGGAGCTGCGCGCAGAAGGGCTACCCGGCGAGAAGGCACTAGAGAATGCCCTTGCCGGCGTGATGCGCGGCACCGGCGTGGCGGCGGTGTGCGCGTCGGCCGCCTATGCCACACTGATGCTGACCAGCTTCCGGGGCTTCTACCAGTTCGGCGTGATGGCAGCCTTCGGCCAGATTTTCTGCTGGCTGCTCACTTTCACCGTCCTGCCCGCCTTGTTCGTCGTGATCGAACGCCGGTCCCGCGCACGAGCACCCGATCGGCCGCCCGTCAGTTTCGCTTTTCTGCGACCACTGCTGGGAAAACATCCCGGCCTGGTAGCTCTCGTGGCCTGTTTGCTCACCGCCCTGTGTGGCTACGGCCTCTTGCACTTCGTGGACGCGCCCTTCGAGTACGACTTCCGCAAGCTCAACGCAAGACTGGATTCCACCGAGAATGACAAAGCTTTCAACCAGAGCATGGAGTCGCTCTTCGGCCGCTGGCCTTCTCCCACTATCGTGCTGGCCGATTCACTCGCCGAAACCGAATCCATCCGTCAGGCCATTCGCAAGCAGGATCGCGCCACGGGAGACAAGCAGGTCATCGGCCAAATCGTCACCGTGTATGATCTTCTGCCAGGCACTCCCGAGGTGCAGAAGCGCAAGCTCGCCCTGCTAGCGAACATCCGCAAGCTGGTGCACGACCCCGCTCTCGACGTGCTTACGCCCGACGAGCGCAAGAAGATCGACGCCGTCGACCCACCCACACGCCTGCACCTGCTGGTCCCCGAGGAGCTGCCGGCGCTGGCGCGGCGGGTTTTCACCGAGGCGAACGGGACCGTGGGTCGCGTGGTGTTGGTCTATCCGATCGAGCAGAACCTCTCGGTGTGGAATGGCAAGGACCTTCTGCGCATCGCCCGTGTCATGCAGGTGCTCCACCTCGATGACGAACACAAGGTCATCCAAACCTCGGGCAGCGCGGTGGTCTTCGCCGCCATGATTCGCTCGGTCCTGCACGATGGACCGCGCGCCACGGTCGCTTCCCTGCTCGCTGTGCTGTTTCTGGTCCTGCTCATCATGCGGCCGCTTTCGTCGGCGGGAACTGCCATTGCGACGCTGCTAGTGGGCGTAAGCTGGATGCTGGGCGTGGCGGGCCTGTTTGGGGTGAAAATCACCTTCCTGAATTTCATCGCGCTGCCCATCACCTTCGGGATCGGCGCCGAGTACGGCCTCAACGTGGCCGTGCGCTACCGGCAGGATCGCGACATGATCCGCGCCGTGATCTCCACCGGCGCAGCCGTGGCGGTTTGCTCGTGGACCACCATTGTGGGCTACGGATCGCTGCTTGCCGCGCGCAACCGGGCGCTGCAGGGATTTGGCGCGATGGCTATTCTGGGCGAACTTGCCTGCATCAGCGCAGCGATCTTGGCCTTGCCCGCTGTGCTGCTGTGGCTGGGACGGCGCCGCGCGCGGCGCACGACCACGGATTCACCCCCAGGCTAGAAGGTCCATGCACAAAAAGGTGGAGCTACAACGCGAGGATTCGGGTGACGAGCAGCCACCGTCTGCGCGCCGACCGCGTGCCGAAAGTTCCGCCCTCGCGGCCGGCAAGCCTTTGCCTGAAGCGCTGACTGCGGTTCCTGTGGCCGCCGAGCCCAGCGGCAAGATTCGCTGCAAGGGCGCGACCCGCTACGGCGATCCGTGCCGGTTCTGGGCGTTGCCCGACGGCGGATTCTGCTACTGGTGCGAGCAAGCCGGACGGCCCCGCTACCCGTTGCCCGCGCCCACCGGCGAGGCCGCGCAGGCCGCGAATACAAAGGAGAGCCACAAGAAGCGCTGCCAGGGCGTCACCGTGTTCGGTGACCAGTGCCGCTTCTGGGCCGTGGGATCCACCGACTACTGCCTATGGTGCGCGGGATCGCGTGCTTGATAGGGATGCACTTGGCCCTGGCCACTACAGATCGACGTCGCCAATAATAGCTCGCAGCAGGCCTTTGTGTTGGATGAGCAGTTCCTTGGCGCGCGCAGCGTTCACGCGCGCATGATGCATGACCAGCGCTACCTTGGCCCGACCGCCCGCCTTCCTGATCAGCTTGACCGCCTCATCAGACGACAGATTGGTCAGTCGAGTAACGACCCAGGTGGCGCGCTTCCAGCCACGCGGAGTGGTGGGCCGCACATCGACCATCAGGCCGCCATAGGTCTTGCCCAGACGCACGAACGCGGCAGTCGACACGGCCTCAAGAGCTAGCTTGAGGGCCGTCGCGGCCTTGAGTCGGGTGCAGCCGGCGATCATTTCGGGCCCTGGGGCCAGATCGATCACCACGTCGGCCAGGGCCTCGGCCGAAGGTTCGGGCCCCGCGCAGGTAAACAAGATGATGGCCGCACGCCGAAAGCGCGCGTAGTCCAGCGCGGCCTGCACAAACGGCGAGATCTCTGCATCGGCAAGCGCGCAGACCACATCCTGCGGACCCACCGCCACGCGGCGCATACGCTGATCGGCCTCACGCGGGTTGTCCTGCGCCGCTTCGGACACGCGGGCCAGGGCGTGCGGGCCACCGGCGATGATCGACGTCACCAACGAAGGCGGCAGACCAAAACTCGGCACGCACTCGGCGGCCTCCAGCGCGCCCAGCCGGCCGGCCGTACCCACGCCCACGTAGACCAGGCGTCCGCCCGCCGCTAGCTTGTCAGCCATCAGCTGCGCCGCCGAAGCCAGGGCCGCGGCCCGCGCCCGCACCGCCTTCACGGCACTGGTCTCGTCCTCAACCAGCAGCCTGATCACCTCCTCGGCGGGAAGTGAGTCCAGCATGGCCGCACGCGGGTTCTCTGTGTTTTGCAGCGAACCACTATCGGACTGAGAACGAGAACGCACCATAGATGCAGATTGTTGCCCGAGAGCGGACGAATGGGAAGCAGGCTTTTTCGCCACAGGAAGGGCGGTTGCAATAGAGACTGAGAGAAGACACGTCTATACTGCGGTCAATGCGAACCCTGCTTGCCATGCCCTTGCTGGCCCTGGCCTGCGCGACAGTCGACGCGCCGACGGCTCCACCCGCGTCAGCACCGTCCCTGCCAGCGCACCTTGCCGACCCGGATCACAACCCACCGCCGTGGTGTCCTAGCTCCAGCCACCTTTCTGCCGTGGGCGCATCGACCCAGGGACGCGAGGACGCACTCGCCCACGCGAAACGCAACCTGCTCACCAAACTGGGAAACTCCATCCACGTCGAGGCCGAGTCGTTTTCCCGTCTGGTCAGCGTCGACGGCCAGCAGTCGGCCGAGTATCGCGACGTGCAGCGCGTGCTGGAGAAGGTCGACTTCCGGCATCCGGATCTGATCGAGATCGTGGACGCTCCCCAACGCCAGGGCGACGAAACCTATGTGGTCGCGTGCCTGCCGCGTGGACCGACGATTGCCCGATTGGAAAGCGATCTCGACACCGACGTGAAACGCTTCGACACCTGGGACAAGACCGCGCAAGAGGCGCAGACACGCGGAGACCGGCCCGCGTTCGTGGCAGCGCTGGTCAACCTGTCGACGGCCATGGCCGCAGTCGCGCCCACTCTGGTACAGATCCGCGCACTGGCCGGCAGCCCGGCACGCGTGGAACAGCGGCTGACCTCGCGCTGGCTGGCGCTGGTCGAGGCATCCACCAAACTGCGCGCGCAAGTGCGTTTTGTCCTCGATGTGCAACCCAGCGAACGCATGAGTCACGTCGCCGCGGACTTGACCGAGTTCTTTCGCCAGGCGCTGGCCCCGCTGGGCAGCGAAGTCCGCCTGGCGCCCACCTGCCCGCAAGGCGCCACCGCCACCTACCTAATCAGCGTGCGCGCCGATGCGGAGTGCAACCGCGGCAGCCTCGGTCCCACTTGCCGGCCCCTGTTCGAAGTGATGGGCCAGGAATGCGCCTCGGGGCGACAGGTGTTCCGCTCCGGCCTAGAGAAGATCAAAGTCAACGCCGCGGATCCGCGCGGCGAAGATCACGCTTTGCGAGCGGTAGTGCGCAAGATAGACCCGCAAGCCATCCGCGACGAGCTGCGAGCTGCAATGAAGTCCGAACTGCCCGGCGAAGAGGTGCGCTGACCGGCCAGCGCGGGCGACGCGGCCTAGAACTAGCGTGAGTCTACCGGACATCGTTCGCCGACGAGAATCCTGCCGCCCGCAACGTCTAGTTCTTGGCTGCGCGAACGCATCGAAAACCGAGAATCATGGTGCGATAGCCAGGCTCGCGCTGACTGCGGTAGCCGGCGCGGACCCAGACGGGCGTGTCGTTGGTCCAGCTTCCGCCGCGAAACACGCGCGGCGATTCGTCGCGCTGCAGGCGCTGTGGATTTGTGACTGGCTGGTCGCTGTAGTCGGCGAAACTATCGGCGGTCCATTCCCACACATTGCCCGCCATGTCCAAAACGCCGAAGGGACTGGCACCGTCGGGAAAACTACCCACTGGCGCGGTGGCGGCCCAGCCGTCATCGCCAGGGTACATGTGCGCTGGCGAGCACTCGCCGCCACACGCGTTCAACTTGCTCGCGTCCGGTTTCTCATTGCCCCAGGGATAAATGCGACCATCTTTGCCGCGAGCTGCGTATTCCCATTCAGCCTCGGTGGGCAGGCGACCACCGGCCCATTCGCAATAGGTCGTAGCCTGATTCCAATCCACACAATTGATGGGGTGCTCGTCCAATTTTCGTTTTCCCCAGGTGCAGTACGGACTCCACTTGGATTTCTCCTGCGGCGGGATGCCCTTCCAGTCGACTGTCGCACTGGGGGGCGGGCAGCCTCCGTCCTGGACACAGGCACGAAAGCCAGCGACCGTCACCTCGGTTCTGTCGATGCAAAAGGGCGACAGGGTGACCTTGTGTACCGGCTTCGCATGATCCGGATCCCCCATCCAGAACGTGCCGCCCGGAATGGGAACCTGGTTGGCCGCGCAGCCGTGCACTGATTGCGCTGCTGAACGCGACGGCGATCGAGTCCCAGCCGCGGGCTCCGGTTCTTGCGGGCGCAGCGGCGCGACTGGCGGCGCCGCCGGTCGAGGCCCGATGTTGTTGGCCACGAGATTCCGACCTTGCTCGCGTAGCTGGCGCAGAAGCTCGATCTGGCTCTTGGCCTCGATCTGATCGGTGGCCAGCAGGCTGCCGCCCTTGGTTTCGTGCAGCTTCAAGGTGACCACGAAGGCGGCATCGATGCGCACCACCGTGCCGGACACCACGAAGTCCGCGCCGATGTTGCGCGCGGTCTCCACCTCGCAGTCGCCCTCGCTGCAATCTTTCTTTCCCATCTCCTTGAGCAGCACCAGCATGTTTTCGTGGGTCATCACCTGAACCCGGCGCCCGGCCAGCGCCTCGACCGCCCCGCCACGGACCGCGTCTGCAAAGGTGTCCAGCACGTCGCCCTTGATCGACTCGCCCTTGAATTCCAGGACGGCCAGCCGTTTGCTTGTCGTCTGGGAAACCGCGGGCTGGCCGACAAACATCGCGCACGCGAGACCGATGAAGATGAGCCAGCATATTGATCGAGGATGTGCCGCCATGGCCGTACTGTCTCACGCCGCCAACCACCCTCGCAAGGCCATGGCTGTGCAACCCCTCGCGCTGGTGCCGAAGCCGCCCAGACTAGGCTACACTGTCTCTATGAGCCGGCCGTGTTTCTGCGCTCAAGTCGCCCTGACGACTTGCATGACACTAGTGACCGGCTCCTGCGGCAAGGGCCTTTTCAACAATGGCACACTCACCGTCGACGGCGGCTCACGAGCCGACCAGGCGGTTCCACCAAGTGACGACGGGCCGAGGTTGCCTGCCGGCGACGTGCCTTCCGACCGCCAAGCAGCGCCGGATGTTGCGGTTGATGCTCCGGCGGACGTCACGGTGCCAGACAGCGCCCCGGAAGGCATCGCGCCGGGGGCTAGCATCACGAAATTCCTCGACTCCCCGTCTGGCAGCATCATATTCGGCGACGCCACGCTTGGCGCAACATTCAGCGTGCAAAGAGGAACCTTCGCCCAAAGCACCGGCATCACCATAGGACTGGTCTCCCTGGCCCTGCCGAACGACGACGCCGGACTGGCGGTCCCCGCGGGGCCAATCGGGCCGGTGTTCTCTCTGAGCAAGGATGCCACCTTGCAAGATACGGCCACTCTCGCGATCAGTTTCGTGCTTGCCGACGCCTCAATCCCAACGGATCGGATAAAGTTGGCCTACTTCTACACGCTGAGCGATCCCAACATGTGGATCGCCATTTCGAGATCGTCTTACGATCCGACAAGCCGGACACTGACCGGAGACGTCTTCGAATTCACCGGAACGCGGCTGTTTGCTCCCGTCGAATCTTGCGCCACCGGCCAAGCCTGCCCCGGCATCGAGACCTGCGGGGGTGAGGCATGCCAGTGACGCAATCGTCTTCGCGCGCAGGCAATTCGCTCGCACGGATGGGATCGCTGCGACCACCTGCGCCCCACGTCGCGGTCCTTGCGCACGCCCTGGCTGCGGGCTATGAATTCTTCTTCCGTTCGGGCGCGTAGCTCATCTGGATAGAGTACCGGCCTCCGAAGCCGGGGGTAGTGGGTTCGAGTCCCGCCGCGCCCACCAAGTTTTACGGCTTGCTCGTCGCCCTTGATCGGACACGGGAAACCAGCGCATAGACGATCGGGCCGGCTGCCGCGAGAGCCAGGGCCAGGGTGAGCACCCCGAGCTGACCCGCGTGTTCCTGCCGCTCGCGCGCGAAGACCAGGACCAGAAGCGCGGCCGGTCCGACGCCCAATAGCACCGCAACCGGAAGGCCGCCCGGGACACGAAATGGTCGCGCCAGGTTGGGCTCGCGCACACGCAGGATCACCAGGGCAGCAAATTCGAGCATGAGCGAAAGGCCGTAGAGCAGAGCGTAGAGCTCGATGAGGCGCTGCAGTCCCAGACCAAGAGCCACGCACCAGGCCGCGGTCAAAGCCACAATGGATACCCAGGGCGCGCCGCTGCTGGAGAGTTGGCGTGCGAAAACCCGTGGCAAGCGGCCATTCAAGGCAAGCACCAACGGCAGACGCGAATACGACATGACCAGAGCATTCGCCATGCCTAGCCCGCACAGCATGCCGCCCACGCCAACGGCCAGCGCGAGCCCACGGCCGCCCACGATGTCACCAACCGCAACCCACGACCCCGTGGTCCAGCCGCTCGGATCGATCCCTAGATGCGCGGCCCCGGCCACCGGCACGAGGTAGGTCAAGGTCACCAGACAAACCGCGACGAAGATGGCCAGTGGATAGGTGCGCTGCGGTCGTTCCACCTCGCCCGCCACAGTGGAGGCATTGTCCCAGCCCGCGAAATTCCACATGGCGATCAACATTCCCCCCAACAAATCGCCGCCAGCCGCGGGCGCACGAACGGCGCTGGGCGCGCCGGCCCCGGTGAAGGCAAGGATGGCCATGACAACGAACGGTCCCAGCAGCAGCACGGCCATGAGTTCGGATACCCCGCCCACCGCACGCGAGCCACGCAAGTTGAGCGCCGCGCAGGCCACCAGAATCGCGACACCCATCACCAGGCTGACACTTCCCTGGGACGCCGCAGGCCACAGTCGTCCCAGATAGAGTAGGAACAGCGTGGGGTAGATGGCCATGTCGAAAACGCTGGCGCAAAGGGAGAGCCACGCCTCCTGAAAACCCCAGAACGGCCCCATGGCCCGCTCGACCCAGACGTAGTAGCCGCCCTCGTCGGGAATCGTGCTGGCCAGTTCGCCCACCATCAAAGCCGTGGGCAGACTCCATACAAGCGGCGTCACCAAAAGCAGCACGAGCGCCATCCGGTAGCCCACATTCTGCACCAGTTCCTCCAGGCCATAGGGCCCGCCCGCGACCATGAAGTAAGTCGCAGCCACCAGCCCGGTGAGAGTGAGTTTGCGTTTCACGCGATTGGTTCAGCGGGTTGTGCGTCGGAGGAGATCATGCAGCAGTGGTTGGCAAAGATAGCAGCAACGGCGCAGGCGCGGACGCGGCCGGCCCGGACGAACCTTCCGCCAGCCATTTGGCGCCCGAGTTCTCCGTCGGGGCAAGAGCGCTCTTTGGGTTCCATCCGGCCGGGCATTCTCGGCCAGCTACATATCTTCCAGGAGCGTCAAGATCACGGCCGCCCTGGTGCTGGGAATCATCGCGGGCACCGACTTTCCTATACTCTACGGACGCATGGGCGTGTCGCCCACGACGTCGGTGGCGTCGTCAATCAATCTCTACGCATTGCTTGGACTCTATGCCTTGGGCCTGATGCGAGCCCACCAAGCGCCTGCGCCAGACATCGGATAGCGGAGAGACGGCAGGACTTCCCGATTGTCACGCCGGCTTGGCGCGGTCACGACGCTCCGGCATGATGGGCTGCCGTGGTCTATCTGCTGCTCTTGTTCGTCGCAGGGCGCTGCCTGGTGCCGATGGACGAGACGGATCTGTTCTTCAACCTGCGCCTGGGCGAGATCGTGCTTTCCACCGGCCACGTGCCGACGGAGAATTTGCTTTCTTTCACCTACCCGGCGGCCACTGATATCAACCTGGCCTGGCTTTTCCAGATCCTGCTCGCGCTCGCCCATCGCGCGGCAGGGATCCCGGGGACCGTGCTGCTCAAGACCGGCTTCGTGCTCGGCAGCTGGGCCATACTTTTTCGCGTGGCTGTGCGGCGGGGGGCGCACCCGGCCCTGGCGGCCTTGGCGCTGGCACTGGCGGCATGGTCGGCCGAGCCGCGCTTTGTCGAACGTCCCCACCTGGTGACCTTTCTCGGGTTGGCCCTGCTGCTGCTAGCCCTGGAACGCGCGGAGGCGGGACGACCGCGCCTCTTGTGGCTGCTGGTTCCGCTCGGGCTGCTGTGGGCAAACGCCAATTCGTGCTTCTTTCTGGCACCGGCAGTCCTTCTTCTTTACGCCGCTGGCGCGTGGCTCGACGGTGAGCGGGCGCATGGCCGGCGCGCGTTGCTGGTCGGGCTGGCGCTGGTGCCGCTAATGTTCGCGACGCCTTCAGGTACTCATTGCCTCTACTACATTGCCAATCACTTCCGCATGCCGTGGCTTCGGCCGCTGCAAGAGTATCGAACGGCGCGCTGGCCGCTCGATGGTCCTTTCTTCTTCTTGCTGCTTGGTCTGTCCACCGCGCTGTTGGGGTCGATTCTCTTGCGCAAGGCGCGGTCTCTGCTTCCTCTGCGCATTCTCGTTCCTTTGATTGCGCTGGCCTTGCTAAGCGCTTTCCGCATTCGTTTCGTGGCCGAGTTCTCCATCCTCGCGGGCCCGGCGCTGGCAGTTGCGGCGAGCCGTTTGCTGCCGGCCTGGCGTGGCCGGATGCTGGCGTGGTCCGCGGCAGCGGCCTTGCTGGCGCTGACCGCGGTTCCCCGAGCCCAGGTCGCGTATGCCGGCGGCCGCTGGTTCGACATCGGTCTCGAGGCTGACCTGGTTCCCGAAGCAGCCATCGCCTTTGTCGAACAACATGGGCTGCGGCCGCGCATGTACAACGATCTCGAAGTCGGCTCGTACTTGACCTGGCAGGGCTGGCCGCGCTTTCGCGTGTTTCAAGATCCGCGCATCAACGGCTATCCCGAATCCTTCCACGCGATCTTGCGCCGCGCGGATCTTTCGCGCGAAGAGTGGCAACACCTACTCGACGGTTTCTCGGTCGACGCCGCCCTGCTCACCTATCCCAGCGTCAATCCGCGGGGCGCATGGTTCGATCCGGAAAAATGGGCGCTGGTGTATCGGGCTGCCGACGGGCTGGTGTTCACCCGCCGTCTGCCGGAACGTGCAGCCCTCATTGCCGAGTTGGAGATTCCGCTCAGCTTCAGCTACGCTCCGGCGACTGGCTTGCAGCCCGCGCCCTTGCTGCAAAGACCGCCCGAGGCTGCGATTCCCATGTGCGAATGGCAGCGCCGCCTGGGCGATTTTCACCGCGGCGTCGGCGACGATCGGGCCGCCTTGCGGGCCTTTCAGACCGCGCTGGCAGGGCCGACGGGAACGTGCCTGGACTCAGGTTGGCAGCTCGGCGTGCGACAGACTTCGGGCGCGGTGGCCCTGCGACTGGGCGAGCTGGCGCAAGCGGCGGACTTGCTCGACGGACTGCTTGCGCCCGAAGCCCGCGGCAACCACGGCTTCGCCTTGCTCGGCATGGGGCAAGCGGCATCGGCGCTGGCGGATTTCGATGCTGCTCTGGCTGCGTTGCCGGCCAACGACGAAGCCTGTTTCGGGCGCGGGCTGGCCCTCGAAGCCCTAGGCCAGCGCGCTGAAGCCGCCGCGGCTTTCAGGAAATTGCTGGCGCGCTCACCCGGTCACCTGTCCGCGCCAGTGGCGCGCGAGCATCTGCGCCGGCTTCAAGACTGATCTGTCAGTCCAGTCCCATGGCCTCAAACGGCGTGTCGTCGGTGAATTCCTTTACCTCGAGTTTCTCGTGGATGAGGCGACGCACGGCAGCCGCAAGCTCCTCGCGCGTGCGCGGACCCGCCACCTCCTGCAGGCCGGGCGTGCCACGCTCGGAGATCTGCAGCGCTGTGTGTCCCACGATGGCCGCAGCCCCATGATCGCGGCGCAGGGGGCCGCCCACCTGCTTCTCGATCTCGTACCACAGCTGGTCGGCGTGAACGTGCGAGCGAGGCAGCAGACTGTCCCATGTCGTCGAAGGAACAATCTCGAAGTGCTGCGGACCGAGCACCTGCACGATGGCCTTGCACAGTGTGGCGAACGCGCGCCGCGTGGAATGCGCGACCGCCTCGGGGGAAGGGGCCAGCTTCTCCATCAGGTAGTCCACCAGCGCGCGGGGCGTGGCGATACGATCCATGTCCTCGTCGGGTATGGGGATCCCGAACGCGTCCTCGATGACAATTGTGACTTCGACCAGCGCAAGGCCCATGGTGTCCTCCGAGCTTCGACAAGAAAGATGATCCCACAACTGACTGCCATCCGTCGATGGCCATGTCATAGACTGGGTACGTGCTGCCTGTGCGCGCGCGAACTCCGCATTACTTGCGCTTGCTCTTTGCGCTGGTCGTCGTAGCCATTGTCGTCGAGCGGCTGCACGCGCTGCTGCACGCCGGACCCACGGATTTCGACGACGCGTACATGTACCTGCGCTATGCACACAACGCTCTGGCAGGACACTGGCTGGCTTGGAATCCGGGCGAGGCGCCGGTCTATGGCGTGACCAGCCTGCTCCACTTTCTTCTCGTCACGCTGATCAGCGGCCTGCTGCCGGGCCAGCACGCAGCGATCTTGCAGATTGCGTCCGGCGCGGTCGCTTTCCTGCTCCTATCCACCCTGGCTGCGCTGTGCGCGCGTTTCTGCCAGGAACCACGGCTGCGCGGCAACTACCTGCTCTGGGGCGCGCTGCTGCTGCCGCTCCTCTGCTACCGCGAGGTGTTCTTCTTCCACGCTCACGCCGGTATGGACACGATGCTGGCCGCGCTGGCCAACACGCTTGTCGTGTTCGTGTCGCTGTGGCTAGCGGAAAAACCGTCGTCGGTGCGGGCCCTGGCCGCGGCGGCCGTGGGCTTGCTTGCCATCGAGGCACGGCCAGACAACGTGATTGTCGCGGCACTCTGCCCGCTCCTCGCCCTGTTGCTGCTTGCGCCTGCGCCCCGCCTCCGCCCGCTGCTTCTCTGGGCCAGCACCCTGGGCGGGCTGGTGCTGTTGGACTTGACTCTCAAGTGGCGTTTTCTCGGCACGCCCCTGCCGCTCGCCTTCTACGCGAAACAGCCCTGGTACTACCGCGGCTTCGTTGGCGAGTTCACCTGGAACCCGTTCCTGTTTCTCGAGGTCGCACTCGCGACCGTCTCGCCCTTCCTTGTGGCTCTGGTGCTCTTTTCTCGATGGGCAAGCGCACGCTTGCTCCTGGTGCTGCTCATCCCTGCGATTGTCACGTGCGCCGCCTTGTTCTCGGTCAATCAAATCATGGGCCATCTTGGGCGCTTCTATTTCCCGTCGCTGCCGCTTTTCGTAGTGGCGGGCGCGCTGCTGGCCGACCGCTGGGTGCAAGTCCTGCCCGACGCGTTTGCTTCATCCGAAGAAGGACCATCTCGCCTTGCGCGATCACTGCTGCTCCGCCTGGCTTGTGCATTGCTTGCGCTTGTGGCCGGCGCCCGCGCGCTCGAAGCAGCAGGACGTGCCTACGAGAGCCGCGCCCAGACCCAGGCATTGGCCCCGCTCGACGGCTATCGCGTTTCCGCGGCCGCGCCCCTTCCTGAACTCGACTCGTGGCAATCCTCGCATGAAATCGCAAGACTGGCCGCCGAGTCGCCGCCGGGCACGACCTTCGCCATGTCCGAGCATGGTTTGGTCGGCGCGTGCGCCCCGCGCGTCGTGATCATCGACATGCTCGGCTTGCACGATTCGATCTTCGCCCGTAGCGGCTTTTCGGCGGCGGAGCTATGGCGACGTCAGCCCGACGTGATTTGGATGCCCCACCCTGACCACACCCAAATGTTGCGCGACATCCTCGACAGCGACGAGCTGTGGCAGCACTACGTCTTCTACCCCGACGCCTTCAGCTACGGCGTGGCCTTGCGCCAGGACGGACCACACTCAGCAATCCTGGCAGACCTCTTCGCAAAACACTGGCAGGCAGCGTTCCCCGGTCTTCGCCAGGATCGGTACGTGGCCAGTCAGTCGCGCAGGTAGTGGCAAGTGTAGCCGCCGGGATTCTTCTGCAGGTAGTCCTGGTGATAATCCTCGGCCGGGTAGAACTGCCCGGCCTTCACGATCTCGGTGACGACCTTCTTCTCCCACTTGCCAGAAGCATCCACGTCGGCCTTCACACGCTCGGCCGTGCGTCGCTGCTCGTCGCTGTTCCAGAAGATGGCGGAGCGATACTGCGAACCCAAGTCGTTGCCTTGTCGGTTGAGCGTGGTGGGATCGTGCAATCGGAAGAAGTAGCGCAGGATGCTCTCGTAGGAGATCTGTCGAGGATCAAAAACGACCTGCACCGCCTCGGCATGTCCGGTGCGACCGGTGTGGACGTCCTCATAGCGTGGGTTGGCCGTGTTTCCGCCGGTGTAGCCCGCTGTACTCTCGATGACTCCGGGGAGCTTGCGAATCAGCTCCTGCACTCCCCAGAAGCATCCTCCCGCCAAAGTGGCCACTTCGGTCTTGGTTTGCGCTACAGCTCCCTTCTTTTCGTCAGGCGCAGCCACCGTGGTCGGCTTTAGCCCGAAGAGAGGCAGGTACTTGCCGTACCCCTCGGCTTCCAACTCAGCCGTCGGAATGAAGCGCAGGGCTGCCGAGTTCATGCAGTAGCGCTTGCCCGTTGGCGCCGGTCCGTCGTCGAAGACATGCCCCAGGTGCGAGCCGGCCTGGAGAGAGCGGATTTCCACGCGGGACTCGCCCAGCGAGTCGTCAGTCTTGCTCACCACGTTCGCCGCTTCAAGCGGTCGCGTGAAGCTTGGCCAACCCGTTCCTGAATCGTACTTATCGCGCGAGGAGAAAAGCGGCTCGCCCGACACGACATCGACGTAGACGCCGTCGGCGTGATTGTTCCAGTACTGGTTTTGGAATGCAGGCTCGGTGCCGTCCTCCTGGGTCACGTAGTACTGCAAGGACGAGAGACGCTTGCGCAATTCGCTGCGCCTCGGTTTTCCACTTTCGTCGGCTTTGGCCATGGTGTTTGCCCTGGGCGATGACGTCAACCAAACCACACCGACGGCACCCAGCAGCACCAGAACAAGACCCATCAGCCGCATCGGTGTGGTTCTCAAGATCGACTCCGATGTGTTGGATGCCGGCCACCGCGGCAAAGATCCGTCCGACCGCAGGCGACAACCTCTTCGGTTCTTCTTGCTAGGCCGTCGCGTGGGTTTTCGCGGTAGCATATGCGACATGCGCTCTGCCTTTGCCAGCCAACGCCTCCTGATCCCCTCACTCTTCCTGCTGCTCGGCAGCGTTCCCATCGCTGCAGACGCCGACGCCATTCAGGTCCGCATGGTCACCAAGGTTGGGCTGGGCCAGAAGCCCAAGCTGGAGATAACGGCCTTGCAGAGTATTGAGCGGGTGGAAGTCATGCTGAGCCGCGACGATGGCAAGAACGTGAGCCAGAACCTCGGCGCTATTGGCGTGGGCGAGATGCGCGAGATGGTTCTCGACGGGAAACCCGGCAAGCACCACTACAGCGGCCGCGTCACCTGTGTCGTCGACGGCGCCCCCCAGGACAGCCAGGTCTACTTCGACACCCTGGTGGGTGGCGAGCTGACCGTGATCGTCGACAAGACCAAGGTGGACTTGGCCTCAGGCCGCATGCCCATCCAGGTCAACAGCCCGGACGGCAAAGTGGAACTGCGCATTTTCGGCGCGTCGGGCGGCGCTCCTCTGCTCGAGCATGAACAAGATTTCGCCGATCGCGACCCGGTGATTCCCCTTTGGATCACTTGGAAACCGCTGGCCAAGGGCACCGAGGTGGGGCGGGTCGATCTCAAGGTTTCCGATGCCACCGGCGCGTTCAAGAGCTTCGCTCTCTTCCCCTGGTCGGTCTACATCCCGCACGAAGAGGTCAACTTCGCGACGGATTCGGCCGGCATCGCCCCCGCGGAAACGCCCAAGCTGCAGGCCAGCCTGAGCAAGATCGCCGACGCGCTGGCCAAGCACAAGAATCTCGGCCCCATCAAGTTGTACATCGCGGGTCACACCGACACCGTCGGGGCTGCCCCGTACAACCTCGGCCTGTCCCGCAAACGCGCCCAGTCCATTGCCGGCTGGTTTCGCAAGAACGGCCTGCGCATCCCCATCGCCTACGAAGGCTTCGGCGAATTTGCGCTGGCCGTGGCCACGCCTGACAACACCGACGAGCCACGCAACCGTCGAGTGGACTACATCCTCTCGGTGGAGGATCCAACTCTCAAAGCGACGGAATTCCAGCCAGTCTGGAAGCTCATCAAGTAAAGCGTTCGCGGCTAGCGGATCGTCACGGTCACGCCCGCGGCGGTACGCGCCAGATCCGCGACCAGGGCAAACAAGTCGATCCCCTGGCCGCGGTCGTCGACCCAGCCGTCACTCTCGGGACGTAGACCAAAGTGCCAGGCGCGATCGCGAAACGCGACCCAGATCTGGCGCGTGGGCGTCTGCGGCGAAAGGATCAGCTGGTGCTTTTCGCGAAACACTATGGTCAGCGTTCCCTGCGAAAACGTGGATTCCGCCAAATCGGGATCTACGTTCTCGAACGCGGCATCGATGCGGCGAAAGGCATCGTCGACCAATTGTCGATACAGCTTCTCTTCCATGGCCCGCAGTAGTCTACAACCTACGACCGACGGTTGCTTCACTCCCTCGGCTTCAAGCGACCCTGGCCGATGATATTGCGCAAAGCCTTGCGATCCTGGGGCGACAGTTCTTCCTGAGGGGGTTGGGTCGGGATCGCGTCCGTGTCTGTGCCGTCTCCGCGCATGAGCACCTTGCCCGGGGCGTTCTTGACCACTCCTTTGACTACATGATCGGTCGCTTCGTCGACCAGACCGCCGACCTTCTCCGAAGTACCGCGCCGAAGCTCCTTTGTTTCCTTGGTGTCCCAGATGGCACGGACGTGCTCAAAAAAGGTTCTCTCACCCAGTTTCACGGTCATGCCGTAGTACACCCCCGCGCCAAGTAGGCCCATCACCACGAGGAATTTCAGCAGGCGAAACACTTCAATCTAGTTAGCACCGGCCAAGCGACCACGCCAGTTTCTGCTCAGTACTCGAAATGCAGCCGGCAACCCACGAATTTCACCGGCCCGCGATTGGTGTTGTAACCGGGATTCATGACGTACTGGCCGTCAAGTGTGAGCCACAGACCGGCAAAAGCGCGGAACGAGTAGTACGCCTCGAACACCCGCTCGGGTTGGTAGCTGAGCCAGCCGTCGCCAAGAAAGTTCCCCAGGCCACCGGCGGCCAGGAAGTCGCGGTGCGGATCCGAGAGGCCATTCTGCACGAACGCCGCTGCGACCGTGTCACCCGGCCGAAACCACAGCCGCCCGTGCATGGACAGACCAGTTGTCAGCGAACGATCGATCTCGGCAAAAGCGTAGGTTTCGGTACGACCGTCGTTCCAACTATAGCGGCCGAACAGGCCCAGGTCGCGGGTGAGATTCTGATCCAAGCCAACACCGAAGCCGAGCTTCGCTCGATCGCGGCGCACATTGGCCAGGACTGGAATGCCACCCTGTGCAGCGACGACCGCGTCGCTGAATCCCCCCATGTTGGCGTAGTTTAGGAATGGCGTCACGCGCACGCTCCCCTTGCGCCCCCAGAGGGCATGGTGGTGCTCCACCTCGAGATTCTCGCCGAAGTGAGCCCACAGCCGGTAGTCGAGCGGGAGTCCGTTCGACTCCTTGGGCTGCGCAAAGTGACCGAAGCGGAAAGCCCAGTCGTCGCGGTAGTATTCGACGGCGAAACCCACTGTGTAGCCGCGCGCATCGGCGGCGTAGTCCGAAGCGCCGCCTGCCATCAAAGCCCAGTTGAAAAACTGGGCGCGTGGATCGCGCGCGAAGGCGTTGTTGTCGAACAGGTCGATGAGCGCCATCTGCCCCACGGTCAGGACCAGGCGACGGGAAGAAACCTGTCCGCCAAACTGATTTGCGCCTGCCTCGACCGGAGCCTCGCTCCCACCCAGCCGAATGGTCTGGCGAAGGAATGCCCGCGCAATGTAGAGCCGCGCCGTTGTGTCTGCCGCCTTCTGGTTCTCACCGTTGCTCAGACCACCAAGGCCGTGCAGATCGGACATAGTCGTGCTCTGAAGCACCTCGGGGTTGAAGAACAACTCAGCGCCCCGCCAGAGCCGGTGTCCCAGAAACAGCGTTGCGGTCAGCGTGTATCCCGTCTCGTGCTGCGAGCTCAGGCTGTGCGCTCCGTTGGCCGGAAGAAGTCCTGGAGGTTGAGCAGAAAAGCCCGGGTGCATCTGCCAGATGTAAGTGGTCTGGAAATTCGCGCTCCAGTCGTCCGGGCGCAGTGCCCGAGCCAGCCACGCTGGACGTTCATCAACCTCGACCGCGGGGGGGGTCGCCGGGCCGACTTCCGCCGCCGGCTGGGCCTGTGCCGGCGAGACGAAGAGCGTGGCGCCTGCGAAAAAGGCAAGCGCAGCTCTCGAACAAAGGACGATGTGCCGGTGGAAAAGCACGGCCTCTGCGTCTAGCACGACGGAAGCCAAGAAACGCGCTCAACAAGCCGACCGGGGTCAAAACGCGGCGTGGAGGCGGCCGGAGAAGATCGAAACCGGCCCGCGGTCGGCGTTGTAGCCGGGGTCAGCTATCAGCTGGTAGTCGACAGAGAATGTGGCCCATCTGACCGGGCTGAACGCGTAGTACGTCTCGAGGACCATCTCTGGCTGATAGTTGAGTTTGCCGTCACCGATGAGGATTCCCATGCCGCCCGCCCCGAAGTACCGGCGGCTGATCGCCGACAGCCCTTCCGCGACCCATGCGACACCGACGGTATCGTTGGGCCGCGCCCAACGCGCTCCCTTCAGCGCCACGCCCACCGACAGGCTCTCATCGCAATCGGTCCAGCCCATGATTTCAACATGCCCAGGACTCCAGCTCGCACGCGAGAAAACGCCGAGATTGGCCGAAATTGCTTGATCGGCACTGGCGACAAAGCCGTAGTTGGTCCGTTCCTGGCGGGTTAGCGTGATGTCGGGATAGCCGGAGGTCACAAGCGGTTCGGTGAGGGCGTCGGAGTAGCTGCCCATGTTTCCATGGCTGAGCCATGCGAAAAGCAGCAGCTTGCCGGGCCTGGCGAATGGCCAATATCGCAGCTCCAGTTCCGCCGTGTACTGCCCGCGCTGGAAAACATGGGTGTCGAAGGTGTTGGAATTGGACACATCAGGAAGCAGAAAGTACCCGGCCCGGAACGCCCAGCGCTTCTGGTTGAGCTCGACCAGTCCACCCCAGGTCCAGCTCAACTTGTCCATGGTCCAGTCGTACGAGCCGCCGCCATAGGCGTTCCAGTTGAGAAAGGTCGTGCGCGGCTCGCCCGCGTAGGAGCTGACCAGGAAATAGTCGGTTACCGCGAACTTGCCGACCGTGATGGTAAGCCGTGAGACGGCGCGCTTGCCGGCAATCTGGTTGGGGGCGTCCTCGACTATCTCCTTCTCCCCTCCCAATCCGATGGTCTGGCTCAAGAACAAGCGCGCGGCATTGAAGCGCGGGTAGCGGAAACTCGACTTCTGAGCCTCTCCGTTGGGAAAAGCAGCCACCCCGTGTACGTCGTCAAGGCCAAAACCCTGCATGAGCTCGGGGTTGAAGTAGATTTCGCCGCCAGGCCACAAGCGCCGGCCGAGAAATATGGTTGCGCTCACGGTGTTGCGCACCTGGCCCGCCCCGGACAGGCTGTTCGCGCCTTGATAGGGCGAATGGAAGCTGAAGTAGCCCTGCTCCACGTAGGTGGCCTGCCCATGGATGCTCCAGTTGCGTCGGTCGCCGGTTGACAGGCCGACGAAATTCATCGGCGAAACCTCGGCCTCAGACGGATGGAACCGCCAGTTGAGCGCCAGCCGCACGCTGTGCAGAGCCATCGTCGATTCGGCGCTCGCGCCGGACGCGAAGACCGCGCTGGCTTCTTCGAAGTGGTCGTAGATGTATTCGAGCCTCGTGATCCAGCGCGGAGCAAACGCGAATTCGACACCAACTCCGGTGGTCCAGCCTGGCCGGAAATGCAGGTTTTCTTCCTGTGTCTGGGTCTGGTTCGAACTGTGGATGAATCGGCCCAATGACCAGGCAAGACCGCCCGCTCCATAGACCAGCCACCGATCAAGCGCGTAACCGAGCCGGCCGCGCGCGCGGCCGAGAATGTCGAGCCGCTCCGCGACGCTGCCGTCGGTCGTGTTGCGCGATGAAACCATGTCCTCGTTGTCGAGGAAGTTGGGGAATGAAACATCGGCCTCGAGCCCGAGCAGCAGCCGTGAACGGAGCTGGACGCCGTAGCCCATCAGGACCCCGCCGTAGAGGCTTCCAAACGAACTGGTTGAGCTTTGTGGCGCGGCTTCGGACACGCTGGTCTTCCCCGTGCCGCGGGCGTAGCCGACGTGACCGCCAAGGTACCATCCGCTCCAGGCTTCGCCCGTGTCGAAGGGCTTGTCGGCCAGCGATGCCAGTGGCGAGCCCGTGGAGGGCAACGCAGGACTGACTTCCGCGGCGGCCGACTCGGCCCAGGCCGGCGTCGCAAGAAAGGTCACGCCTGCGGCGGTGGCAAGCGCAGCCTTGGAGGAAAAGCAGAGGCTCCCGCGGGCGAACACGGCCCCTGCGTCTAGCACGACTCCGTCCTCACCATCGACCTATGATTGCCAATACAGTCGTGTGCTGCAGCCGCGTGCTGCCGGCCGGCGTTTTTCTGAACTATCTGCGTGCTGTCAGTTTGCCTCCAGACGCAGGTAGTCCCATTCCAAGGCGCCGCCGGAGCTCTTGATAACCAGCGTGTTCGCGCCGGCCTTGAGGGCACTGGCGGAAAACACGATCTGTCCGTCCCAGAAGTACCCGTGACTGCCAAGCC
>Ga0265316_10001074_pt1 | contig 29554 bp, 33 predicted proteins | sample 4522metaG_FD_202092 | JGI IMG/M metagenome (GOLD analysis project Ga0265316, IMG submission 202092) | Rhizosphere microbial communities from Carex aquatilis grown in University of Washington, Seatle, WA, United States - 4-5-22 metaG | ecosystem: Host-associated > Plants > Roots > Rhizosphere >...
TGGCACGAAGGATTTATAAAATTACTGGATGGCGTAAGTAACCTGAACCGAGACGGTAATTTCCAGTTCGCCGGAGCTAATGGTAGTTGATCCGGAAGCGGAAGGTATTGCCAGGTCGGATGCATACATTTTGGTAATCGGCGATACTTCTGATTCAGAAATGGAAATGGGGTTTCCCAGTTTGACGCCGGCGTCAGAAGCCAGTTGTGAGGCGGTCGCTTTAGCATCAGCCATGGCTTGGTCCCTGGCCTGATTGTTCGCCGAAGTGGGGTCGTTAAGGGAAAATTGAACGCTGTTTACACGGGTTAAATCACCGCCGGCGGCGGTCACTGCGTCAAGGATAACGCCGGCTTTGGTAATGTCCCGGACTTTGACATTTACATAATTAATTACCTGATACCCGGTAGCAATATTTTGCTGCGTAACATTATCATATCTGGTGGTTTGCTGAATGTTATAATATTGAGTCTGAACATCTGCTTTAGCCACTCCGTTGGAGGTTAAAGCTGCTAGCACATTATTCATTGCTGTCGCTGCCTGACTCTGCGCATCGGCGACAGTCGCTGCTTGAGCCTGTATCCCTAATTGTAAATTAACGATGTCCGGTGTCACGTAGACAATTCCCTGACCGGAAACAGAGATACCCGTTTGCTGGTTAGAAATAGTTGTTGCAGCCGAACCTGATGCCTGGCAGCCGACCAGCAGTACAGAAACCAATAGAATTGCGGCAATTACCGCAAACAGCATGAACTTTTTTTTCATTTTATTCCTCCTTGAAAAACGTCTGCTATTAGTTATAACGAAAAAACAGGGGTAAAGGATAGTAAATAATTTTGGATTCTTACTAATGATTGGCGTTATCAATGGCGGATTGATAAACGACGTTGGATTGCGCCAGCGCCGCCCGAAGCGTCGTTTTCACACTATCGGGAACTTTATCGGAATTCAATAACTGCTGAATTTCCGAGGGTTGAGTAGCTGCGTTAGAATTAAGGGTATTCAGCAGTTGCGAAGCGCGGTTTGAATTGCTCATGTTATTGCTACTACCTGCAGCGGCGATATTATTCGAATTAACTGTGTCCGGAATAATTATCGGGGTGGTGTTAACAAGAGTGGTATACGTTGCCCCGGTTGTCACAGGTTCTGTCGTAAGTGCTGCAATTGTCTGGGTTTGTGTAGTCGCCACCATTGTTGTTGCAGAGGGAGTGGCAATCGGACCAGCGGAAGCAGCGGCGGAAGAAGAAAACGCCGTTTTCGTCTCTCCGGTCATCGCTATTTCACCGATGCTGGTGTAATAGTTATTCAATCTTTGTGCTGCCGCCTGCAAGTTTTGGGTTTTGTTGTTGTTGACCATCCAGTCCATTTCGGCAATTCTTTCGTTGGACATGGCGACATACAGTTCCGTTTTACTTTCTTCAGAACCTGTCAGTCTTACCTGCAAGTTCTCCGTGGTCAATTTGACGGCATACAGCAGGTTTCCGGGCATGACATTTTGTGAGGCCAATACGGCACTGCCGCCAAGCACAAAAACCAGCATGGCGGTGCATACGGCAACTGCCCACCGCGGCATAACCCGGGTCATACGCTTTTTGGGAGATTCGGCTTGGGCCATTTTTAACTGCATCTGATATCGTGCCCTGGCGCGGAATTCTTCAGACGGTTTCACGTCAGCCACTTTGTGCATCAGCACGACCGTCCGCAGCAGCGGTTCCAGTTCTTTTGCATAGGCGGGATAACGCTGCAGGCACTGCTCGATCGTTTCCTGTCCGGTCAGCAGATGTTCCAAGCACTCGTTAAAAATATTATCGAATTCTTTAGTATTTCCCACCGTATTCTCCCGCCAACAAGGTTTTACGCAGGGACAGGATGGCGCTGTGCTGTAAAGCTTTGATCGCGCCCTCGCTCTTCCTCATTGTCTTCGCCGCCTCAGTAATCGATAGGCCGCCGGCAAAACGCAGGCTGATAACCTCACGCTGCGCCTGAGTTAGTTGTTTTGTGGCTAAAACTACTTTTTCCATCTCTATTTTCGTTTCCACATCATGTTCCAGATCGGTCTCATCCCTTATCGGGAGCGATTCATCCAGCGGCACTGTCGGTTTTCTACTTTGTTTTCTCACATAATCCACCATTTGATTATGAGCGATACGGAACAGCCAGGCAGTAAACGGCACGCCCTGCGATTGATAAGAGCCGATAGACTCATAGGCTTTGACAAAAACCTGCTGAGTTATGTCTTCTGCCTCCGTCTGGTTCCGAATCTTCAAAACCATATAACGGAATATTTTATCAAAGTGAGCTTCATATAACCGGGCAAATGCCTCTTGATCCCCCTGCCGTGCCCGTTGGACAAGGTTCAATTCTTCCTGCACTAGATAATTTCCCTTTTAGCCTGACCTGGATTTAGTTTATTGTTTTGTCAAACTCTCTCGGGTTTTACCCCGTGCATATAGTATAACGAAGGATGCCGGAAAAAGATAGGTTCTTTGCTATAATTAGTCTCAAAACAAAGCAAGTAAGCAAATATTTAGCAACATCAATTCTAATATGCTAGAATACAATGATTAGGGGAAAAAATGCCGCTGAAAATCCGTTTAATGCGCCGACAGGATATCCCGCAGGTCACTGAGATCGACCGCGATGCCTTTCCTACCGAATGGCCGCCGACAAATTTTCCTCGTGAACTGGAAAACAAACTGGCCTATTACATTATTGTTTACGAGAACAAGGATTCCGGTCAGAAGCCCGACCGGAAATCAGCCGGTAAGGAAACAAAACCGGGATTAGTCGACCGTATCCGCCGGATTTTCTCACGCAGTCAGGTTCCCGATGAAGATCCGCCGGAAGAAATAGCTATTCTCGGATATGCCGGGATGTGGATTATGGCTGATGAAGCCCATGTTACCAGCATTGCCTCGCACAAGGAGCACCGTCACCAGGGCATTGGCGAAGTTTTATTGATAAACCTTATCGAACTGGCGATGACAAAACACGCGCGTATTGTCACGCTGGAAGCCCGTGTCTCTAATCTGGTTGCCCAAAACCTGTATTACAAATTCAGCTTTGACAAACTCGGCGTGCGTAAAGCATATTACTTGGATAATAAAGAAGATGCGGTCATCATGTCCACGGAGTATATCGGTTCGCCGTCCTTTAAGGAAAAATTCTCAAAGGTGAAACAGGCTTACCGGCAGAAATCAGGGGCTTTTATCAGTGAAATTACCGTCGCTGAAAAGTAAGGATTTCCGCGGGGTTAGCGCTGTCCGAAAAGCGAGTCCATCAGTGTCGGATATTTCGGGGGCAAGTCCTTAGCGCCGGTTGTCTGAATCATCCAATCTTCCAGTTCCTTGCGGCATTTTTCCAGCAATTCCTTGAATCTGGTGAGGTCGATGGTCTTATAACTTTCGGTCTTGGCTTTTTTAGCTTCTTTTATCTGTTTATTGTATTCTTCCGCCAGTGCAAAAGTTTCTCTGAGCATCAGTTTCAAGGACTCTCCGAGGAAGCCGATTTTGTCCTTGTTCATCAGCCAGTTTGTATTCTCGAATCGGCGCGGTTTCTTCATTTCCGGAAAAAACTTCGCGATACCCTGATTAATCCTGACGTCGTAAAGCAAACCCTGGATTATTTCCGGATATTTCGTAGCGCCGCCGCGTCTCCTGGTTAAGGAAATCAAAATGATGATGATGATGATAATGGCTATAAATGCCCAACTGACACCGTTCAAAAAACACCCCTGATGACTTTGTTTGAATAATTATGATAATTGCTTGCCGTGTTTACGGCGTTTTAGTCTCTGAAGCCAACTTACCGCCGCTTCCCCAATTATGCTTGGGAACATCATGAATGATGACATGGACGGCTTCGGCAGGAATGCCTACTTTAACAAACGTGGATGTAATACCTTCCACCAGCAGTTTTTTCTGGTCGACAGTGCGCCCGTCCCACATCTCAACTGTAATTACCGGCATGTCAGCCCCCTTTTAGTGACGAAACTTTTCCTTCATTGCCCTGATTTCTTCCAATTTGGCCATTTCCTGGGGGTCCATTTGTACGACAGAAATCAGTGACCCGTGTTCCATTCTGATTTTCAGAAGCTCGCGGCATTTCCAGCAGCGATACGGCCCTTCGTAAACCGGGTCGGACAGGGAGAACGTGCCCTCAGTATTGCATTTGGGACATTTTATTTTGGTTAACATGCTTCGGCAATACCTCCTGACTGATATATCCTTAAATAAACTGTGATTAATTACTTGTTAAATCGCATAGTAATTCTTATCGCTTGTTTTGTCAAATATAGTATAACATGATTTTACCGCTACACCAGTCTTTCCCCGATTATTTCTTGACTAACATACAGATGTTTTGTGAAAAGGCCTTTGCCGGGAAACGATAGCTGCTTTCCGGGAATATTTTACCGACTGTCAATCCGGATTCGTCTGCCAACCTCTTTAGTTCCCCGTAAGTAAACAGATAATAATAACGGTACAAAGTTTCGTTCTTTATCTTCCACGGTACCCTGACTTCTTTCCCTTTGAACCAGAAGTGCGGCTGCCGTCGGTTCCAAACCGTTATAAAAGCCGAGCCGCCCGGTTTCAATACCCGCTTCAGCTCCTGAAATGCGTTCAATTGCAGTTCTTTTTGAAGATGATGGTAAGTGGCGACTGCAATCACAAAATCGAAGCTGTCGTTATCATAAGGAAGATAGCATAGATCAGCTACGGCCGGATTTACGGGGAAATTGAACTTGGCGGCATACTTCCGGGCGAGCCGGAGCATTTCCTCAGAAAAATCCAAGCCGTAAAGCTCGAAGTTTTTAGCAAAGGGTAAAAAATCGGCGCCGTGACCGCAGCCTAGATTGAGCAGTTTCCCCTGGCCCCATTCTTTAGCCAGTTCTTCCAACTCAAGGCGAAAAATCGTCCAGTGTCGGTAATTATACCAGCTTGGGGCAATGCGGTTAAAAACGTCTCTTAAATCATCTGTCATTTTGGTAGAACTGGAACCCCCGGCTGTCCTCTCCTGCCGTTAGTATCAGTTAGTATACCACAGATACAAAACTCTGCATAAACGCCGGTTAATTTCTCTTGTGATTGGAACAATACCAACTGCTTATATTATGGCCAAAGAAACTCATATACAACGAACAACTTTATATTTCCCCACACCTTAAAGGAGAAAACTACTAGATGGAGGGGTTCGCTTTCCCTTTTCTGGAGCTGCTACTTAAAGGCAAAAACAATCGGAAACGAACATGGTAAAACTAAGTAATTCCTGACGCCTGTGCAAATACTGTAGAATAGAATTATAGTACCTGAAGGAGTGGAGGGAGTAAGTAGTGGATATGACTACCCGGAAAAATATTAATGAGAAAGTTGCTGAACAACCTGCGATCGACGAAGTTATTCATTGTGAGAAACTTACAAAACGCTATCATGACGGCGATATCCTGGCAGTGGACCGGTTGGATTTGGCGGTATATCATGGGGAAATCTTCGGGTTGCTCGGACCCAACGGCGCAGGAAAGACGACTACCGTGGGTATGCTCACGACACTCGTTGTCCCGACCAGCGGTAAAGCGGTTGTTGCCGGTATCGATGTAGTTACCCATCCGGCGCTGGTTAAACAGGTAATCGGAGTTGTGTCTCAAACGAATAATCTAGACCGTGCACTGACAGTCTGGGAAAATCTTTATTATCACGGCCTCTTTTTCGGGATGAAAGCCAAAGAAAGCCGTGAAGCAGCCGATAAATTGCTGGTGGATTTCCGGCTTTCCGAAAGGGGTAAAGCCGAGGTCATGGCTATCTCCGGCGGTATGGCAAAGCGTCTCCAGGTCGCCCGCGCTTTGATGCATAAACCTTCAGTCCTCTTTTTGGATGAACCCACGGCAGGACTCGACCCGCAGGCGCGCCTCGCGCTTTGGGAAATTTTGAAAACACTGCATTCCGAGGGACAGACTATCCTTTTAACAACCCACTATATGGAAGAAGCGGATGCCATCTGCGACCGTCTGGCGATTATGGACCACGGGCACATCCTGGCGATTAATACCCCCAAAGGTTTAAAGGAATCCGTGGGTGCAGACAGTATTGTTACGATTACCGCTACCGGCAACCTCGATGCGTTAGCGAAGTTGCTGCAGGACCGCATTGAAGGCGCCACGAAGAGCATGCGTGTAGACGGAACGATTAAACTCCACATCAAGGGCACGGTGGGAGTATTGCCTAAAGTTGTAGCGGTCGCTGAACAGGGCGGTTATAATATCACCGATTTATCGGTGACGGAACCGACACTGGAAACCGTTTTTATCAATCTGACAGGAAAGGAGTTGCGCGACTAATGACAACCACAATTATCGAAGGTAAAAAATCTTCGCCGGCATTACGTTCAGCGGCAGCGGCGAGCCGCACCGCTTTCAGCGCCCTGCTATTACGCGACCTTACAGTATTAAAAAAGGGATTGGGCATTTTTATTTTACGCACGTTGATTCAACCTTTCCTGCTGGTCTTTGTTTTCCTGTACGTTTTCCCTAAAATCGGGCAGGGCATCGGCGGCGGAGGCGGTGCCAGCGGCGAATCGTCATTTGCTACGGTGCTGGTGGCTGGTGTCGTAGCGCTCTCCATTATGTTCCAGGGAATTCAGGCGGTGGCTTTACCGCTGGCCAATGAGTTCGGTTACACCAAAGAGATCGAAGACCGTGTCCTGGCCCCGCTGCCTGTATCGATGGTAGCCATCGGCAAGGTTGTTGCCGGCTCCATTCAGGGCCTGATATCTGCTCTTATCGTGTTTCCCATCGCCGCGGTGATTCATGCCCCCGGTGTGCATCCCAACCTGACCGTACATTGGCCGATTCTGGTTACCCTTATCCCTCTCTCCTGCATTATGACTTCTTCCCTCGGGTTATTTTTGGGAACCCGTATTTCACCGCGTGAAATCGGATTAATGTTCGGGTTCATTGTCCTGCCGATAACTTTCCTCGGCGGGACCTATTACACCTGGACAACACTGGCTGCCATTAAAATCGGAGGTTTCTCCTGGCTGCAAACTCTGGTTTGCGTCAACCCCTTGATTTATGTCACCGAAGGATTCAGGGCAGCCCTGACAACGGCGACGCATATGCAGTTGTATGTGATTTATCCGGTACTCGTCGGGTTGTGTGCCCTCTTTCTCTGGCTTGGCATTAAGGGTTTTAACAAAAGAGTTCTGAGCTGATCGAGATGATGTTATAAACTAATGATGGATAGCCGCGGGTTGTCAAATCCGCGGCTATTTTGTTCAACATTGTGCTTAGGCAGCAGCCTGGCGGGCGCCTAAGCTTCCTTATCTGGTATTCATTCCAGTTAGTTACTTTTGCAAAACACGGCTGCCCCTATTTAGACTGTTTACGCGGATGTGACTTTTGTGGTTGATTTTTAATTTTCAGGATGATAATGTACTGTTAGCAATAAGGTTAAATACGGAAGCAGGAGAATGAAGATGGCTTTACAGCATGTTGCGGGTAAGAACAAAGGACATATTGTTTTATATGCGCTGAGCACGTGCCCCTGGTGCCGGAAAACCAAAAAGCTGCTTGAGGATTTGGGCGTAGAATATTATTTTGGCGATGTCGACCTGATGAATGATGCCGACAAAAAAGAAGCCCTGGTGGTGATTCAAAAATGGAACCCGAGTGCCTCCTTCCCGACCATGGTCATCGATGATAAAAAATGCATTGTCGGTTTTCAAGAGGAAAAAATCAAGGAAACATTCGGCAAATGAACGAACAAGATGAAATCAGTCAGGAAGAAATCGACAGATTTTACGAACAATTGAAAAAAGATGCCGCAGCCGGCGGTTATAATCTTAATCCTGATATCGAATTCACCAAGTCGCTGTCCCGGGGATTAATTGCCAATACGCGGCGATACGGTTATCCGGCTTGTCCCTGCCGTCTGGCCGCGGGTGTAAAAGAAGAAGACCTCGATATAATCTGCCCCTGCGATTATCGGGATGCCGATGTTGTTGAATTCGGGACCTGTTACTGAGGGCTATATGTAGCCGAGGCGGTCGCCAAGGGAAAACAGGAAATATCATCGATACCGGAACGTCGCCCACCTCCGGAAAAGAGGAAAGTCGTAAAAATGGCATCTGCAAACCTGTCCAACTTACCTTTACCGGTCTGGCGGTGTAAAGTTTGCGGATATCTCTGCGCACGGGAAAATCCACCCGAAATTTGTCCTATTTGCAAAGCTAAGAAAGAACGTTTTGAGCGTTTTCTCTGACGCACTTGAGAAATATTTCATCTATTCGTGAGTGAGTTGTCTCTGCCGGTAAGCGGTGCTAACATTAAAAATGTGATTGAAAGCCTCAGGAATGTGATGCAGGAACGGCAGATACAGCATATCGATGATGCAACCTTGAAAGTATCGGCGGTTCTGGTACCTGTTTTTTTTAAAACCGGGCAGTACCACCTCCTTTTTATCCAAAGGACGGAACGGGTAAAATATCATAAAGGCCAAATTTCATTCCCGGGCGGCGCCTACGAGAAAAGGGATGGTCTGATATTCAATACATCTCTCCGGGAAGCGGAGGAAGAAATCGGTTTAGCCCGGAAAGACGTTCAGGTGCTTGGTGAATTGGATGATGTCCTGACCGCAACTTCAAATTACATTATCTCGCCTTTCGTCGGGTTGATTCCCTATCCTTACGACTTTAAACCGGACAAATGGGAAACGGAAGAGCTGCTGGAAGTCCCGATTGCAGACCTGTTGGATAAGAATTGCTTTAGTGAAGGTATCACCGAGTATAACGGACTGGAAGTTGAGACATACTTCTACCAACACGGCGGTAGAAGCATTTGGGGAGCAACGGCAAAAATCCTGAAGCAGTTCCTGGAGATTTATTCCCGTTTAGCTGTTTCTTGAGGTGAAGCGCCGATTATTGCTATAATAGTGGCAATTTGCAGTTGTATAAATTCGTTGTAATTAAAGGTGATTTTGGTAAGAACTCATGCAACAAGATAAAAAAGAGTCTTTATGGTCTAAAAAAGAAATAATTTTCGGCATCCTGGGAATTATCCTCACTATTGGTTTGGGATTTTTGGCTGTTCACTTCAGCAACACCCTCAAGAATTTTAATGACCTCAGCAAATGGGGCCTCGGCGGGATGTTCCTTTTAGCCTTTATTACTTGCAGCGCAGTCAGCATTACACAGTTTGCATTACCCTACTGGGTGGTGACACTAACATTACCGACGCTCCTGGCCGCCCGCTACGGTGTTTGGGCGCCGGTTTGGGTGGCTTTGGTTACGGCCGTCGCCGCCTGTTTAGGCCAGTTTATTACCTATATGATTGGTTATGGCGGCCGGACATTTTCAGAGAAAATGATTCGCCGTTTGGACTCTCAAACTTATGAACGATCGGTGAACTGGTTGAAACGCTCCGGTTCCTGGGCAGTATTTTTCATGACGTTAATCCCGAATCCGATTAATCTGCCGATGACCCTGACGGTCGCGGTTTTTAAATATCCGCCTTACAAATTTTTACTCTATTCTTTCCTTGGCATTGCGGTGCGCAGTTTCCTCATCTCTTTCTCCGGATATTACGGATTACACATAATAAATCAATGGATTTTAGATTTCAGCAGGGAGGGTTTAGTGACCTCACCAATATCGATTGTAACCCTGGTAATCGTTGGAATACTTGTAGTGGTTTTTATCTGGCAGATGATTATCTGGATGCTGGAAATCCAAGATAAGAACCGCAAATATAAAGCCGCTACCGAATATGCTCAAAAAAGCGGGAAACAGCTGCTGGTAATCGGCGGGCCGTGGGGCGTCAAATCCTACCGCAGGCTGTTGGACAGGCCGGCGCACGGCAACGGTGATGTTTGTCTGGACATCGACCGCAGGGCTTTAGAAAGTCATCCCTGCGCTGTTGTTGCCAGTTGCACCGATATCCCCTTCGCCGATAAATCCTTTGGTGCAGTATTCAGCAGTCACGTTCTGGAACACATGCCGACTACGAAAATGGCCGAACAGGCGCTTGCGGAAATGAACCGTGTTGCCGGGGCTGTTTTTATTGCCTATCCCTCGCGGCAGTCTTTGGCTGCCTGGATTATCCGCGACCACCACATCTGGGTATGGCAAAAAGACGGCAAGACTATTCTTAGACAACGCAAGGATAGAATCCCCAGGGAGCATCAAATTGTTAAAGCAGCGGATAAAATCGGTCAGTGAAGTTCCGGATATTACTGCAGAAAAACCTCAACTAATTGTAGAAGCAGCCGGCCAATTGGCAGCGAAGCTATTTCCCGGGAACAATAGAAAACGGAAGCTGTTTTTTAATAGCCTTCAGGAAATCTGCTCCTCGGCGCGTACCTCAGAAATTCTGGTTATTCACAGCCCGGGCGGTTGGGGAAATGCGAATTGGGATAAGTTGCAGGACTGGGAAAAGAGCATTGTGACCGGAGTCACAGCCACTCTCGAAAAACTTGGGTATAGTTACATTATGAAGCAATACTTCCGCAGCGGCGATGAGCTGTGGGGGAGACCAAGCTGGATTAGAGAGGGTCAGTTTTTTCTTACTGGTAAGTCTTTCCGGGCCGAAGTATTTGCTGCACAATTAAAATTTCTCACGGCGAATCTGCCGCAACTTAAGATAATATTGGTAGGTGCCAGTCAGGGTGCTGCTTTCGATAACAAGGTATTAATGGAAATGGGCGCCGACGAGCGGGTTTACAGTATTGAACTGGGTACATTTTTCGCGCACATGCGCCGCCGCCAGCTGACCAAAAGAAATTTGGCAATCGATAATAACGGTTTTATGAAAGACCCGATATGCCAGCGGGACCTTTGGCAGGGGACAAAATCATATTTTAAAGCGTTTGTGCGGTGGTTTAATTATAAAATTCAGGGCAAACCGGTGAAATTTACTAATTGTATCAACACACCGGGACATGAGTATCAATGGGAATTCCCTGAAGTAAAAGGACGTATTACACGGTTTTTAAGAGACTCCTTTGGCGAGAAACATTAGCCCCGGAGGATATTTATGAGGCAGGAAAAATTTACAGAAATGGCCTGGGATTCGATTATCGCGTCTCAGCAGCTGGTTGCACAATACAGTCATGGTTTATGGGATGTTGAGCATATTTTATATGCTTTGTTAGCGCAGGAAAAAGGAATTGTCCCTGAGATTCTCCATGACCTTAACATCGATGTCGATGCTATGAAATTACAGGTAGAAGCTGTACTGGAACGGATGCCCAAAGTACACAACGCTTCGCCGCAAATGTACCCGACACCGCGCATTTTTACTTTATTTAGTGCCGCTGACGCTGAAGCAAAAAGGCTGAAAGATGATTTCATCAGCACCGAGCATATATTTATCGCTATCGCCGGGGAGGGCAGTGGAGAAGCCTTTAATATTCTGCGCAACTTCGGCCTGGATAAAGAGAAAATCTATGCGGCGCTGCAGAAACTCCGCGGCGGGCACCGTGTGACGGATGCCCGTGCCGAGAGTAAATATCGCTCCCTGCAAAAATACGGCCGTGACCTGACTGAAATGGCGCGTGAAGGAAAATTGGACCCGGTTATCGGGAGAGAGAACGAGATTAAACGTGTCGCTCAAATATTGACGCGCCGTACCAAGAATAACCCGGTCATTGTCGGGGAAGCCGGCGTCGGTAAGACTGCCATCGCTGAAGGCTTGGCCCAGAAAATTGCCGCCGACGATGTGCCGAATTCTTTGAAAGGGCGTAAGGTAATTGCTCTGGACATGGGAGCGTTGGTGGCCGGCACAAAATTCCGCGGTGAATTTGAGGAAAGACTGAAAGCAGTAATGGACGAAGTGCGCCAATCTAAGGGAGAAATCGTCCTTTTTATCGATGAAATCCATACATTGGTTGGAGCAGGCGCAGCTGAAGGCGCGATGGATGCCAGCAATATGTTAAAACCGGCGCTGGCGCACGGCGAACTGCAGTGTATCGGCGCGACGACGTTGGACGAATATCACAGATTTATTGAAAAAGACAAAGCGCTGGAAAGGCGGCTGCAGCCGGTATTCTTAAGTGAACCGTCGGTAGAAACAACGGTGGAAATGCTGCGTGGCTTGAGACCGCGTTATGAAGCCCACCATAAGGTTAAAATCACTGACGGTGCATTGGAAGCCGCGGCAAAATTAAGCAAGCGGTACATTGCCGACCGGTTCCTGCCCGATAAGGCAATCGACCTGATCGATGAGGCCGCCAGTAAACTGCGGATGGATACTGAAAGCGCGCCGGCAGAGGTCAAAGAGCTGGAAAAGAAAGTAAATCACCTCAAGAACGAAGAAGAGGCAGCTTCACAACGACAGGCATACGAAGATGCTGCTAAACTCCGCGCGGAATATCTGCGCGTGGAAGATGAGTATAACTCCGCTAAAAATAAATGGCTGAAAAAAGAAAAAATCAGCGGCGAGGTTACAGAAGAACAGATAGCACAGCTGGTTTCCAACTGGACAGGGATCCCTGTCTCCCAAATGCTGGAGGGCGAATCCGAAAAACTGCTTCAGATGGAAGACCGGATTCATGAAAGACTGATCGATCAGGAGGAAGCTGTTAAGGCGATCTCCGAGGCGATCCGCCGGAGCCGCTCCGGCTTGAAGGACCCGAAACGGCCCATCGGCAGTTTCCTGTTCCTGGGTCCGACCGGCGTCGGTAAGACGGAACTGGCGCGTACTCTTGCCTGGTTCCTGTTCGACGACGAGAACGCCCTGGTGCGGCTCGATATGTCGGAATACCAGGAAAAGCATACCGTTTCCCGGTTAATCGGGTCCCCGCCTGGTTATGTCGGTTATGATGAAGGTGGGCAGCTTACTGAAGCCGTCCGGCGCCGTCCCTACCGCGTGATTTTACTGGATGAAATCGAAAAGGCCAATCCGGAAGTATTCAACAGTTTGCTCCAAGTGCTGGATGATGGCCGCATGACCGACGGTCACGGCAGAACGGTCGATTTTAAAAACACTGTCATTATAATGACCAGTAACGCCGGGGTGGAACTCATCAAGCGTGAATCTGCGATTGGTTTCTCCACCAAAAAAGACCCGGCCAAAGCGCAGAAATCCAATTATGAGGAAATGAAAGAGAAGGTTATGATTGAGGTCAAAAAGACTTTCCGTCCCGAATTTCTCAACCGGTTGGATGAGATTATCGTTTTCCATGAACTGAACGAAGAACAGTTGCGCCAGGTAGTGGATTTGCTGGCTAAAGATTTGCAGAAACGTTTGGCCGAGCGTAAATTGAGCGTGGAAATCACCGAAAAAGCTAAATCTTGGCTGGCGAAAGAAGGGTATGACCCTGTCTACGGCGCCCGGCCGCTGCGGCGTGCGCTGGAGAAATATGTGGAGAATCCGCTGGCCGTAAAAGTCCTGGGTGGTGAATTCAAAGAGGGCGACACGATTGTGGTCGACACCGGCGATGACGGTCTCACCTTTACGAAAAAGAAGAAATAAAGACAGAATTGTTTCCCAAAGATAAGAACTAAAAAGATTCCTGCAAAAGCAGGAATCTTTTTTTGCACTATCACACTGAATCAGAATCCATCGCGTAGAGTCCTTCAGCTGAAGGACTCTACGCGGCCGATATCACGAATTTTTGATTAACCCTTGAAGTAAATCTAAAAACAAACTTTTTTCAGAGAGGACTTGCCTTTTTATGGGATATTCTGGTAAAGTTGTGAATTGGGGCTGTAGCTCAACTGGGAGAGCGATTCAATGGCATTGAATAGGTAAGGGGTTCGACCCCCCTCAGCTCCACCAACAAATATTATCCCGCTGCCCCGGTGTCAGTTTCAGTGTTGGTAACCTGTTCTATTATGCCACCCCCTGCTACGACTTCATCCCGATAAAATACCGCAGTCTGACCGGGCGTAATTGCGGATTGTGCTTCTCTTAACTGAACAATAACGTCTCCATTGTTAAGCGGAGTGACGCACGCTGCCGAATCTTTGTGTGAAGAACGGATTTTTACATTCATTTCTAGAGGTTGGTTGAGAATCCCAATTGATATCCAATTTAATTTGGAAACGATGAACTCATTTCGGAATAAATCTTCTTTGCCACCCACAATTACAGCGTTCTTCGTTGGGTTCAGCGTCGTGACATACAACGGGTCCTGAGTCGATAATCCTAATCCTTTACGTTGACCGATAGTATAAAATTGTATCCCTTTGTGCTGTCCCAATAAATTTCCAGTTTTGTCCAGAATCGGCCCTGTATTAGATTCGGTCTTGAATAAAGAAGTATAATCCCCGCAAACAAAATTCTGGCTGTCCGGTTTAGCTGCAATGTGCAGCCCGAGACGGTTGGCCGTTTCTCTGACTTCAGTTTTGGTATACTCCCCTAACGGCAATATTAACTGAGCAAGTTGTGTTTGAGAGAGGAACGACAGAAAATAAGATTGGTCTTTTGTTAAATCCTTTGCTTTCTTTAGGACGTACCGTTCCTGTTTTTCATCGTATCCGATTCTAGCATAATGACCGCTGGCGATGGAATCAAAGACAAGCCCGCTCCGGCGTGCTTTTTCAATCAGCGCCCCGAATTTGATATTGGGATTACATCTAACACATGGATTGGGGGTCCTGCCGGATAAATACTCTTGGGAAAAGTAATCTAAGACCACCGACTGATATTCCCCGGTCAGATCCAAAACGTGAAAAGGAAATCCGAGTTGTTGAGCAACCCGGCGGGCATCCTTGATATCCTCTGCTTCTCCGGGGCCGTAACAACCATGATGAACAGAGACTTCCGAAGAATTTTGTCCGCCCCAGATTTTCATTGTCACGCCGGTGACATCATAACCTTGTTCTTTAAGCAGAGCAGCGGCGACTGACGAATCCACACCGCCGCTCATTGTGATTAATATTTTTTTCATGATTTGTTTAAGTCGCAACCGGCCTCATCCGCCTTCAAAAACGGGGACTATCGCAACTTTGTCTCCCTTTTTGAGCTTAACGTCTTTGTTCTCGAAGGGATTGACAATTTGCCCATTTACCGCCAACACTCCCGGGTTGGCCGTAAGATTCAATTCCACAATCAATTGACCGATAGTTTTTTCTTCCACGATTTCGAACTCATTCATTCCAATGCTTCTTCCAGATGTGCGTGCCGGGTTTTATGTAATTTACGCAACGCATCTGTATTTTTATCCGGGTTTTTAGCCAGATAATCATTAATTGCCGAGCTTAACGCTTCCTCGGCCAGTACGGAACAATGCATTTTTACCGCCGGCAGCCCGCCCAAAGCTTCGGCCACAGCCTTGTTAGAAATTTGTAAAGCTTCTTCCAGACTTTTGCCTTTTACCATTTCCGTTACCATCGAACTGGTGGCAATGGCTGCCCCGCAACCAAACGTTTTGAATTTAACATCGGTAATGATATTGTCTTTGACCTTAATGTAAATCTCCATGATATCGCCGCAAACCGGATTCCCGACATGTCCGGTCCCGTCCGGATTGTTCATTTCCCCGACATTCCGCGGGTTATGAAAATGGTCCATTACCTTCGCACTGTACATGATAAAACCTCGTTTTTGTTTTTTATGATTTAGTTTTTATAGAGTGGGGACATAGCCCTGAGCTTGCTGATTATGCGAGGCAAAGTTACCAACACTTTATCAATTTCCTCATCGGTAGTCCATTTGCCCATGGTAAAGCGCAGGGAACCGTGTGCTTTCACCGGATCGAGGCCCATCGCCAGCAGGACGTGGGATGCTTCAAGACTGGTTGAACTGCAGGCAGAACCGGTGGAAATACAAATCCCGGCCATATCCATATTAAGGCACATCGATTCGCCTTCCACAAATTCCACACTGATATTGGCATTATTCGGCAGCCGTTTTACGGGGTGCCCGTTGAGATGGACATGGTCGATATTTTTTTGAATACCGGTAATGAGTTTGTCACGGAGACGGGTGATACGTTCCGCTTCAGAGTTAATCTCCTGACCGGCAAGTTCGGCGGCTTTGCCAAAACCGACTATACCCGGCACATTCTCCGTACTTGCGCGCCGGCCCCTTTCCTGCGCCCCGCCATTCAGGAAAGGCAATATTTTGGTGCCTTTTTTAATGTACAATAACCCAACTCCTTTAGGGCCGTACAGTTTATGCGCCGATATGGAAAGCAAATCCACGCCAAGTTCTTGGACGTTGGTTTGGATATGTCCCGCCGTCTGTACCGCATCGGTATGAAAATAAACGCCGGCTTCTTTCGCGACCTGACTTATTTCACTGATTGGCTGGATGGTACCCACTTCGTTGTTTGCATGCATTATTGAAATAAGGATGGTTTTATCCGTAATTGCCTTTTTAACTGTGTCAGGATCAACCAGACCGTAACCATCAACAGGGAGGTAAGTAATCTTAAAATCCATTTTCCCCAGGAATTTACACGATTCCAGTATCGCATGATGTTCGATAGAGGAAGTGATGATATGATTTCCTTTGCTTTTGTTTGCGAAGGCGGCACCTTTTAACGCAAAGTTATCAGCCTCGGTGCCGCTGCCGGTAAACACTATTTCATCATCACGCGCGCCGATGAGGCGGGCAACTTTTGTCCTTGCTTCTTCGACGGCAGCTTTAGCCTCCTGCCCATATGAATAAATGGCTGAAGGGTTGCCAAAAGCGTCATGAAAATAAGGGAGCATCGCCTGCACTACTGCGGGGTCAGCCGGGGTGGTCGCGGCGTAGTCAAGATATATCTTTTTCATTCGTGAATCCGCTCCTTTAATTGTGATTTTTTACCAGGAAAATACCGGTTTGCGCAAAAACATTGGGGGAAAATTTAATTATTCTGTTGCCGTCGAGATAAACGGCTTTTTCTATTTCCAAATTCCTCACGCGGCAGTAAGCCAGAAAATCGGAAATACTCAAGAAATGCAGGTTGGGAGTATCGTACCACATATTGGGCAGGGAGGGGGTGACCGGTGTCCGTCCGCCGAAAACCATTTGCAGGCGCGATTTGTAATAAACAAAATTCGGGAAGCCGATAATGACTTTTGAGCCGACCCGCAATGTCTCTTTCAGTACATCCTCAAGTTTGACGACCTGCTGCAAACTCTGATTTAAAATCACAAAATCGAATGACTTATCGCTGTAATCCGATAGGCCTCCTTCAATATCCTGCTGTGAGACACTGAGCCCCAAAGAAGCGCATTTCCGTAACGCCTGTTCGTCGATTTCAACACCGCTGCCCCGCACATTTTTTGTTTTTACGAGGAGGTTTAACAATTCCCCGTCGCCGCAGCCGAGGTCCAGCACAGACGACCCTTTCGGGATGAAGTTGAGGATGACCCGGTATTCCAATTTAACATTTTTTAAATCGATGGGTTCAGGTTGATTATTACTCATCGGATATCCTTCTCAGGAAATTCCTGATAAAATGTTCCTGCTCTTCCACTTCAAGCAGAAAAGCGTCATGCCCGTAAGTCGAGTTTAATTCACAATAGCTGACGTCTATTTGCGCCTGTTTGCATGCCTTAACAATTTCTTTAGACTGGTATGCCGGATACAACCAATCGGACTTGAAAGCGATAACCAGAAATTTAACCGACGATGCCGCCTTGAAGATTTTCTCTAACGAACTGCCATTGGTAAGGTCAAAACGGTCGATAGCCTTGGTGATATAGAGATATGAATTAGCATCGAACCTTTTCACGAAATTATCCCCGCGGTACTGGAGGTAACCTTCCACTTCGAAATCGGGACTGAATTTTCTGTTCCCCCGCTCTTCCTTGACCCGCCGCCCGAATTTCTCGGCCATTGATATATCGCTCATGTAGGTAATGTGCCCGATCATGCGCGCCACCGCCAGGCCTCGGGACGGAGCGGATATTCCATAGTAATGCCCGTCTTTCCAGTCCGGGTCGGCCATAATTGCCTGGCGTCCCACTTCATTAAACGCAATCTGCTGCGGGGAATGCCGGGCGGAAGTGGCAATCGGAATCGCTGTGGCTACCATCTCCGGGAAAGAAACCGCCCATTGCAGCACCTGCATGCCGCCCATCGAGCCTCCTGCAACACACAGTAACTTCTTAATGCCCAGACTGCGCACCAGATGTGCCTGAGCGGTGACCATATCTTTAATCGTAATCAGCGGGAAATCCAATCCGTAGGGTTTTCCGGTTTTCGGGTTGATTGAAGACGGGCCTGTAGACCCCTGGCACCCGCCGATAACATTAGAACAGATAACAAAATACTTATCGATGTCGAAAGCTTTGCCGTGTCCGATCATGTTATCCCACCAGCCGGGGTCTTTCTCATCCGGATGAAACCCAGCGACATGGGCATTTCCTGTCAAGGCATGCAAAATCAGGATGGCATTGGATTTGTCTTTGTTCAATGTCCCATAGGTTTCATAAGCCAGAGTAATGGGCCCAAGATTCTCACCGGATTCTAACACTAACTCGTTGGGTGAATGCCCGAAAGTAAAATATTGTGTTTCCACCAAGCCGATATCTTTTTCGGTCCTTTCTATTATTTTAGTCACGTTAGAGTCTCCTTTTTGCGGTCAGGCAACATAAAGATGTTCCCTGATTATCTTGCCGGGTTACATGAACCGGCAATCCTTTCCACGGCTTTAACCGTTAATTCAATTTCTTCTGCCAGGTTAAGGTAACCGGGGCTGATCCTTACCGTGCCTGACGGGAAAGTGCCGAGTGCTTTATGGGCGAGGGGAGCGCACTGCAAACCTGCTCTCACTTTAATATCAAACGCCTGGTCAAGTATCGTTCCGACTTCTCCGGGTTGGTATCCTTTAATATTAAAAGATACAACCGGAACCATCTGAGACAAATCTTTAGGCAGATATAGCGTTACCCCGGCGATAACACGCAGACCGGCAATCAGCTTATTGGTAAGAAGTTCTTCATGAGCAATAATTTTATCCAAACCTTCATCGAAGATAAATTTCAGCCCTGCGCCGAGACCGGCGATTCCAACACTATTTAAAGTCCCGCTCTCGTATTTATCCGGTAAAGTCTCAGGTTGATCTTCCTGTTCCGAAAAGGAGCCGGTACCGCCTTCACGTAAGGTGTCAAGATTCACGCTATTGCCAATATACAGTACGCCGGTGCCGGGCGGGCCGAACAATCCTTTATGTCCCGAAAAAGCGAGCAAATCGATATTACCGGCTGCAACATCAATCGGATGCTTGCCGGCGGTCTGCGCCGCGTCCACCATAAATACTATTTTGTGCCGCCTGGCAATATCACCGTATTCCGTAATCGGTTGAATTATTCCGTTGACGTTGGAAGCATGAGTTATAGCAATGAGCCTGGTATCCCTGGTAATCGCTGTCTCAATATCATGGGGAGATAAAAATCCGGTATCCGGCTGCGGCTGGACCCTGGTAACTTTGACTCCGTGCCGTTCTAGCTTCCGGAGCGGACGCACTAGCGAGTTATGCCCGATGCTGTCTGTGATAACGTGATCCCCCGGCTTTAGCAGACCTTTCAATCCGAGGTTTAGAGCATCGGTGCAGTTGAGAGTGAATATTACGCGGCTGGTTTCGGAGACATTAATCAAACGGGCAACGAGTCTTCGGGTTTCCTCAACAGTCTCTCTGGCGGCTAAAGCCATGCTGTTACTGCCGCGCCCGGGATTGCCCCCTTTCGTCCTCAGGAACTCATCCATTGTCCTATAAACAACTTCGGGTTTCGGCCAGGATGTTGCCGCATTATCCAGGTAAATCATTAATCACGCTCCGATATATTTGGCATAAAGCCCGCGGGCCAACGATTCATCGGCAGTGTTTTTTACAATCGCCCGGCCATCAGGGAACACTACCATTTCCTGAGAATCGACCTTAAAATCAAGCATAAATTCATTATGGCTGACTTTTCCAATATTTTTCAGGTGGGACTCTAACTGTTCGAAAGAAACGTGTTTAGTTCCAGGATTTAAAACCTGCACCGCATTCTGTCCGCAAAGCACGGTAGTTTTGGTTCCAAATTGCGCGTCCAGAAATTCATATTTGCCGCCGCAAGCGGGACAATCCGGACGACGTTTTATTTTAAAACGTTTTAAATCCGCCGTCCACACGTCAATTGATATCAAGTCCTGATTAATATGCTCATCACCGATCAGTATTTTCAGAGCCTCCGTGCTTTGCAGGGAAGCAGTGACAAAAGGAGCCGGCGCGATGACCCCGGCGGTATCGCAGGTTAAAGACATGCCTCCTGAGGTATTACTGTGGACGCAGCGTAAACACGGTGTTTTATCCGGGATTATGTTCATCGTCATCCCGAAAGAAGAGATTGCGCCGCCGTAAACCCAGGGAATTTTCGCCTTTAACGCTGTGTCATTAATCAGAAACCTGGTTTCCAGATTATCTAGGCCGTCCAAAATAATATCCGCCCCCCGAACCAGTTTTTCAATATTGGTATAATTTACGTCAGCTACGATACCCTCAATTTCAATCGTCGAGTTCACTTTGCGCAGATGCCGCTCGGCGGCGACCGCTTTGGGCAACCGGTTTTTGATATCATCTTCATCGAAAAGAACTTGCCGCTGGAGGTTGTGGTACTCGATGAAATCCCTGTCGATAATCCTGATTTTCCCCACGCCGGCACGCACCAGAACCGTCGCGATTACCGTGCCTAACGCACCGCAACCGATAATTACTGCATTGCTTTCGGCCAGCTTTTTTTGCCCCTCTTTACCGATGGGGGAAAAGAGTATTTGTCTTGAATACCTGTCGGTCACTGTCAGAGATACCTCAAATTATCGTTTATTAACGCATTGGAAGGTTTAGATGTAGTACATCGCCTCTTTTAGCGGCTTTTTATTCTTCTGGCGTTCAACCAGGTTTTGTAAGGTTGTTGATTCCAGCACACCGTTCATTGCCTTGTTTACCTCGTCCCAGATGTCCCTGGTAACACATAACTCAGCTCGGGAACACAACTTCGGATTGTCCACGCATTCTACAAAACAAGTTGAGCCTTCTAGGAGTTTAATAATTTGGCTTAACGCGATCTGGTCGGGTGGTTTAGCCAGCGCAACGCCGCCTTTCGGACCTCTAATACTGCGGACCATGCCGGCAGCGATTAAGGGAGTGATTAAATGCTCTAAATACTGCAGCGAAATCTGCTGCCTTTCCGCAATATCCTTAAGCGATACGGGTGACTCCGCCTGATGTAACGCTAAATCCAGCAATGCCCTCGTTCCATATCGTGCTCTTGTAGACAGTTTCATTCTGTTTTGCCTCCTGACAGTACTGCTTTATATAATGTAGACTATTTTAATCTACATAATAAAGATTAACATACCGGAAAAACTGATGTCAACCGTCATCAGGCGTCTCCTGCTTTATCAGGCTAATGATTTGATATTATAATAAAAAGAGGAGCAGTATAATGGCAAAATTACCGGTGCGCTGTCCTTTTAACGGCAGATTATGTATTGAATGTACTCTTTATCGGGGCAGGCATTACTATTTGTGCAACCGCGAACATTACCGCGGTTATATCAAATCAGGCAATAAAGCCACAGCGGAAATAAAAATGGATCCGGTTGATTTTAAAAAAATAAAAGGCCTGCTGGATCCATGTTCCACGACCTCCAACACCGCCGATGAAAATGAACTAAAGATAAAATTAAAACTTTTCGATGTGGAAAACAGCAAAGAAACTATTTGCGACCTGAAAGACGCTAAAACCTGGACTTGGGACGACCCGACGGTTATGCGTATTATCGCCGGAACCCATGTCAATTCTTGGGCAAAACTATTGGAAATTGCCAGGTATCAGACTGAAAAAGGCGCCACAGAACTGGTCATTCGCGAAGCGCCCCGGTTTATGCTGCTGGCCGGCGGGTAAACACAGATAAACTAAAATCCAACCACTTATAAGCTTGAGTCAGCTTTTTGTTCGGATGGCATTTTCTTTTTATTCTGCCTGCGGACATCGATTATTTCGGCCATGATACTGACCGCGATTTCTTCTGGTGTATCCGTGGCAATGCGGACCCCTATGGGGGCGTGAATCCGTTTCAAAGTGCCCTCAGATACTCCTTCTTTGAGCATATTGGTAAAAACTGCTTTGACTTTCTTTTTGCTTCCCAGTAAACCGATATAAAATGCTTTGGTTTTCAGTGATTCAATCAACGCACGCTGGTCTTCCAGGTGCCCGCGGCAGGCAATGACCAGATATGAAACCTTATTGATGTTTAATTTGGAAATGATATCGCCGGGGTCTTCGACAACGATGGTGTCCGCATCAGGGAAGCGTTCGGCATTAGCGTAAGCGGGACGGTCTTCGACCACAGTGACGCGAAAACCGGTTATTTTAGCAATTTTGGCGACCGCAAATCCAATATGTCCGGCGCCCAGGATGTAAACTGTCGGCTGCGGCAGTATTGGTTCGATTGATACCTGCATTGTGCCGCCGCAGATCAGTCCTTCGGGGGTGTCTGCGCGGCCCGTCATATCAAAATCCAGTATTTGCGGAACTTCTTCCTTTATTACTTTCATGGCGGCTTCCCAAACGCTGGCTTCGGTGCACCCGCCGCCGATCGAACCCAGAATTGTGCCGTCATTTCTGACCAGCATCTTCGAGCCTTCGGGGCGGGGAGTAGAGCCTTTCACCCGGATAATACTGGCCAGCGCACAAACGTCCCCATTATTTTTAATCCGGACTATTTCTTCGTAAATGTCTTCCATATGCCTTTTTCCTGATAATTATTAAGATAATTCTCAAAATATTAATAACGTAATTTTATGGTTATACTAGATTAATATTATTATAATAGTCAACTATTGACAAGGTCAAAATTTCGTGTTATTCTACTAAATAAGGTTAATGTTGATATACATGATTATATTAGTATACTATGGGGTAAACAAAAACAGTTAGCTATGACAATATATTACAAACCATTGAAACCAACAGCGGCTTTATTGGAGGAGCCAACTGACCGGATAGCAGGCCTGGCAAATGCCGGGATTTGTCCGCAGTACAGGTTGTATATTAACAGGAATATCATGAATGCGACGAAAATAGACAGCAGTTATTGTAGCTGAGTCAATGATAAGTAGATAATAATACAATATAAGGAAGGTATCGATGCAAAAACGTGAGAAACCATCCGGCGATAACCAGGCAGACACACTTTACAAGGAAATATTTTTCAGAAACAGCGGCCTCATTAGCGAAACTGAACAGAATATACTGCGTCGTTCGAGCGTGGCAATTGCCGGTGTTGGCGGCGTCGGCGGGTTGCTTGCGGAGAGATTAGTCCGAATTGGAATCGGCCGAATTAAAATAACAGATCCCGGTACATTCGAGAAAAGTAACTTCAACCGGCAGTTCGGTTCATCCATGAACACACTGGACCAAAACAAAGCTGAAGTAGTGTACCAACAGCTAAAAGACATTAATCCGAATGCTGAAATTTTATATGATAAAGTGGGCATCTCGGATGAGAGCAGCGCCAACAAATTTATTCATGATGCCGATATGATTATCGATGAGATGGATTTTGGAATGTTCAAACAGTCCATACGGCTGCAGCGGGCAGCGCGGCAACAGAACAAATACTACTTTTTCAGTAGCGCAATCGGTTATGGAGCGCTAATCGCTATCTTTGACCCAAAGGGACTTACGTTGGAAGAGTTCGACGGTTTACCGGCAAACGCTGATTTGGACAGCATCGAGAAATTGAAAATATCATTGGAGCGGGTCATGCCTCTGGTGCCTGCTTATATCAAATTGGCCGCTCGACAAGTATTACAAGAAGTGTATGCGGGGAAAAGAGCCGTTCCGACATCAAGTGTCGGCGTAGGGTTAACTTCAATTCTAACAGCCAACGAAGCGATTAACATTCTCTTCAAAAAGAGAGAAATTACAATAGCCCCTCATTATCTATACATCGATTTAATGGACCAGCGTTTCATCGTCGGGAATATGCAGACAGCGAACCCGTCAAACGTTACGTTCCAAATCTAAAACAATCGAATAAAAATAAGGAGAAATAAAAATGTCAGCACAAAACAATAAAGTTCAAAAACTAAAATATAAAACTATTGAGATTCCTCAATTAACCCGCGGTATCGCCCGAGATCTGACTGAAACTATTGGCAACACTCCCCTGGTGCGGTTAAATCGTGTTACCGATGGCGCCGGCGCTGAAGTAGTCGTCAAGCTTGAATCATTTAATCCCATCCACAGTGTGAAGGACAGGATCGGGGTAGCAATGATATTAGATGCAGAATCAAAAGGTCTAATCAACAAAAATACTGTAATCGTGGAGCCAACCAGTGGAAACACCGGCATCGCCCTGGCTTATGTTGCCGCCGCGCGCGGGTATAAGCTCATCCTGACGATGCCGGATACAATGTCCGTGGAGAGAAGACAGCTTCTCTCCATCTTTGGGGCACAACTGATATTGACTCCCGGCGCTGACGGAATGAAAGGTGCAATTAAGAAAGCCGAAGAACTGGCAGCCGCCAATCCGAATTACTACATGCCCCAGCAGTTCAAGAACCCTGCTAACCCGGAAATACACCGGTTAACCACGGCCGAAGAAATTTGGCGGGATACGGATGGCAGGGTCGACATTCTGGTAGCGGGTGTTGGCACCGGCGGCACAATTACAGGTATTTCTGAAGTTTTGAAACAGAAAAAGCCCGGGTTCAAAGCGATCGCTGTTGAACCTGCCGCGTCGCCGGTATTATCGGGAGGCAAACCCGGACCGCATAAAATCCAGGGCATTGGTGCGGGTTTTGTGCCCGACGTCTTCAAGCGGGAAGTTGTGGATGAGATTATTCAGGTTACCAATGAAAACGCCGGAACAACTGCCCGCAGACTGGCCAAAGAAGAAGGGATTTTAGCGGGGATATCTTCTGGTGCTGCGACCTGGGCAGCAATCGAAGTAGCAAAAAGACCGGAAAACAAAGGCAAATTAATCGTTGTAATAATCCCGGATACCGGCGAACGCTATTTGAGCACATGGCTATTCCAGGATGTAACGCAACCGCCGTCGACAATATAAATAAAAAGCCATAATAAAGTTAATTAACAAAATTTAAAGGGGAAAACTAAATGTCTTATAAAATTGAAACGATAGCTTTACATGCCGGACAGGAGAGTCCTGACCCGGCCACCGGTGCCCGGGCAGTCCCCATTTATCAAACAACGTCTTATGTTTTTAAAAGCTCGGATCATGCCGCGAATTTATTTGCTTTGAAGGAACTGGGCAACATTTACACCCGCATGATGAATCCTACCACCGACGTTTTTGAACGCCGGGTCGCCGCCATTGAAAACGGTACAGGGGCGCTGGCCGTATCCTCCGGGCAGGCAGCTATTACATTTGCACTATTGAATGTCTCTCGCCCCGGCGATAATATTGTTGCCGCCAACAACTTATACGGCGGCACCTACGAACTTTTACATTATACCTTTCCGAAATTGGGGCGGACCGCAAAATTCGTCGATTCCCAGAATTTGGAAGGGTTTAAGAAGGCGATAGACAGTCATACCCGCGCGATTTATGCGGAGACAATCGGGAATCCCAAACTGGATGTCCCCGATTTCGAGGGCCTGGCCAAAATTGCCCATGACGCCGGTATCCCGCTGGTGGTAGACAATACCGTCGGAGTTGGAATCGTGCGGCCGCTGGATTACGGCGCGGATATTCTGGCTACTTCTGCCACCAAATACATCGGCGGGCATGGCACTTCTGTCGGCGGTATCATTGTCGACGGCGGTAAATTCAAATGGAATAACGGGAAATTCCCGGAGTATACCGAACCTGACCCCAGTTATCATGGTCTGGTCTATTGGGACGTTTTTAAAGACTTTGCCGGTATGGGGAACGTCGCCTTCATTTTCAAAGCCAGGGTGCAGTGGCTGCGGGACGTCGGCGCGGCTTTAAGTCCCTTTAATTCATTCTTGTTCCTGCAGGGATTGGAAACGTTACCGTTACGACAAAAACAGCATTCCGCCAATGCGCTGGAAACTGCCCGTTTCCTGACCAAGCATCCGGCAGTGGCCTGGGTCAACTATCCGGGTTTGGAGAATAATCCGAACCATAAAATTGCCGAGAAATATCTAAAAGGGCAATACGGCGGATTAATCGGATTTGGGATAAAAGGCGGCTTGGAACCGGCTAAAAAATTCACTCAGAGCGTAAAGTTGTTCTCACACCTCGCGAATATCGGGGATGCAAAAAGCCTTGTTATCCATCCGGCCTCCACTACTCACGCACAGCTTACCGTCGAAGAACAAAAAGAGACTGGCGTTACCCCGGATTACATCCGTTTGTCAATCGGATTAGAAAATGTTGAAGATATTAAACAGGATTTAGACCAGGCACTAAAACAAGCTGTAGCCTAACAACCCGGAGACCATCGCTCAGGTTTCTAAAAACCTGGGCGAGGCAATGCCGGAGTATGATATTAAACAACTAAAAACTGCTAAATTGTTAGCTGCCGAAGAGCAGCGATAAAGAAATTATAAGTAAAAATACTTCATGACCGGGGACGAAAAGAAGTCCCCGGTTTTTATTGTCAAGCATATAACGATACATGGTGCTGCAATAATTAACTAAATTCCGTAATCAGTTGTCAAAATGGTACTCCCTGTGTAGGTACCAGCGAGCAAGCAGTACTCCGGCCTTCAGGTTTTCACTGGATCGAATCAATCAATGACACAAAACCGTGGAATGGCAGATACCGATTACGGTGACTGGAATGTCATTTTCCCAGGAATTTGAAGATTTCCGCGAAATCCGGCAATTCAGATGTCGGATAGACTTTAGCAAAAACCACTGTTTGCCCTTCATCGATGATAATATTCGCTCTCTCGGAAAAGCCGTCATTTTCCCGGAAGGCGCCGTATTTTCGGGCAATTTCGCCATGAGGCCAGAAATCGGAGAGCAGTCTGGTATTCTCGATATTCATCGATTTTGCCCAGGCTTTGTTCGAAGGCACGGAATCTACCCCAAGACCCAAGGGGATGGTATTCAATTCGTCAAAATTGAGATGGTTTTCTTCCAGTAATCTGATCTGGTCATGGCAAATCGAAGTCCAGGCCAGCGGTTTAAAGGATAGTAAAACCTTTTTGCCTTTTAATGCCGACAGCTTCACAATTTTACCATTCTGGTCTTTAAGCGAAAAATCCGGGGCTCTGACGCCGACTGCAATCATATTAACAACTCCTGTTCCCTTAATAAACTCAAATTTAATTATATTCTTCGATAGATGAAAAAGTTATAACACCGGGAAACGAATCGTTACAAAACTATGACATTATTACCCGGCGGTCTGATATGACCAACCTAAATATTGTAATCCACTACTTTCCTTTCGAGTTGTACTTTACCGATGAATTCGGCGGCTTTGACATGTTCGGGGTGCTTTCGATAAGATTCCAGGTCTTTGGATTCGTTAAACTCAGAGATCAGCACAAGATCGTAGAAATCCGCAGCATCACTGACGCTGATACCGACTTCGAGATATTTAACTTCTTTTATTTTGGATTGAAGTCCTTCAAGACTTGCTTTGATTTTCAGGGCATTTTCCTTTTTAGCTGCTCCTTCGGCGAAATCTTTAAGTTTCCACATTACAACATGCTTAACCATTTATCCGGTTCTCCTTTTAAAAAACGCGATCCTTCCCTTAATATTCCAATAATCAGGTGCTAAATAGCAAACCTGCTTTTCCTGTTAGCGGAAATATGTATATTTATTTGTGCGTGTATAAAAGTAGGAACGTTGAAAATGATTTAAAAAGTATTTGACCCGGACCAAGAGAAAATGTCGGCAAAACCTGTAAAAAACGAAATTACTATTTTACAGCGGTTTTGTCTTTTCCGGGCATGCCGGATGGTTCTGTTTTTAGAAACGCGGTAACTACCATCGGGTCGAATTGGGTCCCGGAACATCTTCTGATTTCCTGCCATGCTTCTTTTTCGGGAATTGCCTGCCGGTAGGGACGGTCGGAAGTCATGGCATCGAAAGCATCGGCTACTGCCAGAATTCGGGCGCCCAATGGTATGTCTTGCCCGGCGATTACCTGATGTAGTCCCGTGCCGTCATAATGGTCGTGGTGATGTTCGACGATTTCTACGACTTTTTCATTGACTACCGGCCTTACGATACCGGCGCCGACCTGCGTGTGAATCATCACGTGTTCGTATTCCTCGGTAGTCAGTTTTCCTAGTTTGTTCTGAATAAAATGGTCAACCGCAATCTTGCCGACATCATGCAGCAGACTCCCCCACCGCAAGTCCTCTAAATCATCCTTGGATAATTCGAGTTGCCGTCCGATAATTAGCGCGATCTCGGTTACCCGCCGCGAGTGTCCTGCGGTATACTTGTCCTTGGCTTCAAGGGCAAAAACCAGCGATTCGATGGAACCAAGAAAAAGCCGGCGGATTTCTTTTGTTTGCTGTTCCACTTTCTGCTGTAATTGGTCCTGATAACTCCTGATCTTAAGTTCGAGCATTTTTTTATCGAGAGTTTTTTCAATGTTAGAGGTAATCTCATCGAGGTTAAACGGTTTGGTAATATAATCGTCGGCTCCCAGCTTCATGCATTGGATTGCAAGGTCGGCTTCAGCCACGGCGGTGGCCATAATTACCGCCGTATCGGGGAAGGCGGACCTTAATTCCGGTAATAACTCCATTCCCGATTTCCCCGGCATTTTCATATCGAGCATTATCAGGTTAGCGGAAAATGTTTTCATCTTTTCCATTGCTTCATCCGAACTACCGGCCTCTTCACATTGATAACCTTCTTTTGAAAGCTTCTGACGCAGGAGCCGCCTGATGGTGGCCTCGTCGTCAACTATCAGAATCTTGTAATCGTGGTTGGCCATATTTAAACCTTCTTTGTGTGTTTTCACATAACCCCGTCTTATATCAGGACCCATAGCGACGTATCAGTGGGCATCGATGGGTAATTCCACAATAAATGTAGTTCCCTGCCCGTATTCGCTTTTTGCATATATTTGGCCGCCGTGTTCAGTTACAATTCCATGACAGATGCTGAGGCCGAGTCCGGTGCCTTTCCCTACTTCCTTAGTCGTGAAGAACGGGTCAAATATACGCTTCAGATTTACCTCGGAAATCCCGGGCCCATCATCGCCAAAACTGATTTTTACCATACTATTGGACACTTCGGTAGTGATGGTTAACTTGCCTTTCTGGTGTGCCTCCAGCATCGCAAATTCAGCGTTAACAATAATATTTAGAAAGACCTGTTGTATCTGGAAAGAATCCATCATTATTTCCGGGAGATTAACCGCTAGATGTTTTTCCACCTCAATGTTGTTTACTTTTTGCTCATAAGAACGCAGTTTCAATACTCCTTCGACCGCTGTATTGACCTGACTTCTTTGTTTGACCGGTGCGTGCTTTCTGGCAAATGTCAGCAGATTTTTAACGATAACGGCGGCACGCTGCGCTTCCTCGTAAATAGTGGCCAGGTTTTCCTTCATATTTTCGGGAACATCGCCTTCCATCAGCAGTTGTGAAAAACCAATAACACTGGTTAACGGGTTATTCAACTCATGGGCAATACCTGAAGACAGTTCTCCGATTGATGCCAGACGGT
>Ga0265316_10001075_pt1 | contig 29538 bp, 33 predicted proteins | sample 4522metaG_FD_202092 | JGI IMG/M metagenome (GOLD analysis project Ga0265316, IMG submission 202092) | Rhizosphere microbial communities from Carex aquatilis grown in University of Washington, Seatle, WA, United States - 4-5-22 metaG | ecosystem: Host-associated > Plants > Roots > Rhizosphere >...
ATTCAGGGAATTCGAGTTGAGCATCGCCTGCCGCACCGCATTTGCGATGTCCTGACTGTGATCTAGGAACGATTGGCTGTCGAGGGCATTCACCTGTACCGTGATCTGCTGGTTGGTCGGAAGTGGTGCGCCGCTCTGCGTCCCCCCGCTCCCTCCCCAGTCGGTCACGTTCCCGCTGCGATAAACATCCCCCTCGAACTGGACCGATTCCGGCGCCGTGTAGGTGCTGAGTGCCGGAGGCGTCGTCGCGCCGTCGCTCCCGCCGAACAGGCTCACCAGGCCGCTGATCAATGGCGCCAGCTCGAGTCCGCTCTCCAAGGCGTTCGCTGCCGCGCTGCCAATCGTATCGAGTGCGGAACCGCCGCCGGAGCTCGACTGTGAACTGGCACTGCTTTTGATCGCCTCCGTATTCTGACCTACCGCGTCTGCCTGTACCTGCTCAACCGAACGCAGTTGCTCAACCGTCGCCGTCAAAGTCGCCGCCGGATCGACCGCGGTTGCGGTGCCTTCCCCCGCGCCGCCGGCCGCCCCACCCCCGGCCAGGATCTGCGCCACTTGCGCCGGCGTCAGCCCTTTGTCTCCTGACTCCTGCTGCTCGACTAGGTCCACCAGTGACGTCGTCGGTGCGCCTGGCGGGATTTGAGCCGCTCCCAGTGCGTCGGCGAGCCTCGCCGCCAATTCGGCGAGTCCGCTTTCATCGTTGGCCACGTTTCACCTCGCTCAGAAGCTCCTGCTCCAGAATCACCATCGCGTGCACCTCGCGCGCGCTCAGCGTTCGCAGGTCCGGGTAGCCCAGGCGCTTCCACGCCTGAAACTCATCCAGCCATGCCCTGCTGTCGCCGGAGAGATAGGATTTCGGGCACACATCCGTCGCAACGCCCGCACGTGCCCACACCACCTGCGGCTCCGTCGCCAGCGTCGCCGCCGTCCATTTGCACCGGCGCTTTACCTCCAGCCCGTTTTTCCTGCATTCGTCGCACCTCCACCCGGCTGGATTCGAGAACTGGAAGTGGAATGCGACTCTCAGTTTTTTGTTTCTTCCGCGTTCAGACCGCACTCCGCCTTGATGGCCGCCACGACTTCCCGGCACAGCGCCTCGGGACCTTGCGCCGCCACCAGGTCGGCAGTTGCCTGCTCCCCGTCAACCGTCAGCCCCTCGATCTTGCGCAGCCCCCACCGCAGGTACACGCCGTCAATCTCGGCTGCCACCAGCGCCGCCTCCAGCTTCCCGCGCGCATCGCCCCCGGCTTCCAGGTGCTCCACTCTCCCGGCCAGTTCCCAAATCCGCTGCGTCAGCTCGATCCGCCGCCCGAAAGACATCCTTGCGATCGTGAACCACACCCCCGGCAGGGCCTTCGATTCGATTCGCCTTTCACTTGCGTACTCCATCGGTTCCCGCCTATCCGAACGCCACGTACATCTCGTCGTTGCCCGTCCCCTGCGCCCTGCTGCCCGAAAGCTTCCATTGCAGCCGTGTTAGGCTATCGTCGAACTCGGGGACCTCCGGAATCACGCTCTTCAAGTAGACGCCCGCAAGCTGGCTCGGCTGCTGTCCGAGTTGCAGCATCACTGCGATGGGCGAAGCCTGCCGCGCTGCCTGGTATAGCCCGCGTGTGGTATCGTCGTTCGTCTCAAACAGTTCCAGATCCGCCGTGACCGTCCGCATTCCCGGCGCGAGGCACAGCGGGATGATCGCCCCGAACTCCCGCTCGCGCTTGTCCAGCGCGTTTTGCAGCGTGACCTTCGCCGCAGTGATGGTCAGGAACTGGTCCGGATCCGTACCCAGCCACACCTGGCCCAGGTGCCCCGGGATGATCGAATAGCTGTAGGGGGTGAGCGCCGGCTCCGCCGGAAAGCCCGCCAGCCCCCCTTGCTGGGCCGTGAAGCTGGTGCTGTCGAACACGTCGGCCGCGATTCCGCTGAACTCGAACTCGTGGTAGTCGCCGTTGATGTTGATCTTCATCTGGTCCACCGCGGCCCCGCAGAGTACCCGCTGCACCGCGGCCGTTGGGCACCAGTAGTCGAAGATGCTCGCGCTCGCCAGCGCCGTCGCTGGCTGGTAAGTCACCGTCGGCCCGATCGGAGAGTTTGCCCCAGGCGTAACCGTAAACGGCGAGCTGAGTTCGACCGTCACCTGGTCCACAATCGAGCCTACGAACCGGAGTTCCCCTCCGAACGTAACCGCTTGTCCCGGTCCCAGGCCGTGCGGAGCCGCGAAGCTCAGCAGCTTTGTGTTCGCGTTCGCTGCTGCCGTCCCGCCGGCGAAGAACACCGGCGCTGCGCCCAGGCTGGCCTGGAACAACGGCCCGTAGACAGGCTCGGCGTTCGGCGTGTTCCAGCTCGTCATGTACGTCGTCAGGTCAAACGTAGTGCTCTTCCGCAGCCCCGCCGGGGTGCCGCCAAAGGTCCTCGTTCCCGTCTTGTCCTTCCGTTCGGGCCGTATCGTCTTCTGCTTCGCCGTGAGCTTCACGGCCGGAATCCGGTTCCCGCTTTGGATCGCCGGCACCTGCCCGTAGTTCGACTCCAGCCCCACGTAGAGCCGGTTGTTGTTGGATGAAACATAGTTGCACGCCATCGTTTCTCCCTTCCATCTGAGCCGGCCAATCTCCCGCCACGCCTCCGCGTCAATAGCTCACGTCCACGTCGAAGCTGATTTTCGCCGTTTGCAGGAAATTGCTGCCGCCCCTTTTCACCGGCCCGAACGTTACCTCATAGCCGCCGGCGTAGAACATTTCGCCGCCCCATTCGCCCCGGTGAGAGTCCAGAACCTCCGTGGCCGCTGCCGCATAAAGATGAAGGTCTCGGGCCAGCCTCTCCAGCCGGTCGTAAGAGACCCGTATCTCGACCGCCATGGCCGCCGTGCCGGAAAACGTCCGGAACTTCTCTTTCAACCCGTTCGACAGCTTTTCGCAGTACACATACACCGCCGGATACGTCACGCCGGCTGTCTTCTCCACCATCTCGAACGCCACGTTCCCGGATGCGATCTGCGCCGCCTCGATTGGCGCCAACTCCTCGTTCTCACGCTGTGCGAGGTTCGGCACAGTGAATGCCAGTCCGCTGCCCCCCGCCAGCATCTCCACCACCTTGCGTGTCGCCGCTGCTCCGATCGCTGGCATCGCTACCCCCTGCTGAGGACTCCCGTCAGGCGCAAAAACATCTCCGGGCGTTGCCCGCACGCCATCGGCCTGCCCTTTCTCAGTCCCTCCGCGGGCTCGGTCCAGGTTTGCCCCAGCCTGATCGGCGTATCGTTCTGCCGGGTCAACCCCGTAGGGAAGTAGCTGGCATAGACGTTCCAGCCGGTCGCGATTGCCGGAGGATCGACTGCCAGGATCGTCAGCGCGCTCGCCCCCGTCGTCGCGAGCGCCTCGACAGCGCTCGGTGCTCCTTCAATCCCACCCTGCCCGACCCAGGTCACGCTCACGAAGTACGTCGCCGCGGCAGCTTGTCCTGCCGCCGCCCCCAGTTCCGGCTGCGATGGCTTGGGCACCGGCGAGCTCGTCATTCCCAGCCCCCCGTCGCACAGCGATTGGCGAGCCCACTCCGCCATCCGGTCGAACTCCTGCCACTTGCCCAGGAAGCGATCGTTCAGTTGCCGGTTGTAGGCATCCCGGTATACCAGGCTCAGCGTCCTGAAAGTGTGCCACCTGTGCAGTGCTTCGGTCACCACCACGTGCCCCAGCCCCCGGGGTACGATCGAACTCCACAGAAGATCTTCCGATTCCTGCCGGCGCCGGAGCAGAGCATCCAGCTCGATTCCCAACTCCTTTTCCGCCAGCTTCAGCTTCGCCGTGAGGTCGATCCTTTCCGTCTTGGCGACGTCCAGGATCGCTGACTCGTATTCCACGAGTTCCTCAATCGTCGATATCGATCCATCGGTGAATAGCATCGTTCCTCGACCTCACGCCCCGCTTGGGCCCTTCATCCTTTCTTGCCGCCCTTCAGCGCCCGAAAGTCGGCATCCGAAAGCACCGTGATTTGCATCCTGCTCGCAGCTGCAATCTGATCGGCCGCTGTCTTTGCTTCCGCGGCCCGGTCCCTGAATTGCTGGGTCTCCTCTGCCGTCGCTATCCGTGCCTTTCCTTCCACAATCAGCAGGGCCGCCAGCGTCCTTGCCACCTCGCTGGCGATCCCCTCACGCCCTCCATCCGATGTCGGGAGACTGATCACCACTGCATAGGCTTCCGCGATCGTCTCGGCAACCTGCCGGACCTTCTGGTAAAACGCCCTCACGTCCATATACCCTCCCCGCCTTGTCTGTTAGCGTTGGGGCAGGCACTTGCGCCTGCCCTCAAACGGCCGCCAGCCAAACGCCGTTTGCCGACGGCCGATGGCTGACCGCTGATGGCTACTTACGAGTTCACCTGCACGCCGAACTGATTCCGGAGCACGCCCACACCGTACAGCACGTCCACCGTGAACTGCTGTGCCAGCGTGTTCGGCTGGTAGGTCAGCATGACTCGCATCCCGAAGTTCCCCAACTCGGCATACTCCGCTATCCCGCCCGTCCCGGGGAGCGGCTGCGTCAGGCGCCGGACCACTAGCCCCAGCGCGCTGCGCGTGAACGCCAGGTTGTGCGTATTCACCGGTGCGCTCCCGGTCTTGGCGACGAACTGGGACCGGAACACGAAGAAATCCTTGATCTTCCCCACCGTCCCGTCCACCAGCGCCCTCAGCCCTGCTTCGCCGGCTGTCTGGAACTCGCTGAAGCGCTCAATCTGACGCAGTTGCGCATACGTGTTTGCGTCCACCACCAGGTACTTGGGCTCGCTCGCCGGCACCTTGGCCTGGAACAGCTCCGTCTCGGCTGCGTCCACTATGGCTTCCGTGATCGGCGATCCGGCCGTACCCACCGGCGTATTCGATGTGAACATCGCGTACGTGTTCAGCAGATCCGTCTCGATCTTCTCGGCCAGCGCCACCATCGCCGGCTGCATGTACAGCTTCAGCAGATCCGGGACCGCCAGAACTTTGGTCACGTCCGGCACCTGGAACGTCGCCTCGGCGTGTGTGTTCAGCACGATTTGAGCGTTCCCCAGACTCGGGTTCTGCGTCTGCACCGTGCCGCCCTCCGACAGGTTGTTCGCCACGAGCGTGGGCGGGATCGGCACGTTCACCGTGTCGCCGCCTTGCGCGAGCGTCGGTTCGAAATCGCGATTGACCAGGTTCCCCATCACCAGGTTCCCCATCAAAGCGGGTAAGGCATCCACAGCCACCAGCTTCACAATCGCGTTCGCCACGTTACTTGAAGTAATTGCTGGCATTCTTTCTCCTCCAATTGGCCCTCGCCCCGTGCTCAAACGGCTCTGAGCGACTGCGAGGTGATTCGTACGATCTCTTGCCGGATCCGCTCCGCTTCCTCCGGACTCATCCCCGGCCGGATTCTGTCCAGATCGCTGACCACTGCTGCCGGCGGCGGTGGGGCTTTGTGCGCGGTCGTCACTCCCGACCCGCCTTGAATGCGAGCCGGAAGGAACTCCGGGTTCTCGCTCAGAAAGTGCGAAAGGTACTCCTTCACACTCACCTCCCCGTCGTCTCCCTTTGCCAGCAGCCGGCCGTCTTCCGCGCGGAAAATGTCGTCCTTCACCGCCTTGAACGCGATTTCCACCTTGGCCACGCCCAGCCGATGCAACTCCGAACGGATCGTTGCGCTCCGGTCCGCTTCCTCGGCCATCTTCCGGCTGCGCTGGTTCTCCGCCACCAGTTCGTTCAGCCGGCGCTCAAGCTGCTCCCGCTTCTTCTTCTCCTCCACCAGCTCGTTCTTGTAAGCGGGAGCCGTTCTCGCGTGCTCCCCCCTCAGGAACTCCTCGATGGTGTCTCTTACGATCGCGCGCACTCCCTCTTCGCCTTGCACCTTTTCTCCGTCCATAACCGCTCCTTACTCTGCCGACTCCTCAATCTCCTTCACGATCTGGTCCTTCAACTCCTGCCTCACGTCGCACAGATACTTCTGCGCCAGCTTCTTGAAGATCTCCTTGCGCAACGTCGGCGATCCCACTCCTAAGCCCAGAAGCCGTTGCGCATCGTCCAGCTCGGTCGAGAAATCGCCGATGTCGAACTCGTCCAGGCCCGATACATCCACCGTCAGCCCGTCCTGCCGCGCCGCCTCGATGGCCCGCAGCAATCGCTTCAGCGTGTCCTTGATCGCGTCTCCGTATGCGCGCAGCACTTCGTGTGTGACCGTGAAATCTCGTAGCTTGCTGGTTCCCGACTGCGTCGTCTGTGCGTCCCACGACTGCGGCATCAGGTAGCACACCCGGTAGATCTCGCTCTTCAGCCGGTTCAGGTTGTCCGCCGCGATCTGGTAGACCTTCCCTTCCGGCTCCGTCCACCCGAACTTGTCTCCAGGCGCTAGGTGAATGTAGTAGGACTCCCCGACAACCTGGTTGAACTGCCGCTCAGAGTAAATCACGGGCATCGCGAACAACCCCATCGTCAGCGCCCAGCCCAGAGCGTTCGACTTGTTGAAGTGTTCCAGTTGTAGCAGAGCCGCCTTGTTCATCAGCCAAAGCCCTTCCGAAACTTCCAGCTTGAACAGCGGCACGCGCCTCAGTCCGGCCAGTGCGTGTCTCCCCGCGTCCACCAGTTCTGGCACGCTCTTCTCGCCGGCTTTGTCCTCCACACGCCGGTAGATCCGGAACTCCTCTTTGTTGTAGTGGACCCACCGCGTTTCCTTGAACCACCCACCGTCCGGACTGTCCTGCCGCAGGCTCGTCGTCCTCAGGACCACCCAATCGAGGTTGCCCTGTTGGTCCTCGCTCCAATTGATTAGGTCTTCCGCCCGGTACTCGACCAGATAGGCCCGCGACGCGCCCCGTTGATCTTCCTCGGCCCGGTTTGCCGCGGGTTCGGCGATGCGCGGAAAGTCCACCAGGATGTAACTCACCCCAGCTAACAGCGCTTCTGCCAACTGCCGCCGGAAGAAATCGCTCAGGCTGGTCTGTTTCTGGTCGCAGTCCTCGGTGAACGCGGAGAAGAACGCCTTGCCGCCCTCGTTTTCTCCCACGAAGCTCAAAATCGGCTCGCGCCGGAACAGCGTCGCCGCGTACCAGTCGATAATCGATCCCACGTAGTTCTCATAAAACACCTGCGCCAGCCGTTCGGCAAACACATCGACCGGTTCCTTGTGCCGCCGGACCAGGTACTCCCTGGCGTTCGTCTTGATCTGCTCTCCGCCCGCATACAAATCGCGGTAGACCCGCCACATTGCCTTTCGGCGCTCATATTCCGGATGTTCCCGATCGATCTCCATCTCTGTCTCCCCGGTTCTCCCCGTCTTCCTTTGAACCACTTCAGTAACTGCTTGCCGCTAACGTTCTATAACAGCCTCGATCCTTGCTCCCCCATGAGAGGTTGAGGCCGGCACTCCTGCCAGATCAGGTACCCCAGGGCGTCCGATAAGTGAGTCCGCCGCGAGTCTTTCTCTTTGTCGATTACGGTGCTCTCCGGCTTGTAAGTCACCTGTTCCAGGTCTTTGACCAGCTCTGCGCACTTCTGGTCGATCACTAAGTGCTTCTCCGCCGATGCCGAACACAGCTTCGCGTTCACCAGCCCCACTCGTTCTCTCACCAGCGGATTCGCTTTCGGCACTTTGTAAGTAACGTTGCAGTAGCCCCCGCGCCGGAGGAAATCCCGGATGACCTGGTAGTCCGTTGTTCCCGCGGTCTGCATGTGGCTCCCCGATGCGTCCCCGTAGACGCAGATCCCCGCCTGGTGCCACGGGAAACGCGCCGCGAACTGCTCGCACGCCTCTTGCGTCGTCGCGCGGCTCAGTACGATCTCCGCCAGCACCCGCACGGTTTCGCCGGCGATCTGCGCCACCACTGAGCACATCGGATCCACGTTGAAGTCCAGCGCCCACAGCAGCGGCAGCGCCTGTTCGACGCTCACGTTCCCCGTGTGCTCCACCCGGTTGAACGCGTGATATACCAGTCCCGCGTTCAGGCTGATATACTTCCCCATCACTTCCTGCTCGTAGAACTTCGCGTCGTAGCTTCGCTTTAGCCTCTCGTAGAAGTCCGGAATCCTCTCTAGCAGATAGTGGTTCTCGAACGGCTCGGCGACGATCACTTCGTAGCCTTCCACCCGCTCCTGCAGGAACCGCCGGTACACCCAGTCGAATCCCTTCGGCGTCCACGTGGCGAACCCGCACAGCCGCGTCGCCTTCGGGTCCCGCAGCCGCCCCTCGAGCACCACCCACGCTTCTTCCTGCGTGTAAGTCAACTCGTCCAGTCCGAACCACGCCAGGTTGGTACCTCTTAACCGGTCGAATTCCTCCACCGCGCGGAACAGGATCCGCGACCGCGTGTCTTTCAGCACCACCGTGTTTTCTGCCTTGTTGTGCTCGTACGGAATGCCACCGCCGTCGAGGATTTCGAACAACGCCGTTTGCGTTGCGTCCCGCAGCATGGGATACGTGGGCGCCCCTAGAAGTCCCAGCCGTCCGCTGTTTATGTACGCCAGTTTGATCGCTTCCTGGCACAGCGCCTGGCTTTTCCCGGAGCCGATAGGTCCCGAGAAGCCCTTGAACCTCGCTTTGGATTGGTGGAACCTGGCTTGCGAGGCAAGCGGGCTGTACTCTATCTTTCGGGTACATGTTCTTTTTCTTCCGGTTCGACCCATGAGACCTTAATCTCCTTCGGCGTCTCCTCCAGGATTTCTTTTTCGAGCTGCAGCAGTCGGATGAGGTCTCCCACCGTCGGCTTCAGTTCGTTCTTGTCGAGTTTGTCGCCGATCTGCTGGATCGCCTGTTGCACCAACTCCTTCTTGTTCTTCGCCCGCTTCACCTTCTCCACCTGCTTGGTCTCCGCCATCTCTTCCGGCTTCGCCCCCCGTCTTGTTCCAACCGCCATCTTGCGGGTCCCTCTGCCTCGCCTAGAAATTACCACCCGTCGCTTTCACCTCCGCCAGCCCGAATCTCGGATCCCGATGAAAATACAGCGCAAAAAACATTGCTCTTGCTTGTGACTCCCCCACACGCCTCCCTTGGGGCCGTCACCCGAACGGTCGAAAATGGTCAGGGTTGGCTTGGTTGCCAAGCCGGAGGCAGATCCCTAGCGAATCAGAGGCCCAAGAGCCCGCGCGTGAATCTGGTCAGGAGGCGATCACTGGAACCAGGAACCTTGTCGCCGCCCACCGCCCTCATTCATGCAAAGGGAAGGGTCTCCTATGGATCGCTCCTTCGCTAGACTGAAGACGTGCCCCGCGCCGAGCCGTACGGAGTCTATGACCCGTTCGCTTGGTTCTACAACCAGGGGTGGGGCTGCGACTACCACCGGCAGGCCGCTCCGCTCCTGGTCGAGCACGTCTTTCCGCGGATGAGGGCGGGCGGACGGGTCCTCGACGTCTGTTGCGGCACCGGCGATCTGAGCCGCTTTCTCGCAGCCCACGGCTACCAGGTGACCGGGATCGACGGCTCCGAGGAAATGCTTCGCTTCGCCCGCGAACAGTCGCCCGGCGCTGAGTTTTGCCTGGCGGATGCCCGCCGTTTCTCGCTCGGCTCGCGCTTCGACGCCGCTCTGAGCACGTATGACAGCCTGAACCACATCCTCGACCTGGAGGAACTCGAGAGCGCCTTCTCCAGCGTCGGGCGAGCGCTCGTCCCGCGAGGCCTGTTCGTCTTTGACATGAATACGGAAGAGTCCTTTGAGACGCTCTGGTGCGGCTCGTCCGCGACCGTCGAAGAAACGGCCGCCGGGATCACGCGGGCGAGCTACGACGCGGCGCGGAAGATCGGCCGGGCGGACCTGACGCTGTTCCGGCTCGCCGAAGCCACAATCTGGGTGCGCTCCGACATCACGGTCTTCGAGCGGTGCTACCCGCTCGACGAGGTGACCGCCGCACTCGGCCGTGCCGGCTTCACAGGGATCGAAGCGCGTCCCGCCTGGGAGTTGGGGATGCGGGGCGACATGGGGGTGGGCCGGGTGTTCTTCTTTGCGGTGGCGGCTGACGTCTGACGGCTGTCCGAACCGCCTGCCCCACGGGGGGCTCAGTTCAACCCCCAAAACTGCCCTTTCGGATCTTAAGCCCTTCAGAAAGCACCCTTTCCGTGTAAGATGGTTGGTCTCAGCATCGGCCCGGCTCGGAGGGCGCTCTCCCGTAGGCGCTCGAAGGCTGGCAACCGTCCGCTGGGGGCTGTCCATGGGCATCAATATTGGCATTGACATCGGCGCCATTAGTCTAAAGCTCGCAGCTCTGGGCAGAGTTGAGGACCGCGCTGCACTCGAATCCCTCTGTGCCGCCAACCCCTCGTTCCGTCTCATGAACTGGGACGCGCAGGCCGGCAAGCGCGTCCCGCTGGTCCTCTCCGATTACCGGCGGATCACCGGAAGCCCGATCCAATCGACCTTCGACCTGTTACAGGAGTTCTACGAGGTCATCCCGGAGACCAAGATCGAAGGTATTCGGGTTACGGGCTCAGGCAGCCGCACTATCGCCAAGATTCTCGGGATCTACTTCGAGAACGAGTTCAAGGCCATCGCGCGCATGGTGGGCGCTTTCTATCCCCAAGTCCGCACGGTGTTCGAACTGGGCGGAGAGAGCGCCAAGTACATCCGCCTGGAGCAGCCGCCCGGCGGCGGCCAGCCCTCGATCGTGGACTACGACCGCAGCGGCGAGTGCGCGGCCGGAACGGGCTCATTCCTCGACCAGCAGGCCACTCGCATGGGCTATTCGGTCGAAGAGATCGGCGCGGTGGTCTGCGAGGCGAACTGCGCGGCGCGGATAGCGGGCCGCTGCTCGGTGTTCGCCAAGTCCGACATGATCCACGCCCAGCAGAAGGGCTACACGCCGTCGGAGATCCTGCGCGGCCTGTGCGACGCCGTTGCCCGCAACTTTAAGAGCGGCATTGCCAAGGGACGGCCGGTCACCGCGCCCGTCGCGCTCATCGGCGCGGTTTCGCAGAATGCCGGCGTCACGGCGGCACTGCGGGAGACGTTCGGGCTCAAAGAAGGCGAGTTGTTCGTCCCCGAGCTGTACGCCTGGTGCGGTGCCGTCGGAACCGCCATTCTCGAAGCTGAGGAACGAAAGAAGCGCTCCCTTCGCGAAATTCACCGCCTGAGCCAGCACGACGGCGAAGAGCGGGTGGAAGACGCTAACCCGCTGTCTATGGAGAAGGTCGTGCTGTTGCGCGACCGCGTCCCGGCATATGTTCCGCCTGCTGGTGACGCGCCGATTCCGGCCTATCTGGGCATCGATATCGGCTCGGTCTCGACCAACGTGGTGGCCACCGACGAGCACGGCACGGTGATCCAGGACATTTACCTGCGAACGGCCGGCCGGCCGATCGAAGCCGTGCAGAAAGGGTTGACCGAGGTACAGGCGCAGTGGGGCCAGCGACTCCGGATTCAGGGAGTCGGCACCACGGGTTCCGGGCGGGAGCTGATCGCGGAGCTGGTCGGCGCCGATGTGGTCAACGACGAAATCACGGCCCACAAAACCGGCGCGCTGCACATCTCCAGCACGCTCGGCGGCGAGCCGGTTGACACTATCTTCGAGATCGGCGGCCAGGACTCGAAATTCATCTCCATCGAGAACGGCATCGTGGTCGATTTCGCGATGAACGAGGCCTGCGCCGCGGGCACCGGGTCGTTCCTCGAGGAGCAGGCCGAGAAGCTCGGCATCAGCATCAAGGGCGAGTTCGCGAAGCTGGCGCTTTCCTCGGCGCGGCCCACGCGGCTGGGCGAGCGCTGCACGGTGTTCATGGAGCGCGACGTGACTGGTTGGATGCTGAAGGGCGAAACGGTGCCGGACATCGTGGCCGGCCTGGCCTATTCGATTGCCCTCAACTATCTGAACCGCGTGGTGCGCGGGCGCAAGATCGGCAAGGTCATTTACTTCCAGGGCGGCACGGCCTACAACGACTCGGTGGCCGCCGCCTTCGCCAGCCTGCTGGGAAAGAAAATCACGGTGCCGCCGTATAACGGCGTCGTGGGCGCGATCGGCATGGCGCTGATCGCCCGGCAGTGGCACCTGGCCACGCGAGGCGTATCGCGCTTCCGGGGGTACGATCTCTCCAGCCTGCAGATGGCGACGCGCGACTTCGTGTGCAAGGCCTGCACGAACCTGTGCGACATCAAGGAATTCACCATCGAGGGGCACAAGAGCTACTGGGGCGACAAGTGCTCCGATAAGTTCCGCAAGCCGTCGACAACCGGACGCAAGCCGGTGATCGAGGACCTGTTCGCGTTTCGCGAGCGGCTGCTGGAAGGGTTGTCCGGTCAGCCGGCTGCGAGCGGCGCGAAATTCCAGCGCCTGCCGGGCAAGCTGTGCGTGGGGCTGCCGCGAGCGATGTCGACCTTCGAACACCTGCCGTTCTGGCACCGCTACTTCACGGAGCTGGACATCCAGGTGGCGCTCTCCCCGATGACCGATCCGAAGATCGCGGCCGCGGGTCTTGAAATGGCGCTGGCCCAACCCTGCTACCCCATCCAGGTGGCGCATGGGCACGTGGCCGCTCTGATCGAGATGGGTGTGGATTACGTGCTGGTTCCGAACCTGCTCAATGCCGATATGGGACCGGAAGGCACCGGAACGGCGCACTTCTGCCCGTGGAACCAGACGCTGCCGTTCGTCCTCCAATCGTCGCCGCGTCTGGAGCCGCACGCGCACATGTTCCTGGTGCCGCGGCTGCACTTCCAACTCGGTCGCGATCAAGTGAAGAGCGGGCTGTACGAAGCCATGCGGCGGCTGGGCGTGAGCCGGCGCGCTAGCGACCGCGCCACGGACGCGGCCTACGCCGCGCAGCGGGAGTTCCAGAGCCGGCTGCTTGAAGCCGGGCGGAAGGCACTCGAGGTGCTGGACCATACCGGTGAACCCGGGCTGTTGCTGGTGGGCCGGCCCTATAACATTTACGACCGGGCGGTGAACTGCGACATCCCGCGCAAGCTGCGCCACCGTTACGGGGCCAACGTCATTCCCATCGACTTCGTGGTGACGGGGCGCGAGCCGGTGGACGACCTGCATCCGAACATGTACTGGGCTTCGGGCCGCAAGATTCTGAGCGCGGCGCGGTTGGCTTCGACCCGCCCCAATCTGCACGTGGTCTATATCTCGAACTTCAAGTGCGGCCCCGATTCCTACATCAAGCACTTCACGCGCGAGGCTGCGGGCGCGCCTCTGCTGGTGCTGCAGTTCGACGGCCACGGCAACGACGCCGGCTACATGACCCGCTGCGAAGCGTATCTCGACAGCAAAGGAATTCTGCGATGTTACAAGTCGGGGATGGAAACGGATCCGGCGCCCGCCGCAATCCACTAGCCGGCAAGCGGGTCTTTATCCCCCCGATGGCTTACGGAAGCGGGAGGACCTTCGCCGCCGCTTTCCACGCGCTCGGCCTCGATGCCGACATCACACCGCCCTCCGACAGCCGCACCCGCGAACTGGGCGCGCGCTACACTTCCGGCGACGAGTGTTATCCCGCCAAAGTGACCGTGGGCGATTTCATGAAGGTGTTGGAGCAGCCCGGCATCGACCCGGCGCAGGTAGTGCTCTTCATGCCCACCGCGGACGGCCCCTGCCGCTTCGGACAGTATGCGCCGTATCTGCGACGCATCCTGGAGGAGAACGGCTATCCGCACACCAGCGTGATCTCGCCTTCGAGCCATGACGGCTATGCGGATTTCGGCGACCTGGCGCGCCAGTTCGTGCGCACGGCGTGGCGGGCGCTGATTGCGGCCGATATCCTTCAGAAGGTTCTGCTGCAGCACCGGCCCTACGAGGCGGAGAAGGGTGGCACCGAGGCCGTTTACGAGGAATGTCTGGTCGATGTGTGCCAGACCATCGAGACCGCGCCGCTCGAGCCGGGAACGCAACTGAAGGCCATGCGCGAGGCGATGGTGCGTTCCCGCGACCGCTTCCGCGTTCTGCCGGTCCGGCGCGACCGCTCGACGCCGCTCATCGGCATCGTGGGAGAGATCTTCTGCCGCCTACACTGCTTCTCGAACGAGGACTTGGTGCGGCGCCTGGAGGAATACGAGGCCGAAGCCTGGATCTCGGACATCACCGAGTGGGTGTGGTACACGATTTCCGAGCAGTTCCGCAAGCTGCACCTGGTGGGGCGGCAGTATTCGCTGGACGCGTTCAAGGCCTGGATCCGCAAAAGGGTGCAGAAGCACGACGAACATGTACTGCTGGAGCCGTTCCGTGACGACTTTGTGGGCTACGAAGAGCCGCCGGTCGAGGAGGTGCTCGAAGCGGCGCGGCCGTATCTGCCGGCGGATGGCGCGCTGGGCGAAATGGTCCTCAACGTGGGCAAGGCCATCTGCCTGGCTAAGAAGGGTGCGGACGGAATCATCGACATCAGCCCCTTCACGTGCATGAACGGCATTGTTTGCGAGGCCGTTTACCCGCGGGTTTCGCGGGATCTGGGCGGGATACCGATTCGCAATTTCTATTTCGATGGGACGCAGAACGACCTGGACCGCGATTTGGGCGTGTATCTGGAACTGGCACGGAATTATCAGCAGCGGAAGCAGTGGCAGCGGGCGTGGCCGGCGGGGGTGGGGGGCTAAAGTGAATCTTAGCCCTGCAGCCAAGAAGCGGGATCGGCCAGCAAAACGGAAGGTTGTCTACAAGATCACCTACCCTAACGGAAAGATCTATGTGGGGCAGGACCTAACCGGCAGTATCAACTATTTCGGTAGCGCGAACAGCGCTTTCGTGGCCGCAGACTTCACAAGAGAACAGAGCCGAGACTTCACGGTCCGCAAAGAGATTCTATGGGAGTCGGATACGGCAACGGATGCCCAGGTTGATGCCAAAGAGATCGAGTTCATTATGGAACTACGTTCAAACGATCCTACACTGGGGTATAACCAAACGCTCAAGCCACAGTCGCGTTTCAAGCGAAAAGGCACCGCTAGGCAGGAGACAGAGATTTAGTCTAGTCTTCACCCTCCGAAGAGTTGGTGTCGCTTGCCGGGTCAATCACGCCGGTGTAGCTTGAAGTTGCGAGCCTTCTCGAGAACATCGTCGAGGACCTGAAGTCGCTGCCGGCCGCCAAGCTGGAAGTAGCCGCTGACTTCGTGCACCGTCTCAACCGGATCAGCGGGGACGAGCGGCAGACGATCCTCGCTCGCACGGCCGGAGCGCTCTCGCCGGAGGAAGCCGACGAGTTGGATCGGGTTATCGAGGCGGGCTGCGAGAAGATGGATGAACACGGCTGGTAGTGTCCTGCTGGACACGAACGTGGTCGTCGCGCACTCGTATTCGAGTTGAGTGTTCGACGGTCGGCGGTCAGCAGCACTGATATACTCGAAGTGCAGAGGCTGGATATGGACAGAGCCAACGATCCTCGCTACAACTTCGACGCCGATCCATCTCTGGACGAGATAATCGCCCAACAGGGAAAGGGACCGATCAGCGACCTGTCCGTCCTGCACGGCGACTTCTGGCCGGAAGACGAGCCCATCGAGGATTTCCTCACGGCGCTCCATGAGTGGCGCGGCCACAATAGGGCAGATCCCGCGGCATGACCCGTGTCGTCGTCGATACCGACGTCGTCTCGTTCATCTTCAAGAACCATCCGATCGGCGCTCTTTACGAAGCGGACCTCGCCGGTTGCACCTTGCTGATCTCGTTCATGACGCTTGCGGAACTGGATCGGTGGGCCATCCAATCCAAGTGGGGACCAGCGCGCCGTGAATGGCTGCGACTGCATCTCGATCGATTTGCGCTGCTGCCATACAGCCGCAGGCTCTGCGCCATGTGGGCGGAAGTGACCGTGGCCGCGCAAGCGCGCGGGCGCCGGATCGAGTGCGCCGACGCCTGGATCGCCGCCACGGCGCTTCGGTACGACGTGCCGCTCGTGACTCACAACCGCGGCGACTACTTGGGCGTGCCGGGTTTGAAACTTATTTCCTACGGGCAATAGCTCAGGTTTCGGGACGGAGTGCCGCGGTCAGTCAACGCCACGGGATGCAGCGGCGGCTGCGGTTCCGTCTCCGGCGTTTTCTTGTGGTCGGAACAGGCTGGCGCTATTCTGAAAGCCAGGAGGCCGGCGATGGCGAGTCTCGATTGGTCACAATGCCCCGAGGTGGAGAGCGTCCCGGGCAAGGTGAGTGGCGCGTGGGTGCTGCGGGGAACCCGTATGCCTGTCGCCGCGATTTTCGAGAATATCGAAGCCAGGGCCAGCATCGACGACATCATGGAATGGTTCGACGGGCTTGACCGCGAACAGGTCAAGGTGGTTATCGAGCTCGCGGCGCGCAGTCTTGATAAGGGGCCCATCGAGCGCCAGGCGATTCTCGCCCGCACGGCGGGAGCACTCTCGCCGGAGGAAGCCGACGAGTTGGACCGGGTCATCGAGGAAGGCTGCGAGAAGACCGATGAACACGGCTGGTAGTGTCCTGCTGGACACGAACGTGGTCGCGATCACCCCGCTTTCTTCAAGCCCTCGCGGATCGCCTGCTTGAGCACGGTCTGATAGCCAGCGCCTGTTTCTTCCGCGATCCGCTTGGCACGCTCGAGATCCATGATCGGGATGCGGATGGAGATGGCGCGGGTGGCGTTCTCCTTGGCCCGCTCCATGAGCTCTTCGAGGATCTTCGGATCGGTTCTCTTGACCTTCAGTCCCTCGGAACGGCTCAGCTTTCCTGCCTTGAGCGCGCGAGCGAACTCGCGCTGCGTCTCGCGGTGGCCCTGCGGCGTCGCGTACCAGCCGGCCTCCTCGCGGTCGGATTTGAACTTGGGAACGTCAGTCGATTTGCGGCCCATACTCCCTCCTCTCTGCGGCGTTCATCTCATATGCGGCACGGTACGGAAGAGCTTCCGGCGAATCGTGAACACCACGACCAGGTAGCGTTTGGACGCCGTTCTCCCGAAGAGCTTCCAGCGCCCTTCGCCCATGACGGTTCTCGCCCGGATGGTCACGTGCGGGCGGGCTGCGGTTTCTTCGACCTCGAAGGGCGTAACCGTGTGGAGCATGATGTGGCCCACATTGGAGGCGTCCTGGTCGAAGCCTTCGATATCGGCGACCACCTGACGGAGTATATACCGTAACTGTATATACAGTCAATTCGGAGCGGACGGAGAGGACAAGCTGAAGCTTATCCTACGAGCAGGCGCCGGGCCTCGGCGACCAGAAACAGAGAGCCGGCGATGAAGATGGCGTCATCGGACGCGGCTTCTTGGCGGGCGATGGCCAGCGCTTCTTCGAGCGTGGCGGTGGTACGCAGCCGCGGATGATCGGTCAGCTCACGGATGGTCTCCGGCCGGAGGGCGCGCGCCATCTGCAGGGCGGTCGCGAGGACCTGGTCGGCGAGCGGGAACAGGATCGCGCCCATCTCTTCGACCGCCTTGTCGCGCATGGCGCCGTATATGAGCCAGACGCGGCGGCCGTCGAAGAAGCGGTTGATGTAGGCGGCCAGCGCGCGGGCTCCGGCGGGATTGTGAGCGCCATCCAGGATGATCTCCGGCGCAGCCGAAACCCGCTCCAGGCGGCCCGGCCAGCGTGTCTGGCGGATGCCCTCGCGAATCGCCTCGGCCGGGAATCCGAGCTGGTCGAGGGCCACCACCGCCGTCACCGCGTTGGTCACCTGGTGCTCCCCGGCGAGCGGGCAATCGATGCGGTATTCGCTCGGCCCCACCGTCCGGAAGCAACTACCGCCGGGATAGAGGGCCAGGTCGGCGACGCGCCAATCCGAAGTCCACACGGGTGCTATGCCCAGCGCGGCTGCGGCGGCGGCGAGCGTTTGAGCGGCCTCCGGACGCTGCGTCGCGAAGACGGCCGGTACGCCGGGTTTGAGGATGCCCGCCTTCTCCTCGGCGATCGCGCTCAACCCGCGGCCGAGGAAGGCCTCATGGTCGAAGTCGATGGGGGTTATCACCGCCAGGCGCGGCAGGACCACGTTGGTGGCATCCAAACGGCCTCCCAGGCCGACCTCGAGCACGGTGGTCCGCACCTGCGCCTCCCGGAAAGCCACGAAGGCCATGGCGGTGACGGTCTCGAAGTAGGTGGGATGCAGGTCGAGCGCGCCCGAGGCGATGAGGCGCTCCGCCGCCTCATGCACCTGGTCGAACGCCGCAGCGAAAACCTCGCGGCTCACCGGGCGGCCTGATATGCAGATGCGCTCGGTGGGCTCGGCCAGGTGCGGCGACGTGTAAAGGCCGGTCTTCATCCCAGCCGAGCGCAGGGCGGACTCGATCATGGCGCAGGTGGAGCCTTTGCCGTTGGTCCCGGCGACGTGGATGAAGTCGCCCACGCGGTGGGGATTGCCCAGCGCTTCGAGCAGCACCGACACCCGCTCGAGCCCGAGCTTGGCGGCCTTCACTTCATTGCCTAGCGAGTACAGGAACCGGACTGCATCCTCGTAATTCATGCTTGCGCGCGTTTGCCCCTCAAGAAAGCCATTCTACCGGTGGCCACCAGCAGCAGGCAGCCGATGGCCAGCTTGGCCTCGAAACGCCAGACTGATGGGACGCCGTCCGGCGGCACGAGCGAGAAGGCGATGCCGGCGATGGTCACCACCAATCCGGCCGTGGCGCTTAGGCGCAGGCCGTGGCGGACGGCGGTGGCGAAGAGGTAGAGGAACGGGATGAAGTACGTCACCACTGTCATATCCACCAGCAACTGGTAGCCGGTCCGCAGGTCTTCGCCGAGGAGCATGGCGAGCAGGAAGACGGTGCAGGCGGCGGCTTGGCTCAGAATCGCGACGTGCGGCGTCTTCCAGCGAGGGTGTAGGCGCGCGAAGGCCGCGGGCAGGTAACGGTCCAGTCCTATGGCGAACGGGACCCGGGCGCAGCCGGCGATCCAGGCCCCAAGCTGGCCGGTGATGCCGAAGGCGATGAGCACCGCCACCAAGGGGGCGACGAGCGGCACGCGGAGCCGATCCCCGGCCACGGCCGCCGCCTGCGCCAGACCGGAGACGATGTTGACCTGGCCGGGAGTCAGCACGGCCAGGACCGCCAGCGTTCCGGCGATGTAGAACGCCGCGATGGCCAGCCCGCTGATCCAGGCCGCTCGCGGGACGTTGCGGCGCGGGTCGCGAATCTCGCCGCCCATTACCGCTCCGAGTTCGAGGCCGCCGAAAGCGAAGGCGATCTGGGACCAGAAGTTGAGCCGGTCCCAGTTCCAGCGCGGCGCGAGATGGAGGGGCGTGGCCGAACCGTGGCTTATCCAGACGGCGATGCCCAGCCCGACCACCAGCAGGCCGGCGGCGTAGGTCGCCAGGGCCCCCGCGTTCTGCGTCCACTTGCCTACCCGCAGACCCACCAGGTTCGTGATGGTACCGATCCACAGGAGGGCCAGCGACGCCGGGATGACGAAGAGGCGCGTGTCGCCCAGCCAGGCGTGACTCGATCCCAGGCCGTAGACCGCCATGGCGATCCCGGCCAGAAGCAGGTTGGGAATGTAAAACAGGTTGCTGAGCCAATAGCACCAGCCGCACAGGAAGCCGTGCCAGTCGCCGAAGCTGTTTCGAGTCCAGGCGTAGAGGCCTCCCTCTTCGGGGACTTCGGCGGTGAGGTGCGAGACCGCCAGGGCGGAGGGGACGAAGAAGAACGCCGCGGCGCCCAGCCACAGGCCGATGGAGTCCGGGCCGGTGTGCGCCGCAGCGGCGAGCCAGCGAATCCCCACTACGGCCGCGATGTTGAACAGGACCAGATCGCTCAGGCCGAGTTCGCGCGCGAGGGCGGGTTTGCGGTCGGGCATGAGGTCATCCTTATCGTAGCGTGCGAAGCGATGAGGTTTCCGCACCTGTTAAATCAGTTCCCAACTCTGGTATGCTACTCGCGGTTACCGGCGTTTTGCGGAGGGCCTCGGGTTGTTGCCTGCGGTCCAGATGGGACTTCAGTGAAGGGCTGGATTGTTGCTGCGGCGTGCTGTGCGATCTTCGCTGGCATCCAGTGCGGACCGTCAGCTTGGGCGGACCCAATAGTGGGCTTGTCTATATTTGAGACCCAGTATTCCTGCCCTGCCAGAGGACCGGAAAGCGTAGAGGATCTCTCGGTTAGGGGCTTCACAATCGGCGCTTCCACGATTCGAGATGTTCAGAAGCGTTTCCCGGGAACTCTGTCGGTGAAGCTGACCCACGAGGTGGAAGAAAATGCGGGGTGTCAGTGTCTGGTACGGAGTTGCTGCAGCGCATGCCCGATGCGTGCGGGTGCGCGACCGGCGTTCGGAGGCAGGAACTCGTCGAGATTGCATGCTGCAGTGTAGAGCCTCCGCTTGACAGCCAGCGACAGGTATAGTGTAGGTGAACAGTTCAACTATCCAACAGCCATGTCGATCGTCATCGTCAAGAACAAATATCAGGTCGTCATCCCGCAAGGCGTCCGGGAACAGATCGGCGTGGCCGTCGGCGACATCCTGGAGGCGAAGGTGGAGCGGGGACGGATCGTGCTCACGCCAAAGTCGTTGGTGGATCGCGCGATCGCCGAAGGCCTGGAAGACGTGCGGAAGGGACGCGTGCGCGGCCCGTTCCATACCGCCGACGAGATGATCGGCTCCTTCAAGGGGCGCAAGCGCCCCACGATCCGCAAGGCATCCTGACTCCCATCACCTGGGCGCACACCCGGCGCGCAGAGAGGGACTACCGCGGCGCGCCGCTCGCGATTCAGAAGGCCTTCGAGAAGCAAGTTCGGCTGCCGGCGACGAACTTCAACCACCCCTCGCTGCACGCCAAGAAGTACGACGAGGCCGCCGGCCTCTGGCAAGCGCGCGTGAACCGCGACTGGCGCTTCTATTTTCTGATCCAGGACGATACGTACCTTATCGTGGCGATTGTTCCGCATCCGAAATGACGCGAACCGAGTGCCGAACGCAGGCTGGCCGCTGGTCAACGCGGATTGACGCGGCTTCGAGAGAAATGGTCGATTGGCGTTCATCCGCGGCCCATCCTCTCAAGCGTGCGCCACAGCCAGCCAGCGCATGTATACTCGCAGGAAGGGATCCCGCGCCCGCTTATGCAGGTCGGACTCATCGTCGCGCTGATTGCCGCGCTATCCGCGTGGGCCCAGACCCAGCCCTCGCAATGGGACGCGGCGATGGAGGCGGGCAAGACGGCCTACGAGCAGGGCCGCTATGACGAAGCCGAGAAGCAGGTGCAGGCCGCGCTCGGCGAGGCCGAGAGCTTCGAGAAGAACGATCCGCGCCTGGCAGCCACGCTCGACCAGCTCATCACCGTCTATCGCACCGAAGGCAAGCCCATGCTGGCCGAGCCGCACTACCACCGGCTGCTGGGCATCCAGGAAGGTACCTGGGGACCGATGGACCCGCGGCTGGTCACGGTACTGAACGGCCTGGGCACCCTGTACACGGCGAACCGCCGGTGGGTGGAGGCCGAATCGATCTACCAGCGGGCGCTGGCGATCCGCGAGAAGGCGCTGGGCGGAGAACATCCCGAGGTGGCGGCGACGCTCGAGAGTCTGGCGGCGCTTTATGCCGTACAGGCGAAATTCGACAACGCCGAGGCGTACTACATTCGCGCGCTGGGGATCCGCGAGCGGTCGCAGGGCATGGAGCACCTGAGCATCGCCGCCACGCTCGATGGCCTGGCGGGGATGTACCGCGACCAGGGGAAGTTCGCCGCGGCCGAACCGCTGTTCCGGCGCGCCCTGGCCATCCGCGAGAAGGCGCTGGGGCCGGACCACAGCGAGCTGGTGCCAAGCCTGGACAACCTGGCCTGGGTCTGCTACGCCCAGCGCAAGTACGCCGAAGCCGAGCCGCTCTACGGACGCTCGCTGCTCATCTGGGAGAAGGCGGTAGGGGCCGAGCATCCCACCGTGGCGACCGCGCTGGACAACCTGGCCGGCGCCTTCGTGGCAGAGGAGAAGTTCGCCCAGGCGGAGCCGCTGTACCAGCGCGCCCTCTTAATACGAGAAAAAACCACGCTGTCCAACTACGACAAGCTGGCCTCGGTCTACGTGGGCGAGAAGAAGTACCAGGAGGCGGAGCAGATCTACCGCCGCGCGCTGGCGTTCGCCGAGAAGAGCATCCAGCCCGACAGCGTCCAGGTGGGCATGGTCTTGGAGCGTTACGCCGAGCTGCTGAAGCTGATGAACCGCAACGGGGAAGCGGAGCGAATGAGGGCGCGCGTCCGCCAGATCCGGCAGCGGCTGGCGCAGGAGGCCGGTGCGCCTAAGCCGTAAGCCAAGGGACCGGAAGCGGCCGTTAGAGCGCGTCGTATCCTCACCACCCGCGTCTGCATCTTAAGGCCATGGAGGTTATCCCCATGCCAAATGCAGCCCCTGCTACCGTGAAGATCGTCCGTTTCCATCGGACCGGCGGTCCCGAAGTCCTCCAACTCGACGAACTCCCTCTTCCGGAGCCTGCTGCCGGTGAGGTCCGTCTCCGCGTAAAGGCGATCGGCCTGAACCGCGCGGAAGTCATGTTCCGAATGGGCAGATACCTTCAATCGCCCAAGCTGCCCTCGAAGCTCGGGTACGAGGCCTCCGGAATCGTCGAGGCTGTCGGCCCCGATGTGGACCGAGGCTGGATCGGCAAGACGGTCAGCACAGTCCCCGCTTTCCCTGCGACCGATTACGGCGTCTACGGCGAGGTCGCCATCGTTCCCGCTTACGCGATTGCCGCCTACCCCGACCGGCTCTCTTACGAGGAGGGGACCAGCATTTGGATGCAGTACCTCACCGCCTTCGGCGCGCTGATCCATCAAGGCCACCTGGTAAAGGGGGATTTCGTCCTCATTACCGCCGCGAGCAGCAGCGTGGGCATCGCCGCTATCGAGATCGCCAAGGCCGAAGGCGCTATCAGCATCGCCACCACTCGCACCTCAAAGAAGAAAGCCGAACTCCTCGCGCTGGGCGCCGGCCACGTCATCGCCACGGAAGAGGAAGACCTCGCCGCCCGTGTGAGCGAGATCACATCCGGCAAGGGCGTTCGGATCGTCTTCGACCCCATCGGCGGCAAGGGGCTCGAAGGCCTCGCGGCAGCCGCGGCCGCGGGCGGCATCATCTTTGAATACGGGGCGCTCGCCGCCGAGCCCACGCCGTTCCCGCTATTCACCGTTCTCGGCAAGCACCTCACCATCAAGGGGTACACTCTCTTCGAAATCGTCGCCGATCCGGCGGTTTCGTCGAAGGCCAAGCAGTACATCTTCGATCATCTGGCCTCCGGCGCCTTCAAGCCGCGTATCGACAAGACTTTCCCGCTCGCCAACATCGTGGAGGCTCACCGCTACATGGAGTCCAACGCGCAGATCGGCAAGATCGTTGTGACTGTCTAGACCAGCCGTCGTGGACCGGCGGCCTACTTCTCGGTTTCGAACAACGCAGCCCGCGGCGAATCCGTTTTCTTCGAGAATCCGGCAAGCTTCCGAGCCCGATAGAACTCGAAGCTTACCCAACCGGCACCTCAACCTGAGTCACGAAAACTTCATCGTGAAAGCGTCGGGTGAGTTCGGACGGGGCTGCCGTTTCGAAGAACAGCGTGAGCGCCTCGATGAGGTTGGTTCGCGCTTCTTCAATCGACGCACCCTTGCTCGCAATGTCGAGTTCCGGGCAGAACGCCACAAAACCGTCGTCCTCGCGTTCGATAATCGCCCTTAAGCGCTGCGCTGGCTTCATGATCCGAGTCCACTCCCCAAGGCCGTCCCAATCCGCTCCCCCAATCCGCGGTTACACTATGGAGTTACGCCCCGGCCGGGGGTGTGAAAGACTTTTTTCGCCCCGCGAACGTCATTGAGAAGGAGCCGTAGAGTTGATCTTCCGCGAGGTCGAGGACCGCGACCTGATCGCGCGTGCCCGCCGTAAGGATGTGGAGGCCTTTAACCTCCTCGTCTCCCGGTGGGAAAAGCGCGTGTTCAACTATCTGTTGCGCCTCGTCCGCGGTCGGGAAGACGCTCTCGACTTGAGCCAGGATGTGTTCTTGAAGGCTTATCAGAATCTCGCGAAACTCGAAGATGCGGAGCGATTCGGCCCCTGGCTGTTTCGCATCGCCCACAACGAGGCGTTCTCGTTCTTCCGCAGCCGGCATCCGGAGGACGAGCTTCCCGCCGAATCCGCTGCGGCGCCGTCCCGGTTCCGCATGTATCCTGCGGAGCTTTCGGTGGTCGTCGAAGGGGCGCTCGGCCGCCTTTCCGCGGACCAGCGCGAGACCGTGATTCTGAAAGTCTACGAGGGGCTCAAGTTCGAGGAGATCGCCGAAGCGCTGGATTGCCCGGTCTCGACCGTCAAGTCGAGGCTGTACACGGCGCTCGACCTCCTGAAAGAGGCCCTCGCTCCAATCCCGTCGCGGGGTGTCCAATGAGCTGCTCGCCTTTTGATCTCAAAGACTACTTTTTTGGCGAACTTGGCGCGCCGGAATGCGCCCGGGTTCGCTCCCACGTGGAAAGCTGCCCGGCGTGCGCCGAAGAGCTGGAACGGATGCGTCTGACCGAGGCGGCGCTTCGCTCGCTGCGCGAGGAGGAACCGCCCCGCCGCATCGCTTTCGTCTCGGACCGGGTTTTCGAGCCGCGCTGGTGGCAGGTTTGGTGGAACTCGGCGCCCCGCCTGGGGTTCGCCTCGGCGGCGCTGCTGGCGATTGCGATTCTGGTGCATGCCTTTGCGCGGCCGGTGGTGATCGTTCCTCGCCCACCCGTCCAGGCTGCCGCCATCCAGGCGCCCGTCCACGCCGTCGACGCCAGCCGGGTCGATGACGCCGTTCGCGCCGCGGTCGCCGAAAGCGAAGCGCGGCAGGCGCGGAAAACCGCGGATCTGGTGGAAGCCGCGCGCAGGGATATCGAGTTTCAACGCCGCGCCGATCGCGTGCAATTCGAAGAAACGCTCATGCTGCTGCAGAAGAGGTACAACGGACTGCTAGTGGCGAGCGCTGAATATGGAGGCCGCCCGTGAAGTCTGCTTTACTGCTTCTTGCACTTGTGTCCGTTCTTCCTGCCGCCGACAGGCCCCGCGTCTCGCGCGAGGCGATGGCTGGCGTCGAGAGGAACATGGATAGCGCCATCCGCTCCTGGGATGTCACCGAACCATACGACCTGCTGGGGTTCACGCGCGGCGTCTACCTGCCCGGCTACGGCGTGGTGTTTACCACCGAAGTCAACCTGATGATTACGGTCATCACTCCTTTCAACCTGCCGCCCACCGGCAAGAAACTCCTCCAGCTTAAGGAGAAGAAGCAGCAGCGCCTGGCGTTTGTGCGCAACTGGATGCGCGAGACGCTGGTCAACGCGGGTGCGTCGCTCGACGAAGTGCCGCCGGGGGAACGTATCGTTTACGCGATGACGATTTTCTACCAGTCGTTCGAGGATCATACCGGCATGCCGAACCAGGTGATCATCGAGGCGCCACGGCAGGCGTTGGCCGATTTCAAGGCCGGCCGCATCGGCCAGGCGCAGCTCGACGCCGCAATCCAGTCCAGGGAGCTCTAATCGTGCGTCTCGGCGAAATGCTCGTGGCGCGGCAGTTGATCGGGCCCGAGGACCTCCAGCGCGCGCTTGAAATCCAGAAAGAGCGCGGGGAGAAGATCGGCAAGGTGCTGATCGAACTCGGGTTCATCGCCGCGCGCGACGTGCTCGCCGCGCTTTCCGAGCAACTTGGCATTCCCGTGGTGACGTTCGACGGGCCGCCTCCGGCCATGCCGGAAACGGAGGGCCTGGCCCCGCGGTTCATGCGGCAGTGCCGGTTCCTGCCCTACGCCGTCTCGGACTCGACGCTGACCATCGCCATGGCCGACCCGCTCGACTTCGAGACCATCTCGGCGGTGCGCGGCTTCACCGGCCTCAAGGTGGACACGGTCCTGGCCGCCGAGGCGGAACTCCTGGACGCCATCGACAAGTTCTACGGCGAGCAGGAACAGGAGGCCACCGACGGCGAGGCGCGCGCCGGGACCGCGGAGGAGGATCTCGAGCAGCTCCGCGACATGGCCAGCGAAGCGCCGGTCATCCGTCTGGTCAACACCATGATCGCCCAGGCCGCCGAGAAGCGGTCGAGCGACATTCATATCGAGCCTTTCGAGAAGGAGTTCCGCGTCCGCTACCGCGTGGACGGGGTGCTCTACAACCAGGAGCCGCCGCCGCGGGAACTCAAGGCGGCTATCATCTCGCGCGTGAAGCTGATGGCCAAGCTCAATATCGCCGAGCGCCGCCTGCCGCAGGACGGCCGCATCAAGATCAAGGTGATGGGCCGCGAGGTGGATCTGCGCGTCTCGACGCTTCCCACGCTGTACGGCGAGAGCGTGGTCATGCGCCTGCTCGACCGCTCCACGGGCGATTTCTACGACCTCTACCGCCTGGGATTCGACCAGCACATGCTGAGCCGCATGGAGCACTACACCTCGCTCCCGCACGGCATCCTGCTGGTCACCGGGCCCACCGGCAGCGGCAAGTCTACCACGCTCTATTCGGCCCTCAAGCGCATCAACCAGCCCGACAAGAAGATCATCACCATCGAGGACCCGGTGGAGTACCAGATGGACGGGATCAACCAGATCCACGTCAACACGCAGATCGGGCTGACCTTCTCCGCGGGGCTGCGGCACATCGTGCGCCAGGACCCGGACGTGATCATGGTGGGCGAAATCCGCGACCGCGAGACGGCCGATATCGCCATCCGGGCGGCGCTCACCGGCCACTTCGTCTATTCCACGCTGCACACCAACGACGCTCCCAGCGCCATCACGCGCCTGGTGGACATGGGCGTGGAGGAATACCTGATCAGCTCGACGGTGGTGGCGGTGCTGGCGCAGCGCCTGGTGCGCCTCATCTGTGTACACTGCAAAGAGCCCGCCGGCACCCGCACCGCTCACGACGGCAGGCAGGTGCCGTGTTTTCGAGGCGCCGGCTGCGAGCATTGCCACAACTCCGGCTATGCGGGCCGGGTGGGCATCTTTGAGCTGATGGAGCTGAACGACGAGCTGCGCGCCCTCATCCTGGCCAAGTCCGACGCGGCCACGCTAACCACCGCGGCGCGGCGCCACGGCATGCGCGCGCTACGCGAGGACGGCTGGATGAAAGTGGCCCAGGGCGTCACCTCGGCCGACGAAGTGCTCAGGGTAACCCAGGAGTTCTAATGGCGGCCAGCTTCCACTTCCAGGCGGTGGCGCCGGATGGCAAGATCCGGACCGGCGTCCTGCACGGAGAGACCGAGAAGGGCGTGGCGCGCGAGCTGAGCAGCCAGGGCCTGATCCCGGTCTATGTGGGACTCGCGCCGAAAAAAGGTTTCCAACTGAAGCTGCCATCCTTCACCCGCGGCAAGCGGCGCGACGTAATGTTCTTCACGCAGGAGCTTTCCACTCTGTTGAACGCCGGCGTGCCGCTTGACCGCGCTCTTTCGATCACCGGCGAGCTGACCGAACACGCCAGCTTCGGCTTCGTGGTCCTGGATGTGCTGCGGATATTGAAAGGGGGCCGCTCGCTGGCCGACAGCCTGGCGGCGCACCCCGAGTACTTCTCGAAGCTCTACATCAACATTGTCCGGGCGGGCGAGGCGAGCGGCGCCCTGGGGCCCGTCTTCAAGCGCCTGACGGAGTTCGAGCGCACCCGTGACGACCTGCGCGGATACATCATCTCCGCCATGATCTACCCCGGTCTGCTGATGCTGGTCGGCTTCGCGTCCATCACGATCTTGATGTACTTCGTGGTGCCGCGGTTCGCGCAGATGTTCCAGGAATCGCGCATGCGGATGCCCCTGCCGACCCAGATCCTGATCTCGACCAGCGCCATCGTGAGGACCTATGGGTGGATTGGCCTGTTGGGGGCAGCGGCGGCGGGGGTGGGTTTCTACTCGTACGTGCGCACCGCGGCCGGGCGGCTGTGGTGGGATTCGTTCCGCCTGCGCGTGCCGGTGCTCGGGGACGCGCTGCGCAAGGCCGAGACTTCCCGTTTCGCCCGCGCTATGGAGACGCTGGTGGCCAACAACGTTCCCTTGGTACAATCGCTCGGTATCGCAGCCGCCATCCTGAATAACACCCGGATCGCGCGCTCCCTCGATGCCGTGGCGCAAGGCGTCAAGCGCGGGGAAGGGCTGGCCGCGCCGCTCCGCCGGGCGGGTGAGTTTCCGCCCCTGGCGAGCCACTTGCTGAGCGTGGGCGAGGAGACCGGACGGCTGGACCAGATGTTCGAGCGCATGGCGGATATTTACGAGGCCGATACGCGCGCCGCAATCCGGCGTTTCACGGCGTTGTTCGAGCCGATGATCATTCTCGTGATGGGCATCTTCATCGGCGCATTGATCCTGAGCATGTTGCTGGCGATCACCAGCATCAACGAAGTGGCGGTGTAACCATGAGAAAGCGCAGAAGAGCGGACCGGGCGGGCGTCACCCTGATCGAGATGCTGGTGGTGGTGACGATCATCGCGCTGTTCGCGGGACTGGTCGGGTTGCGGATGTGGAAACAGGCCGACAAGGCCCGCGTGACGGCCGCGCGCTCGCAGATCAACACCCTGATGGCCGCGCTGAGTACGTACAAAATGGATACGGGGCAGTTTCCCACCACCGAACAGGGCTTGCAGGTGCTGCGCACCGCGCCGCAGGGCGTGCCGAACTGGCAGGGCCCCTACCTCGAACGCGAGCTGCCCAACGATCCGTGGGGCAATCCCTACGTCTACCACTACCCCAGTGAGCAGGGCGAGGAGCCGGAAATCATCTCCTTGGGCGCATACGGGCAGCCCGGAGGCGACGGCATCAACGCCGACATTGTGAGCTGGAAGTCGCAATGAATCGTGCGGAGATTGTGGGGCAGGTTGTCAAACCTGCGGCGGGTTGGCAACCCGCTTGTGGTCGGCCCGGCGCCGGTTCGCAACCGGCGCGCAGGATGCCATCCTGCCCCACACAAGCCGGCGTGACGCTGATCGAGATGATGATCGTCGTGGGGCTGATCGCGCTGATCGCCGGCATCACCTTCCCCTCGTTTTCCTCCGGCATCGACACGCTGCGGCTCAACCAGGCGGCCAGCGGCGTCGTCAGCTTTTTCAACGAGGCGCTCAATCGGGCGGAGCGGCGCGGGCAGGGGGTCGCGATCACCGTCATCCAGGCGCGGAACACCCTGGTGATGCAGTCGGCCGAGCCGGGATTCGAGAAGAAGTACGAATTGCCGCAGGGCGTCTCCATCGTAAAGGTTCTGCCGGAGCTGGAAACCGAGGACGGCACCCGCCAATTCCTGTTGTATCCCGGGGGGGCCGTCCCACAGGCCGGAATCGAAATCGCCAACTCGCGCAACGCGCGGCGGATGGTGCGCGTGGACCCCATCACGGGCGTGCCCCAGGTCGAGCGAGTCGAGGATAAATGAGGCAGCGCGGTTTCACACTGCTCGAAATGCTGGTTGCCACGGCCATCATGGGCATCGCCGTGGTGGGCCTGATGGCCAATCTCTCGGCCTCGCTGCGAAACGCCGCGCGTCTGACCGACTACGACCGCGCCGCCCTGCTGGCGCACGAAAAGATGGACGAACTGCTGCTAGACACCCGGTTGCCGAAACTGGGAACGCTCCAAGGCGACTTCGACCCGGCGCTCACCGGGAACAACGCGGCCGGCTGGACCGCCCGAATCGCACCCTTCGAGGTCCCGCCCGACGCTCCTCCCGGCAGCGAGATTCTGGAGCAGCTCGAGTTGACGGTTTGGTGGGGGTCGAAAGATCGTCCCCGCACGCTG
>Ga0265316_10001077_pt1 | contig 29518 bp, 32 predicted proteins | sample 4522metaG_FD_202092 | JGI IMG/M metagenome (GOLD analysis project Ga0265316, IMG submission 202092) | Rhizosphere microbial communities from Carex aquatilis grown in University of Washington, Seatle, WA, United States - 4-5-22 metaG | ecosystem: Host-associated > Plants > Roots > Rhizosphere >...
GGTGCCCTTGGGCGGAGGGACCGCGGCGCCGAACACGTCGACGCCGGGCTCAGCCCCGAGTGAAGGCACGATTTTCAGCACTTCCGTATCCGGCTTCACCCGGGCCACCGCTTCCACTTTCTCCAGAGGGAACGCGGTGAGCGAATCAAGGGTCTTGAGATGCTCGGCATTGGCAATTGCTTCTGCCTTGATCCTGTCCGCCTCCCCCGCGGGAAGGAACAGGGCCCGCCATTCGAGCTTGGGCTCACCGCCCGGTTTCGGGGGCCGGCCCTGAACAAGGAGATAGTCAGTGAGCTCGGTGGCAGGGCCGTCGAAGAACGTGCGCGTGGCCTTTTTCAGTGCGTCGAGGTCGAATCCCTTCACCGCGCTTTTCCGTATTGCGGCGCTCGCGTCCGCGGAGCCGAGCGGCGTGCCGCCCCCCCTGCCCTTGCGAAGATAGAGCAGCGCCTTGAGCTTGTCCGGGGTCACAGTGACGGATGCCAGCCCATTGACGGTCGGCGTGATCGATTTTTGAGAAAGCCCTTTTCCGCTGGAAATGGAGCCGCTGAGAAGCGCCTCGATCTGCGCCGGCGGTATCAGGGAGTTCTCGGCAAAGCCGAGTTTCTGGGCACAGTCGAGGATCTCGTCCACCGCGGGGGCGGGCACGGAGGCGTCTCCGGGAACGAATGAGAGCAGGCAGGTAAGGTGGTCCGCCGAGGCGGCAAGCTCGAAGGAGTGATCGCGGAACGGCACCACGTCGCACCAGTTCGCCCCCTTGCGCAGAAAGCCTGAGGCCGCGGCCCTTACCTCCGCGCCCGTACGCGTCAGGCCGTCGCAGAAAAGCCAGCCCTGTTGATCGGGGCGGGGCGCGGGAACGAGCCGGCCGAAAACGCTTTTGCCCTCTTTGCCCTGCTTTCCCGGCCGCACGCGCGCAACGAGGCTTCCCTGGCTGACGAATCCCGTGTCCGTTACGGAAGGGTCGATCTGGACATCCTCACGGACGGTCTTCTTCTCCACGACAATCTCGACCTCTTCCCTGCCGCGGAGAAACGGCAAGGCCCCCTTCTTGAGCACCTTCTTCTCCGTCTTGATCCTTTCCTCGCGGAGACGGAAGCCGCGCGGCTCCGGCGCCGTCTCCACGGCCCTGCGCGCGATGCCTCCGAGCCGCGAAGGGATGGGCAGGGGCTCGAAAAGCACTGTCTCAGGTGACGGCGCCAGGGGGGGCGTCCCTGCGGCGGCAATGAAGGTGATGGGATCTGCTTTTTTCCGCGCGAGCGTGCGGAGGGCCTTGTCGATGGCTGCGGAGTCGATGCCGGCCCGCACCTTCTTCTCGGCCAGCATCGCAAGAATGCTCTCCAGCGAAATTTCCGTGCCGTTCTCATCCGGAAGAATCGTGATGCGGACCTCGATGCCCTGCTCGTCGATCTCCAGATTAGGATTGCCTTTTACCGTCATGCGGGAACTCTTGCCTGGCTCCGGCGCCGACGTACTCGGCGGATTGTACTCCCGGATTCCGCCCTGGTTCTGGGATCGCCGCCCAGGCTCGTTCTCAGCATAAACAAAGGGTTCTCATCCGACAAGGGTAAAGACCGCGAGCCCGGCGAATACGAACGCCAGGCCCAGCTTCACCTTTCCCATGTGCGCCTGGAAGAATGTCGTGATGCGGGTGGAGCTCACGCCATAGTAGCTGCCGCCGAACACTACGAGGAGCGGAGCGATAAAGCAGAGATTGTACAGCACAAGCAGGCCGACGGCATCGAACTGCCGGTGCACGCGCGCCAGGTATGCCAAAGTGGGAAGATACACCTGGGCGGTGCAGGCGAACTCGAAGACGGACACGAGAAAGCCCAGCACGAGCGAGCTTCCCACGAGGGCGGCCGTACGCACCCGTGTGCGGATGGAGGTATGGATCTGCCTCTTCAGCGCGGAAGGAAGCTGCAGCAGCATTTCGGTGGGGCGGCCTCCGCGGATCAGGGCGTAGTCATACACGCTCATCCCTGCAAAAACGAAAAGAAGGATCACCAGCGCCCAGCGAAGGAGGACCGAGACGACGGCCACTGCGCTCGCGGCACGCAGCGCGGCGAACAAGCCGAAGCCAATGCCGAGATAGGTGAGGAACACGGCAAGAGAGAACATCGCGCCTATGACGAGCACTTCCCGCCTGCCTCGACCGGCAAGGGCAAGGGAAGCCAGGAGGAAAATAAGGGTCGTGAATGCGCAGGGATTGAGTCCGTCCAGGAGCCCTGCCGCAACCACAGGCAACACTGCCAGCCGATCGGAAAGCGGCGCGGGGACGGCGGCGGCAGCCGGCGCCGGGGGGACAGAGGAAGTCAGGACTTCCGCGAGCTTCGCGCGGATTTCCTGGTCCCCCTGGAGGAGCGTCGTGCCTATGCGAAGCGCGGGAATTGCCCGCAAGCCCTGTCCCTGGGACACGGCAAAAGACGACAGTTCCTCGTACAGCGCAGGGTCCAGGACGTCCTTTCTCCGAATATCGATCTTGATCCCGAGCTTCTCTTCCAGCCGGGGCACTTCCGTGGAAAGGAACTCCTCGCAGCTTCGGCACCCGGGCGTGTAATAGTAGGAAATTGCAGCCACGGCATTCGGCGGCTGCCCCGATGCCGCGGTAATCTGCGGCTGCGCGGCTGCGCTCTCGCTCGAATCCTGACGGGTCCACGCACCGGCAGGGGCTGACGCAGGATGCTCGGCCCTCACTGTGCCGCGGAGGATATAGGAAAGCCGCTGCTCTCCAGGGAGATCGGTGCGGACAATGTAGGCCTTGGCCGTGTTTCCCGTATCATCCGTGGAGTCGTAGCCAAGGGCAAAGCTCGCTTCGCCTCCCGCGGCAATCACCCGGTTGAGCGGCTCGACGGTGAGACAGGAGCAGGTGGATACGAAGGTCACTATTGCCGGCGTACGGGAACGGTTGGTGACAACAACCGTCATCTGGACCCGCGCCCCTTGCGTGATCGCCCCGAATTTCCACACCTCGGGGGTAAAAGTGATGGAGGGAACGCCGGCAGCGTGCACAAGACCCGAAGACAGGAGAAGAGCAGCCAGCATGACGGGCAACAAGGGGCGGTGTCTCTGCATGTCAGGCCTGGACGCCTTCCCGAACAGCACGGAGAAGCCGGGCGCGCAAAATGGCGTTCTCCCTGCGGAGGGTTGCGAGCTCGAGCTGCTGGGTACGCACCGCCTCGACCAGGTCTCCTGTCGTGAGCGCGCCGGAGTGGAGGAGATCTTCCAGGTCCCGCCGCATGGCCTGGAAATCCGATGCCGCCTCAGACTCTACAGCCTGAAAACCCGAGTCGTCGGATGCCGCGTCCTCCGGGGATGCAGGCCACGGCTTACCACCGGCTTCGGCAGGCGGTGCGGACACGATTTTGTCCGCAATTCGGTACACGGCACGGGACAGCACTGAGCCGGGCTTGTAGCGGACAATGGGAATCCGGGACCCCAGCGCAACGGCCTGCAGCTCGTCCCGGTAGATGACCCCGAGATGCGCAAGCTCGATGCCAAGATATTCCCGCACCGAACGGCGGAGTTTTTCTATTTTGTCCGCGTCGGCTGGATCTTCCAGCATGTTGAGCACGAGACGGGGCCTGAGCCGGTCAAGGACCGCTGCAAGCTTTGCGTGGCTGACCGGATCTTCCGCGCCGATTTTTTCCATTATGCGGGGAACGTACGCTTTTTGCAGACCGCCCGGGTCCTTTCGCATTTCCTCCAGCACGCCAAGCGCCCCGGACCCCTTCTCCACGGTGGCATACATGAGGCGGAACACGACGTTTTTGAGAAAAAGATATGCATTGAGAATGGCGGTCAGGGCAGGAGTGGTGACGACGATGCCGGACGCGCTCAGAAGGAAGAAATCGAGAGCATTCGCCCCGGCGCCGGGCCCCAGGTCCAGGACAAGGTAATCAGCTTTCAGGGCCTCCAGAGAGCGGGCAAGACGTCTCCTCTGCGCCGGCTTGAGATTCGCGATGCCCGGGACGTCCGCATCACCGGGAATGAACGACAAGCCGTCGTATTCAGTGGGCAGCACGATCTCCTCGAACTTCATGCGAGGAAGCGAGAGGAACGTGCCGATGCCGCGGCGTACCGTGCGGATACCGAGCATGGTATGGGCATTGGAGGCGCCCAGGTCGAGGTCGGCAAGCGCGACCTTCCTCCCTGTCTCCGCAAGCGCGATGGCGAGATTGGTGGCCAGGAGCGACTTCCCTACACCGCCTTTTCCGCTCCCAATGGGGAGGATCACCATTGCACGACCGCCCTGCCGCTAGTGTTAATCCTGGGCCTCCGTTTCGGTGTACTCGTCGTGGTGTGCGGCCGCGGCAGGGAGCTCCTGCTGCCGAGCGGCCGCTCGCCAGCCGAGGAGAACAGCCAGGAAGAGCAAATCAAGAACGAACACGATGAAGAGCACGACGGCGAGGGTCACGGCAACGGGGCCCAGGGAGAGCACCTGCAGGCCTACGGAAATACGCATGGCGCCGGAAAACAGGAGGAGCAGGTAGGAGAAAAGGGCAAGGACCTTACCCAGTCGAAGCAGCCCGACCAATCCCCCGTTCTTCTCAGGAAAGAGGGCGAGCATGATCCCGCCCGCGCCTGCAAGGAGATTGCCCGAGCCGCAGAGCAGGAGCCATGGGTACAGCCATCGCCCCGTGCCGCTCACCGCGTGAAGCAGGAACGCAAGAAGTGAGATCAGGAGGAAGAATCGCGGGATCTCCCACAGGGAGCCGGCAAGGAGCAATGCCCGTCGGGCCTTCATAGTCAGCCGAAGTGTAGCCACGCAGGGAAATGGAGGTCAAGCATAGCCCTTCCGCGGTACTCCGCGGAGTTGGAAGGCGAGGGCCGACGAGTACAGGGATGCGTAGCACGCCGAGAGCCTGCGTGCGCGAGTTTATATACATTGACAATCAGGGGCAGGCGCTTAGAATGATGCCCTTGGGGAGATGTGAATGAAATTCTTCGGATCACGTGAACGCCTCGTCTGGACCGTTGTGACCGCGGTCCTCCTTGCAGGGCTGGCCTTTTTCGCTTTTTCACCCCGGCTTCTTGCAGGAAGCACAGAGGACGAGACGCAGGCATATATCAGCACACTAGGCGACATGATGCGCTATGTCCGCGACACGTATGTGGATGCAGACAAGGCACAGCCCAAAGCCCTGTACGAAGGGGCAATGAAGGGCATGTTCGAGGCGCTCGGGGATCCCAACTCCGCATACCACAATGCAAGTGAATGGCGCAAGATCTCTGACACCACGACGGGTGTATTCGGAGGCGTGGGTCTCGTCATCTCGAAAGTGGAGAAGGTGGGCGCGCAGGTCGAATCCGCCATAGAAGGGACGCCTGCCTACAAGGCCGGTGTCTCCGCGGGGGATATCATCATCAAGGTGAACGGGGATCCGGTGGCGGCGATGGCCCTCGAGGCGATTGTGGACAAGCTGCGTGGAACGCCGAAGACCAACGTCACGGTCACCCTCAAGCGCGGAGATGCAGTGGAGTTCGACACCACGATCACGCGGGACATCATCGAAGTGCCCACCGTGAAGTCCACCATGATGCCGGGAAATATCGGCTACCTGCGCATTGCAGAGTTCACGCCCCAAACGGCTGAGAAATGCCGTGCGGCCGTTCGCTCCTTCATCGACGCCGGGTATACGGCAATGATACTCGACCTCCGAGGAGATCCGGGAGGGCTCCTCACGGCCGCGGTGGATGTGGCCAACCTGTTCATAGACCAGGGGCTCATCGTACAGCGCAAGAGCGAGCGCGTGGCCAGTGAAAACCTGATGTACAACGCCCGAAAGAACCGGATGATGGTGGAAGCGAAGGTCCCCGTCATCGTGCTGGTGGACAAGTGGTCCGCCTCCGCGTCGGAGATCGTCTCCGGTGCCCTGCGGGACTATCACCGGGCCACGCTCTTTGGAGAGAAGACCTATGGGAAGGGTTCGGTGCAGACAGTGGAAGCGCTGGGGGACGGCGGGTTCCGCCTGACCACCTCACGCTACTACCTGCCTTCAGGGGTGACCATCGACAAGGTGGGCATCGAGCCTGACCAGAAGTTCCAGGAGCCTGACCTCACGGATGCCGAGCAGAAGGCGCTGAATGACCTCTTGAACGGCACCAGCCTCAAGGACTTCGCAAAAGCAAATCCGAAGCCTACGGACGACCAGGTCACCCAGTTCATCGGCGGGCTGCACGCCAAGGGCATCACGCTGAATGACCGGTATCTGCGGCGTCTTGTGCGCAACCAGGAGAACCTGACCAACAACAACCCTCCGATGTACGACCTGGACTTTGATATCGTACTGCAGGCCGCGGTGAAAGCGCTGGAAAGCCACCTGATCGGGGTGAAAATTTAGAGATTGAAGCAGTTTCTTCTCCCCGGCTGGTACAGGGGCGAAAACCGCATCTCCCTTGACGGTGAGGATTTCCGCTACCTCGTGCGCGTGCTGCGAAAGAGAGCCGGGGACGAGCTGGCCGCAGTGGACGCCGGCGGCACCGGCTTTCTGATGCGGATCCTGCGGGTGGGGCACGCGGAGTGCGACGTGGAGCTTGCACCCGCGGCTGCCCCGCCCGTGTCCCCTCCGGGCGTCCAGATCACCCTGATGCAGTGCTTGCCAAAGGGACGGAAAATCGATCTCATTGTCCGCCAGGCCACGGAAGCAGGGGTAGCGCGGATCGTACTTGTCCTGAGCGAGCACACGCAGGTACGGCCGGATGAGAAAGACGCCCGGGTGCCGCGGCTGCGGAAAATCGCCCGGGAAGCGCTGCAGCAGAGCGGCGCGCCGCGGCTGCCGGAAATCGAGGAGCCGCGGCGCCTCGTGTCTGTCGCTCAGAGCGCCGGAGAGTGGGACATGGCGCTGTTCTTCCATGAGCAGCCGCGCGGCGGCGCAACGCTGCACAAGCTTCTTGCCGGGACGCCGCGGTCAGTCGCAATTCTGATCGGCCCCGAGGGCGGTCTTTCAGGGGAGGAGGCAGCGCTTCTGGAAGGCGCCGGCTTCCACCCCGCGTATCTCGGCGACAGCGTGCTCCGCGTGGAGACCGCGGCCGTGTATGCTCTCGGTGCTGTCAAAACGATACTTCAGGAGAGGGACGCGTGGATACCGGCGCAACAAGAGTAAAAAGGATAAAAGTTCTCGATGTGCCCGTCGACAGCATAGACCCCGAAATCTCCGGGAAGGTGATCGACGAGCTGCTGGACAACGGACAGCACAACCAGATCGTGTTCCTCTCTGTGCGGGGACTGCTGCGGGCGCGTCATGACGCTGAGCTCATGAGATGCCTGCGTGACGCGGCGCTGGTGCTGCCCGTATCCCTGCCCGTCGTGCAGGGGGCGCGGTTCCTCAAGACGGGCACGCTGAGCCTCTTCAACTCCTTCGAGCACATCATCCGGATTCTCAGCGTCGTTGAAAAAGCCAAGGGCTCCGTCTACATGCTCGGGTCGCGCAAAGCGGTGCTCGAGGTGGCGGAGCAGAACCTCCTCGGCTCATTCCACGGGATCCGCGTCGTCGGCAGGTTCTATGGATTCTTCCCGAAGCTGGTGGAAGGAGACATCGTCACGGCGATCAAAAAGTCCGCGCCTTCCGTGCTCATGGTCGGCACAGGCATCCCCGGCAAGGACAAGTGGATTCTCCGGCACAAGAAGGAGCTGAACCCGGGGATCTCGCTCTGGTCGGGAAACTGCTTCGAGGTTTTTGCAGGCCGTGAGAAGCAGACGTCGAAACGCCTGCACGCCGCGGGGCTCGGCGTGTTGTCCGGCATCGGGCGCAAGCCGTGGCGCGTCGCTGCCGTATTCCCTTACCTGTACTATCTCATCCTGCTGCTGGGTTATAAAGTCTTCAGGCTGTAGGGCCGGCCTTTCGGCCTCACTCACAAGGAAGACAGGCGCAGATACGCGTAGATATCCTTGAAGCTCTTGTCGAGCTTGTTCCTTATGACGCCCCGAACGGCATCGCGAAGAGCGGGTATCATCAACAGGTAGCCGAGGAGATCCGTGATGAAGCCCGGGGTGATGAGCAGAATGCCGCTCACGATGATGGCGGCCAGGTCCGCGAACTCCCGGCCCGGGTACTTGCCTGCCTTCAACTGGGCCCGGAGCCGCTCCCGCGCAGCCTGGGTCTGGCTCAGTGCGATCAGCGCCCCCCCCATGCCCGCCACAGCCGCAATAATGAGAACCAGGTAGTTGCCTATGACCTCACCCAGGTAGATGAAGAGAAAAATCTCCGCGAGCGGCACCAGGGAATACAGGAGGAGGATGAGGATCAGCTTGAAGAAGAAGTCCTTCCCCACAGCGTGGATGAAGTGATGTGTCTCTTTCATGGGCTGGTCGTTCGCGGGAGCTGAATGCGTCTCAGGCAGAGACGTCGATCTGCGTGCCGACCGTGGAGTCCTGGATGGTCTGCGCCACGTCGACTTTGAGCAGTTTTTCTGCCATCTGCGTCGTCTGCTGGTTGGAGCTCGTCAGCAGGGCGGCCAGCGCATCCAGGGAACGTGAAATGTCCGCGGCGCCCTGAGAGATTCCTGATGTCATACTCTTGTATCGGCCTCAACCAGCATGATCTTGACCTCTCTGCGATGAAAAGCTACATTGGCATAGGCTGTCTATGCATTGGCCGTCGATGTAGAGAAGAGGTGCCCATGCACGAGGGGTATCGGGCCTCCTTCAACGGCATCTCCAAGAACATCTACGACCTGGCACGAAACCGGACCGCGTTCTTCGCCGCCGCGGTGACGCTCCTCGTGACATTCGTCGTGCTTCCCCTCGCCCTTCTGCCGATCCAGCTCCTCACAGGGAGCCCCGCCGCGCAGCTCACCTTTCTCTGCGTCCTGTTCTTCCTCGCCGCGTGGGCGCTTGTGCTCTACGATCGCGGTTTGCGCTGGTGGACGCCCTTCCTCTACCCCGTGCTTTTCATTCATCTCCTCTACATGGCGTGGTGGAGCTTCGGCCGGGCAACCTCCGGCCATGGAGTCATCTGGAAGGGCCGGACCCTCCAGTAAGGAGCGCGCGATGGCCTATCGCAAAGGCGCACACATCATCGGATTCACCCCGTCGTTTCTGCCGTTCATCATTCTCTATCAGATGGTGGTTGCACTGATGAGGCTCGTCGATCTGCTCGTCTACCGGGTCAGGATCAAGGGGAAGGAAAACCTGCCTCGCAGCGGCGGCGCGGTCCTGGTGAGCAATCACACCCTTCTGCTCGATCCAGGCATTCTCGCGCACGCCATCCTCCCTCACAGGACCTATTTCACGATGCTGGAGGAAACAGCACTGATCCCGTTCCTGGGCACCTTTGTCCGGCTGCTGGGCGGAGTGCCCATCCCTGAGCGCCCCGGCGTGCTTCTGGCCCTGGACACGGCTGCCCGCACTGCCTTGCGCGAGACCGGGTTCATTGATTTCTTCCCCGAGGGGGAGTGTTATCGCGAGAACCAGGAGATCCAGCCCTTCCACCCCGGGGCCTTCCTTCTTGCCTGCCGGCTGAACGTCCCCCTCGTGCCGATCACCACCGTGCTGCATGAAACCCGCTGGCGAGGCAGGCGTTCGTTACCGTTCGCGGGCAGGGAGATTCTCCTTCCGCCGCGGATCACGATCGTTATCGGCTCTCCGGTGCCTGCGCCCCTCGCGCTCCTTCCTGCCGCGGGCCGGATCAAGGATGGCGTGTCGCTGAAGCGAGCCGCACGGACGCTGAGCGAACAGGTGCGCGCAAATATGCAGGCGACCATCGATCGTGAAAAGGGCAGCAAGACGATGTCCCGCGGCATCATGCCGCGCCTGGTGAAACATCCCACGCGCGAGCAGACCGACCTGCAGCGCTCCGATCACGGCGAGCGGGCAGAGAACTCCGCGGACTACCGCGGAAGGGCGATCTGAAGGCGGCCGCCGCCCAACTCCGCGGAACCGCACAGCGTACTGCGGAAGGGGCAGCAGCGGGCCTGTTGTGCCCTTGCTCAATTTGATATATAGTCCTGTCCATACATCTACAAAGCGGGAGAACACGCCATGATGACATATCGCACAATGGGTGCCACCGGAGTGCAGCTTTCCTCACTCGGGTTCGGCTGCATGCGCCTTCCCATGAAGGACGAACGGACCGTGGATCGGGACAAGGCCATTCCCATGCTGATGCGCGGATATGAGCTCGGCGTCAACTATTTCGACACCGGGAAGTGGTACTGCGCCCAGGACTCGGAGAGGACGCTCGGGGAAGCCCTCAAGGGCATGGACAGAAGGAAGATATTCGTTTCCACGAAATATGCCCAGGAGAAGCCGACAGCCGCGGACATCCGGCAGAAAGTCGAGACAAGCCTCGCCCTTCTCGGCCTTGAGTACGTGGACTTCTACCACCTTTGGGGCATCTCATGGGAGTTTTTCAAGACCAAGATCGACATCAAGGGCGGACCCCTGAAAGAGTTTCTTGCCTTGAAAGAGGAGGGACTTGCGAAGCATCTCTCTTTTTCCTTCCATTCGGACGCCGCTGAAATCCCAAGGCTGGTGGACACGGGGATTTTCGAGAGCATGCTCTGCCAGTACAACCTCCTTGACCGAAGGTGCGAGGAGGGCATTGCCTACGCGGCGTCCCGTGGTCTCGGTGTGGTCATCATGGGACCTGTCGGAGGGGGCAGGCTCGACAGCCCGAGCGACGTAATTGCCCGCATGCTTCCCGGAAGCGACAATGTCAGCACACCTGAGCTTGCCCTGCGCTTCGTGCTTTCAAACCCCTCGGTGACGGTTGCGCTGAGCGGGATGTCCGCCATGGAGCAGGTGGACCAGAATGTGGCGACCGCGTCGCGTGGATCCTGGCTCAGCACCGACGAAGAGCAGAGGATACGCGTGACTGCGGAACAGAATCAGAAATTCATGGATTTGTACTGCACCGGCTGCAAGTACTGCATGCCCTGCCCGCAGGAAGTGAACATTCCCCGCATATTCGAGGCGATGAACCATGCCCGTATATGGGGACTGCAGGACACGGCAAAAAAGATGTACCGCGAGATCGGCACCAACCAGTGGGTCAAGGGAAAGAAGGCGGACGCCTGCATCGAGTGCGGTGAATGCGAAGAGAAGTGCCCGCAGAAGATTCCCATCATCGAGCAGCTCAAGGAGTCCCGCCGGGCCCTCGAGTAGGTACCCCGCCGGGCAGGCCCCCTTCCGCCGCGAATGCCGCAGAGCGGGAGGAGCAGGCCGGCGTCAGCTCATCTGGAAAACGCGACCGCGGCCGCGCTCAACATCAGGAGTACGAAACCGGTGATCCCCGTCACCGTCAGTGCAATTTGCTGACGGACAGGGCCTCCCTGCACGTGTCGAATGATCCCCACAACGCAGAATCCTGTTGCGGCGAGGTATGCCGGCGCCATCTGCCAGCGCGCCCCTTCGAGTGCCAGGTGCGCTGCCAGGGGCGCCAGGAGAACGAGGGGGAGGAGACTGGCCCGCTTCGGGCTGCGTCCGCCCATGACGGCCACCGCGAGCGCCAGTTGTCCTGCAAGCACTATGAGAATGGCTTCGAAGAGACGCATCCCCGCTCCTTGAAGGATGCATATCACAACAGGGCATTGCTTGACAGAGGCCTTGATGCAGGCGTAAAATGAGATTGAAAATCAGTCACACAATGGACCAGGCGGATCACTTTCGCAGCTACCTGAAGGAGAATGGTCTCACTTTCACCTCGGCGAGGAACGCAATCCTTATGGGGATAATCGCCGCAGAGGGCCATTTTGATGCGGACGAGCTGCTCGACTCGCTGAAGAAAAAAGGGGAGAAGCTCTCCGCGGCCACGATCTACCGGACACTCCCGTTGTTCGTAAAGAGCGGAATCATCAAGGAAACGCTGCGCTCGCACGGACGGGCGCGCTACGAGCACGTGTGGGGCCACGAGCACCACGATCACCTGGAGTGCATGGTCTGCGGCTCCATTACCGAGTTCAAGGACGACGAGCTGGAGACCCTTCAAAACAAGGTGTGCCGGAAGCACGGCTTCCAGCCGATCGAGCACCGTCTCGGGATACGGGGCATCTGCGCCGCGTGCAGGAAGAAGTAGGCATGTCGAACAAGGAAAGGCGTACCCGCGATTTGAGAATGAATCTCATTCGTAAACCCACGGGTGCACCTGCAGGCCTGCAGGAGGCAGCACGCCTGCGGCCGAAACGCATCGATATTGTCGGGCTGCCGAACAGCGGCAAGAGCCAGCTTTTCAACAGCCTGACCGGCGCGTACAAGCTGGTTTCCAACTATCCGTCGACCACGGTCGAAGTCGCAAAACAGGTCTGTTTCGAGCAGGACGAATGCTGGGAGGTGGCGGACACTCCGGGCTTGCACGGTCTCTACATTCAATCGGAAGAAGAGCTGGTGGTCCGCTCCCTGATTTTCGAGGAGGCTCCTGACCTTCTTGTCCAGTGCGTGGATGCAAATCGATTCAAGGAATCGCTGCTCCTTACCGCGGACCTGATGGGTCTCGGTATTCCCCTGGTCCTGGTGCTGACCGCCGTGGGAGAGAGCGCGCAGAGGGGTCTGCGGCTCGATGCGGAGAAGCTGTCACGTCTGCTGGGTGTGCCTGTGGTGCAGTCCCCCGAGCCGGGAAGAGGCATCGCAGAGCTCACCCGGATCCTTCTTGCACCTGTCTCCGCACCGCTTCCCCTACGCTACGGGAGATCTCTGGATGCAGCGATCAGCAGAGTTGCCGGCATGCTTTCCCCGCGCTGTCCCCACCCGCACGAGGCCGCAATTCTTCTCCTGGAAAACGATCCTTCTTTCCGTGACTTTCTCTCGAGCTCTTTCGGAAACCCGGTGCGTGAAGGCCGGGAAGGCGAGCTGGAAGGGATCCGGTTGGGCTTTGCCGGCAAGGCGGGCATGACCCTGAGCGCGCGTAGAAACCGGTGGGTAGACGAGGTGTCCGCGGCAGTTTCGACCTCCACCACGGCGCCGCGCACCCGCTTCTCAGAAACGTTCGCCCAGATGTGCCGCCATCCGCTGTACGGGCTGCCCATTCTCGGATTCTTCCTTGGTGTCGTGTACCTCATGGTTGTCGGAGTGGCGGGCGCGCTCTCCCTTTTTCTCACCACCGCGCTCTCGGACCCGGTGGTAAGAGGCGTGAGCGCACTTCTTCCCGCCGGACTATGGAGGGACCTCCTGATCGGGCCCCACGGGCTTCTCACCCTGGGCCTCTTCAACTCACTCACGACGGTCCTCCCGATTCTTTCGGTCTTCTTCCTGGTATTCGGGCTCCTGGAAGACATCGGGTATCTGCCCAACCTGGCCATCCTCACTCGGCGGCTGGGGGCAAAGATCGGAATAACCGGCAACGCAATCATCCCTCTGGTTCTCGGCTTCGGCTGCAAGACCATGGCAACGATGACTGCGCGCAACCTGCAATCCCGCAAGGAAAAGATCATCGTCATCGCCCTCATTGCCTTTGCAATTCCCTGCTCCGCACAGATGGGTTTGTCCATTGCCATCCTCGGCCAGCACGGGCTCGCCTATTTTGCCGTTGCCTTTGCATTCCTCGTGCTCGCCGAGGTCGGCGTCGGCCTCGTGCTGAACAGGGTTCTGCCTGCCGAGAAAGGGAGCCAGTTCATCCAGGAACTTCCCCCCATCAGGATGCCGCGCATGACCGCAGTTGCCAGGAAAACCGGGTATCGTCTGCTCTGGTTCCTGCGGGAGGCCATACCCATCTTCCTGGTCGCATCCCTGGCGATGTTCGTCATCGACAAGCTCGGACTCCTTGCGCTGCTGAAACAGGCGCTGAAGCCGCTCATGACCGGATGGCTGGGGCTTCCCCTGGACATGGTGGACGCCCTGCTTCTTACGCTGGCCCGCAGCGAGGCCGCGGCCGGCCTGATCCTCAGGATGTCGCGGGAAGGCACGCTGAACGGCGTGCAGAGCATCGTCGCGGTCGTGCTCCTCGTCACATTTGCGCAATGCTTTGCAAACATCGCGGCGGTGTTCAAGGAGCTGGGCGCGCGGACCGCGATCATCATCGTGGTCGGCATCTACCTGATGTCCTTCGTCCTTACCGGGGCCGTGCACGAGTTCCTCGTGCTCACGGCAGGGGTGCTCGGTCTATGAACGGCGCGAACGAGCGGGACGAGATGCTCGAACGCCTCTGGCAGCTGCGGGAGCGGGGCTGCTCCACCGTGCCGGCGCTGCGGGGAGAGCTGGCAGACCGGTATCGGGAAGTGGACCTTGCCGAGCTCTCCCGGGACAGTCTCGTGGTACTGGCCGGTGAGGAGATCTCCCTTACCGCGGCAGGCTCCGCGCACGCCCAGCGGCTCATCCGGGCTCACCGAATAGGCGAACGGCTCATTCATGACGTGCTGGGCAGGGAGTTCGAGTCTGGGGCGTGTGAGTTCGAGCACATTCTCAACACCGAGATAGTGGAAGGAATCTGCACACTTCTCGGACACCCGCGCGAATGCCCGCACGGCTTCCCGATCCCCGAAGGGGAGTGCTGCCGCGTATCGGCGCGCTACGTGCGGAAGCTGATCGTGCCGCTCACCGAGCTGAAGATCGGGCAGTCGGCCCGGGTGGCATATGTGTATACAAAAAGCGACCAGCAGCTCCACCGGCTCACCTCGCTGCAGATACGCCCGGGGAGGCTCGTGAAGCTCCACCAGGCCTACCCTTCCTACGTGATCGAATGCGAAGGGGCCAGCATCGCGCTGGACGACGAGGTGGCCCGCAGCATAAATGTCTGGGTCGAGGGGGGAGCGGTGGCGGCTGATCCTGCGCCGTCGGATGGACCGGGCAGGCCGAACTTCACCCGGCCGCTCTGGAGATGGCGGTGGGGACCGCGGGATCGGCACTGAGCAGGGACGCCGGGAGAATAGACATAGGTAGACCCTCACGGGTTTTCCCTGTCACACCACCGTACATGCGGGTCCGCATACGGCGGTCCGGCAGGATTTGGCGCTTACGTGACGAGCGACGGGAGGCCGAGGGAGTCGAAGAAAGCATTCGGCAGCGCACGGGTTAATGCGGGGCTGTTACTCAGCCTCCATGGCCCGTGTGCGCTGCCCGCCGTTTGAGCGGCGAGATCTTTGCCGATTCCCCGCGCCTGCAGTTCCCTGAAGCGAACCTTTCCACGTTTCCATTGTTTCCATAGGCCTTCAGGTCAACGACCCTACTATGCCCTCTGCTGACTTCTAGCAGGCGATCAGAGATTCTCACGAATCCCTCAGTCCCTACTCGCGGACACCTGCCAGACCTCCTGGGGTAAGCTCACCCGCTTTCAGCGCACAACCGCTGGATTTACAACCCGAGCTTTTGATGGATATGGGCTTGTCGGTCATATGCCCGCTCGCCCAACTCGGTATGCCTCTTATCCAGTTTCTGTTCGTCGGCTCGCGCCTTTGTTCCGCGCTTCTTTCGGACACGCTCTCACGAGATAAGTGCCCTTGCGCTTTGCTACGCCTTCACCTCCATCAGGTTGGCGAGGGGACTTCCACCCCAGAGCTGGTGAACATGCCCAGCACACAAAAAAACCCCGGCTTTCGCCGGGGCTTCGCTGCACTGTCCAGCGTCAGAACTTGAGATACGCTCTGAGCTCCAGATCGATGGAGCTCATGGCGTAAGTATTCTTTCCCAGGAATGGGAGGGTATACTGCAGCTTCGCCTCGATGGGGAGGGGGCTCTTCAAAAAGAATACCGATATGTTCGGTCTGACCGAGAGCAGCGTGGTGTCGGTATCGGGGACTTCGGTGCCATTGACCTTCTGATTCGGCGACATCTTATACGTCAAGGGAAGGCCTACGCCGAACTGGACGCCGTCCGCGATCATGGCTTGAAAATGGGGTTCGAGCTCAAAGGTCAGGTCGTATCCCCAATTGATGTCTTCTTTCGTCAGAGAAATCGGGTTAGTCTCGACATTCTTGCGCTCGAAAAGGTAAATGTACTCACCGTAGAGGTTGATGAAGAACATCTCATTGATGACATAGTCGAAATACCCCCGTGCCCCGACGCCGAGGGCGTGCTTGGCGAGGGACGCGATCGTCGTGTCGTCTCCTGCGAGAAAATTCTTCTGCTGCTGCTCCCAGTCCACATCGGGCAGTGGAATCTTGACTCCGGGGGCTACGGCAAGGCGGAATTGCTTGTTCTCCACGAGTCCCTTTTCCCCGATGATCTGGATTTTGGCGCCCGCGAACAAGTCGTCAACGCCGTTTACGTTGAAATTCTGACCCAAAGAAGGAGTGGTCGCGAGGTCCGACCAGACATACCACCCAGGTGTCCACTGGAGTGCCGCGGTCATCCAGTCGGTCACGCCATATTCAGCCGCAAACCCGAGGTTGAAAAGCGAAACCTTGGCTGTGACGCCGGGTCCAAGACTTATGTCCTGTGCCTTTCCGCCGGTGTCGAACTGCTTGTCCGCCCATGCGTAGGCCGGCACGACGTAGAGCCTCAGGACGCCCGCAGGCAGAACCAACGCGTCGTCGGCAAAGATCGGAATTGAAACTGCGGCCAGAAGCAAGAAGACGAATAACTTCCTCATACTGTCTCCCTTCTAAATCGAGTTTAGACTTGTTCGATAGTTTAGCGCGTTTCATGGAAAATACAATAGGCGACGGGAAAAATCTGCCGGGCGTGCAGCTTCATTTGCGAGCATGTAATCTTGCGGCTTCCGAGAGGTTCCTGTACAATACCTGCTAGAAAGAAAGTGTGGCCGTCATGGTCAAAGTCCTCTTCATCGACGACGATCCCCAGGCACACCGAACCCTCGACATGGTGCTCCCTGAGCCCTATATGCTGATCTCCGCCTATACGGCCCGGCAGGGTATCGATGCCGCCGCGCGCGAATCGGTTGATGTCGTTCTCCTCGATATCAATCTCCCCGATCTGGACGGTATTGCGGCGCTCAAGGCGATAGTTGCCCCGCCCCTGCCGCCTCCAGTGGTGATGCTGACGGCGCTCACCGACCCCCGCCTGGTGAAGGAGGCAATCCTGGCCGGCGCGTGCGACTACATCGTCAAGCCATACGAGCTGAAGGAGCTCCTGGGCACGCTGCGCAGCGCGGTGAGCGGCGCGGATGCGCGCCGGGCAGCGGCGTCCGCGGCAGGCCGGGCACTCCTGGAATCGTTGATCGGGGAGAGCGCCTGCATGCGCGAAGTGAAGCAGCTCATCCTTCGCTATGCGCCGTCGAACTCACCTGTTCTCATCCTGGGAGAAAGCGGGACAGGCAAGGAACTCGTGGCCAGGTCCATCCACGAGGCCTCGCGGCGGCGGGGCGGGCCGTGCGTTGCCCTGAACTGCGGCGCGCTGCCGGAAACGCTCCTGGAGACCGAGCTGTTCGGCGCGGAGAAAGGCGCATTCACAGATGCCGTGTGCCGCCCGGGCAGCTTCGAGCAGGCCAGCGGCGGGACGCTCTTTCTGGACGAGATCGGAGAAATGTCTCCGGCCGCGCAGACACGGCTTCTTCGGGTCATCGAAGAGAAGGAGCTGACGCGCGTGGGCGGCAGCCGCCCGATCCCCCTGGACGTGCGTGTGGTATCGGCGACGAACAGGGAGCTGAGAGGGCACGGGGGGGACGGCAGGTTCCGCGCCGACCTCTTCTACAGGCTCGGCGTCCTGCCCATCCGAATCCCCCCGCTGCGGGAGCGCAGGGAGGACATCCCGATTCTGGCGGCGCACTTTCTCCTGCTCCTGAAAAGACCGGGGGCCATCGGCGCGGAGGCGCGGGAAAAACTCTGCGCCCATGACTGGCCGGGAAACATACGCGAGCTTCGCAATGTGATGGAAAGGGCCGCCTTATCCGCAGACTCCGGAACAATCAGCGCCCGTGACGTGACGTTCGATTGACTACAGTGAGCCGACCAGGACCCCGGGAGCCGACTACTCAATGGCCCTGATGTAGGCGCCGGCGGCGCGCACGTGCTTCTCCCCCTGCGGGGTATCAACGATATCAAGCGGGCTGCAGACCACGACGACCCGCGAGTTGAGGGTGATCACGTCCGCGATGGCCGTGCGCGGCGCCCGCGCGGGAAAGACCTTGAAGAACTCTGGCCCGCTGAACTCGACGTAGCAGGCGTATGCCTTCACGTCTTCCAGCCCGATCCATTCGCCGGCAATCAGCTCGATCCTGACCTTGAAGCTCTGCGGGTCCTTGTTGAGAATAGTGACGTCGGAGACCGTGCCGGAAAGCAGGAGCATCCTTCCGGCAGGGAGGGGCGTCCTGCCCTCCGCGGCCGCGGCGAGCGTTTTCAAGGTGACGGAAAAATCCACGACCCTGTCGAAGTCCCTCCGGGAAAGGGCGGGGAGCGTGACGGCGCCAAGGAGGAGAATCACGCATGCGAGGAGCGGAACTGATCTGCGCATTGAGCGACTCCTTGCGCCCATACTATGGAGGATCCGCACCCGGGTCAATTCCCTTCGCGGGCGAGAGCAGTGAAGGATGCCTCTTCGTCACGAGCCCGGCGATCTTGCGGAAGACGACCCCGAGCCGTTTCGCTTCGTTCACGGAAAGGCCTGCACGCCCCAGGATGTCCTTGAAAAATATGCCCATCTGCTCGGGTCCCACAATCGTGAAAAACCCGATCTTCGAAAGAGACCCGGTGATCACCGACACCAGCTCGTCCACGGACTGTGCGGTGATCGGGGAAAACGGAGTGAGGTGATCGGCGCCCAGGGCGCGGAAGATCTCGTAGCAGATCACCTGCACAGCGTGAGAGAGATTGAGCGAAGGAAAATCCGGTGAGGCGGGAATGGTGACCGCCACATTACACAGGGCAAGCTCGTCATCGGTCAGTCCTGTCTCTTCGTTTCCAAAAAGCACGGCCACGGTTCCCTTCTCTATTGAGGCAATGCGCCGGCCGAGCTGTTCAGGGAAAAGAGTGAAGTACTTCCTGTTTCTTCCCCTGCGGCGCGTAGTTCCCGCCACGAGCACGGCACCCTGAATGACGTCCCTCGGGTCTGTGCAGATCAACGCGTTTTCCAGTACATCAGAGGCGTAGTGCGACACCGTCCGCGCCTGCCGCGGATCGATGGGCTCGTCCATGACGATGGCCAGGGAAGCGAATCCCATGCTCTTCATTGCGCGGCAGGCTGCCCCGACATTCCGGGGGTCCCGCGGTCTCACCAGCACGATCCTTACATCCATTGCGCCGCCGTATCTTGCGCGGTACCGCGTTCGCGCGGAACGCGTGCCCGCGTACTCCGCGCAGTCAGGCGGCATTTGGCGGCCGTGGTATTCCACGGCATTCCGGGCCCGCTCATATGACCTTCAGAATAGCCGAAAGGACCACAGGTTGCCCATGGCGGCCACGGTATCCGGCGGCATTTGCGCGGCCATGACCTCGGTCACTCCGCCGCTCGATAAACCCTTGTCTCCCCGCGGGGGACGTCCGATAATTAACTGCGTCAAAGGTCGCACACATGAAAAAATGTATAATCCTCCCCCTGCTGTTCGCCTGTCTGCCCGGATGGTCCCTGGACTGGGACTTGCCTGTCGTGACGCTGAAGTACGAGGCGGCAGAGGGCGCCAGTGAAGACCCGGACGACGAAACCCTCGAGCCTTCTTCACTGCGCAACACGGTGAGCATGCGCGTGAAGGAAGACGTGGAGTCGGCGTCCTTCGGCCTGACGCTCAGAGGCTCGGCAAAGGACTATTACCTGCAGGCCGGAGACTATTCATATCTCGATCTCGAGCAGGACGGGACCTTCCACGTGGGGGAAGCATGGAAGCTCGGCTACCTCCTTGGCGTGAAGGGCATGAGCTTTCCCGAGCTCGATTCGAAAGGGTTTCCCAAGGATACCACGGCCTTGAGGGGGGCAGCCACTGCGGCGTTCACTGTGGTGAAAGGCACGACCCTTGAAGCAGGAACCGCCGGCCGCTGGGAGTTTGCCGACAATACACAGGACTCCCTGCAGGCGTATGTCTTTACGGCAGGTTTTTCCAGCCGAATGGGGGAATGGCTCCTGGGCGCGCACTACAGAGGCGAGTTCCGCCTGCCTCTGGGCCCTTCGAGCGGGGTCTGGTCCAGCGCGTACCACGTCGGCAGCTTTTCCCTTCAATGGGACCCGAACAGGTAGGCGGCGATCCGTGAGGACCCGCTCGTGCCCTTCATATTTGACAAAAAAAACGAAAACCCGTAAAATTACTGATTATCACCAGGGGGTTTCCGTGGATTGGAGCCCTTGCGGCGTATACCCGTGAGGACTATACTATAATGGGCCAAGGGGAATTATTGCAGGCAAAGGGGCGCCATGAGTAACAACGAGATTGTTCCAGGGTTCGACGACGAAAAGGACGACAGCCTCAAAATACGCCTCCAGAAGATCGAGGACACGGAAGGGTGCCTCGTGCTCTATCTCACCGGGTACATCGATACCTACAATTCAAATTACTTCCAGAAGCGCGTGGCCAAGGCCATCGAGGCCTCCTTCATCAAGTTGATTTTCCACTGCAGCGGCCTGAACTACGTCTCCAGTACGGGCATAGGCTCCTTCACCGCGTTTCTCAAGGCCGTCAAACCCCGCGGAGGCGACCTGGTTCTTCTGGAGATCCAGCCCAAGGTCTACGAGGTCTTCCAGCTCCTCGGATTCTCCCAGTTCTTCAATATCAAGGAGAATCTCGACGAGGCGGTCTCCTTCTTCGCCGCGCGCGGTGAGGAAGGAAAGGGCGCCACGTTCCCCCGCATATTCAAATGTCCCATCTGCAGCAAGAAGCTGAAGGCCTCCAAGCCGGGACGGTTCCGCTGTTCGGAGTGCAAGACCATTCTCGCCATCGACAACGCGGGCCAGGTATTCCTCGGTTGAGGAAGTCGGGATGAGCCCGCGGGACAAGATCGAAAGCTACCTCGTCAAACTTAACCTCTCATTCCAGGCCGTTGCTCCCAACACATGGGTGGTACGGGACTCGCAGAAGGGTCTGGAAAACCTTTTGATTGTTCTTACCGAGCCGCTTGTCGTCATACGCATTCACGTCATGGAAATCCCGTCCGTGGGCAAGGAGAAGCTCTTCGAGGAGCTGCTGCGGCTGAACGCCACGGACATGGTGCATGGGGCGTACGCCCTGGACGGAAAGAATATCGTGATCATCGACACCCTGGAAGCTGAGCCCTTGGACCTGGAAGAGCTCGAGGCATCCATCGACGCCATTGGGCTCGCCCTTGCCCAGCATTATCGGCCCCTCTCCAAGTACCGAGTCAAGGCATAGCAGGAGGAATCCATGGGGATTCTTGATCGAATACGCACTGTCCTCAAAGCCAACATCAACGCCCTCATCAGCAAGGCCGAAGATCCGGAGAAGATGCTGAACCAGCTCATCATGGACATGAACGAGCAGCTTCTCGAGGCCAAGAAACAGGTGGCCATGGCCATCGCGGATGAGAAAAAGCTCGAGCGGCAGACGCTGGAGAACAAGACACAGGGAGAGGATTGGGAAAAGAAGGCCATGCTCGCCGTGAAGGCGGGCAAGGATGACCTGGCAAAAGAGGCCCTGGTCCGCAAGCAGGAATACGACGGCTACGCGGCGTCATTCCAGAAGGAGTTCGACAGCCAGCACGCCGCCGTCGAACAGCTCAAAGACGCCCTGCGGCAGCTCCAGGCCAAGATCGAAGAGGCCAGCCGCAAGAAGAATCTGCTCGTTGCCCGCGCCAAGAGGGCGGAAGCGCAGAAGACGATCCAGCAGACCATGGGCTCGCTGTCCGCCAATTCCTCCTTCGACACGTTCGACCGCATGGCGCAGAAGGTGGACCAGGTCGAGGCCGAAGCAGAGGCCATGAAAGAGCTGGGCGAGGTGACGGCGGACCAGAAGCTGGAAGACAAGTTCAAGGAGCTGGAGTCCTCCGACCAGAGCTCCGACAAGCTCCTGGAGGATCTCAAGGCCAAGATGGGCCAGATTGAAGACAAAGACAAGAAGTGAGAGAGAGCGGACGATCAACCTCGTCGGCTGCAGCCCCATTATGTGCGAGCGTATCAGGGCTTCTCTGCGGAGAAGCCCTTTTCATGTCCTGACCACCGAAGAGCCCGTCCCGGCAGACGAGGCAGAGCTCTACGTAGTGCCTGCCGCGGAGTGGCAGGGGCTTCCCGGCCGCGGCGTGCCGGTGATTGCGTGGGGCCCCGCGGAGCTCATGCGCGGCGCGTTTCTTGCCGGCTGCGACGACTACCTCAAGGAGCCCTGGACGCCGGAGGAGCTCGACCTGCGCGCGCACGCCGCCCTATCCCGCGCGGAGAAACGCTACCGCTTTGCCTGGGGAGAGGTCTGCTTTGAAGGCAAGGACCTGCGCACCCCGGGCGGGGTGGCGGTCCTCACGCTCCACGAGTCACGCATTCTCAGGGCGCTTCTGCGCAATCGAGGACTCCCGGTGCCCCGCGAAGCCCTGGCATATTCCATTGCGGACGCACCCTCTTCCCGCGTCAGCCGGGCCGTGGACGTGCACATCGTCGCGCTCCGAAAGAAGGTCCGCTGCGTCATGCGCGAGGCGGGCCGGTTCATCCTGTGCGTGCGCGGCCAGGGGTACATGGTGCCGTGAGGTCATTTATGCTACGATCAGCGCCTGTGAACGAGCCCCTGAAAGCGCCATTCATCCTGCTCTTCATCATTCTGTGCGTCACCCTCGTCCTTTCCGCCTTGAACGTGCTGTACACCTGGGGTATGTATGACTCAGCAAACGGGGCTTTCAACCTTGCCTATGTCGTGCAGAGGTTTCCCCGCAGCATGTCCGAAACGCTCATCCCGTCCGTCGTCCTTTCCATCATGCTCCTGGGTTTGCGCATGGCCAGAAGGCCATTCTCCCGTTTTCTCGGGCTGGTGATCGTGCTCGTCGTGAGCTACGCGGCACTCGTGAACGGCATGATCTGGATTCGCGCGCTGAGCGCAAAATCTCAAAGCCCGGCGGAGGTGCCGCGCCAGTACATCCAGCCTTCCACGTTCATCAGGATCGGAGACTCCGTGCTTTCGGCGCGCGCGCTCGCGGGCGGCGCCATCCGGGGGATTGTGGTGTACGATCCGGCGCGGGCGGAGAATCGATTGTCGGTCTATCCTGCGGGCAGCGCCTCCACCCGCGGAGGCGTCCTGACCGTGACGACCAGCGGGCCGCAGGTCACCCTTTCCGGCAGCCCTGCCCCTTCGTGGACCGGTGTCTTTGCGGCTGACCGGTTCACCGAGCTTTTCCTCAGGGACATCCACACGCTTTCGACGGATTTCGAGAAGCTGCGTGACGGCTCCCTGGGCGGGTTCTTCGCCGCCTGCATGGCGCTCCTTTTCCTCTGCGCCGCTTCCCTCGCGCTGCTGCGGCTCACCCGCTGGCCCCTCGCGAACATCATGCTGCTCGTGATAGCCGTGCGCGGCTATTTCTCCCTCTATCACTTTCTTGCCACCACTGCCGCTCCGCAGGTGGCAGCAGCGGTCGCGGACCCGTTCTTTGTGCGCTTGTTCCCGTCCGCTGCGCTGGCCGCGCTGGGCGTGGTGCTGGTCCTCGTGGACATCCTCTTTATTCCCGCGGACCGATGGACGGCGAGGGAAACCGTATGAACAGGTCCCTTCTCAGCCGCATCGCGTCGTTTCTTTTCGCGTTCTACGTCTTGAGCCTGCTCGCCTTCTTCGCGTACGCGCTCCTCACATTCTCTGCCACGCAGTTCCTGCCCTCGATGCGCTGGGAGTATGCCCTGAAACGCGGATTCGTGCTGTTCATGGATTACCTGATCCCTGTCCACGCGGCAGCCGTTGCCGTGGGGGCATCCCTGGCCGGCGTGGCACAGGCCCGCCGAGAGCCCGGCGTAGCCCCCGAGCCGTTCAACAAGCTGGTGTCATCCACGCTCGTCACGTTCCTGGTGCTGACCGCGGGCTATACCGTTCTGTACGAGGGGCTGTACCCGGGCGCGCGGCGGGGACTCTCCGACATGCAGTACCGCAGCAGCCTGGCCCGGCAGTATATGAGCCAGGCAGACGCCGCGTTGAAGAAGGGCGACTATCGGGCCAGCCTCGACGCCGTGGACCGCTACCTTGCCATCAATCCGTCGGACAAAGAGACCACGGACAAGCGGCTGGAACTTTCGGCCAGGGCGGCCCGGCAGTCAGCCCCGGCCCCGGGGCCCTCAGTGGCCGGGCTTGAAACGATCTCACCGGACACGAGCGCGCAGAAACTTGTTGAAAAGGCGCAGTACTATTCCGAGCGTCAGGACTGGTTTTCCGCCCACTACTATGCACAGTCAGCCTCGGCGCTGGACCCCCGGCGGACCGATGCTCTCCGCCTTGCCGCGCAAGCCGCGGAGAAGCTGGGGGCAATCATCGAGTCTGAAAAGGACGCGAAAAGCGCCCTGTTGTTCCGCCAGAAGAAGGGCGCATATGATCTTTTGATCGGCGGCAATGTCGTGGCCGCCTACTATCGCTTCCTCGAGCTCCAGAAGGAGAATCCCGGAGATTCGGATATTGCCACGTACCTCGGGATCGCCAGCGACAAGGTGGCGAAGACCACTTTCTTCCTCGACGATGCGCGCAAGATGGAAACCCTGCCGGGAACGCAGAACATCCTGTTCCTCAACGGAACGGAAAAGGACGCAACGGAGGCCGTCTACATCGGCAAGATGGTGGAGCAGGCCCAGGGGGACGCATACTTCTACGACATCGAGGCTGTCCGTTATGACGCGGCGGGCTCCGTGACATGGCACTTCGGGGCGCCGTTCGGCAGAAGGGAGGGGGGCTCGATCCTGATGAACTGCGTGGACAGGACGGACACCCGCGTCCGGTTCCTTCCCCGGTATGTCCAGGGAACGCGCGCGCCCGCTGAGATGAACCTCCTCGCCCTGCGGCCCACGGTGGAGCAGATGCGCTCCCTGTCCCTCGGACGTGACGCGCTCGCCGTGCTGGGCCTGGCGGAGCTGTGGAGGATGCGCGGAGACCTCGGCTCATTCGGATTGTCCCGGGAAACGCTGACCGTGGACATGGCCATGAAGATGCTCATGCCGTGCGTCTTTCTGATCCTTTCCATCTTCTCCCTCTCCCTGGGCTGGGCGTTTCGGGCGCGCTATTTCGGGAGGCTGTCTTTCATCGCCATCGTCATGATGCCGCTGGTGCCGCTCGTGCTCTCCGTTCTTTCACTCCTGTACGTGCACGCCCACCGGGTCATTATCGGTTTCACGGTTCTTGCATTCGGCTTCACTGCCGCGCTGGCCGTGCTCGCGGCCCTTCAAGTGGTCCTGCTCGTGGTCGCGCTCATCGTGCTCGCCGGGCAGTCGACGCGTTAGGCGCCGGTCATGGCAATCACCGGCAAGCTCATCGGCGCCCTCATTGGCTCCATTGCGGGGCCGTTCGGCACACTCTTCGGCGGCCTCATCGGGCACCTGTTCGACCGAGCCTCGGAGGAGCGGCAATTCCTCGGCACGGCATCCCGCTCCCGGATCCCGCGCAGCGACCCGGTGTCCAGCGCGCAGGTCAATTTCCTCACCTGCCTCATTGGACTTTCCATCTCCGTCGCGGACGCGGACGGAAAAGTGAAAGTCTCCCACATCGATGCAATGAGGGAGTTCTTCCGCAGGAACTTCAGCTTCCCTTCCGTTGACCAGGATGTCATTCAGCGGCTCATCGATGAGATGTACAGAAACCGCACCCGGATAGATATCCAGGGGCTGTGCGCATACTACGCGGCGGTGTCCACTTTCGAGGGCCGCGTACTGCTCCTGCGCCTCTTGTTCCAGATTGCGCGCGCGGACGCGCGGGGCATCTCGGGGACCGAAGAGGTCCTTATCCGCCGGATCACCTCGCTCCTGGGACTGGCAGAGCAGATTTACCACCAGGTGCGTGCCGAGTTTCTGCAGGAGTCCGGACGTGCGTGGAAAATCCTTGGCCTCAGCCCCGAGGCAGACGTGGAGAGAATCAAGAGCGCCTACCGTCAGCTCTCCCTCCAGAATCACCCGGACAAGGTGGCCAACCTCGGCCCCGAGTTCGTCAGGGTAGCCGAGGAGAAATTCAAGGCTATCCAGGAAGCGTACGAAGAGATCAGGCGCGAGCGGGGTTTCTGAAGAAGCAGTACAAACTCAATCGGTCGACTTGCGGTGGGCGAAGAGCAGTCCGGACCACGTTTCATCTATTGCACACACCTTGTAGTCCACAAGGCCGGCCTCGAGACCGGCGTTCCGCACGGCGTTTTCGTCGGGCCCGGATACAGGGGCGGACCGGGCCGTCTTCTTGCGCCACGCAATCCACAGGGGGCCCTCACGAGCAAGGCGTGCGACCGTCACGATGCCTGCGGCAAGCTCGGTTTCCCGCCGTACGAACCAGATGCGAAGCCCGGCACGTCCGCGGGCGCCCGCGCTCAGCCTGGCCCCGTCAGGAAGCTCGCCCAGCACCCCGGCAAACTCCCGAGGTGCGCCGATCAATCCCACCGTCATCCCCGGCTTGATGCCGAGCTTTTTTGCAAGCGGCGTCCCGGAGTAGCCGGCGGGGCGCTTCACACCTCGATCTCTCCCTCAAGGTACAGGACGGCGCGGCCGCCGATCTTCACCCGGTCCCCTGCGTCCTCGCAGATGAGCTCTCCGCCGCGCGCGGAGACCTGGCGCGCGCGCAGCAGAGGTTTCCCGAGCCTTCGCGACCAGTACGGAATGAGGGTGCAGTGCGCGGAGCCGGTGACAGGATCCTCGGGAATGCCCACGCCGGGGGCGAAGAATCGTGAGACGAAATCCGCCTCCCGGGGATCGCGCGCCGGGGCGGTGGCAATGACGCCCATGCGGTCGATGCGCGCAAGGAGGGTCATGTCGGGGGCGAGGGCGCGCACATCCTCTTCCGTGGCGTACACGGCAAGATAGTCCCGCGCGCCGCGCACGTCGACAGGCTCCTTTCCAAGCCCGCTCAGCAGGACCGTGGGCGGCTGGCAGGGCAGCGCGGGGCGCGACGGGAAGTCCATGACCAGCAGGTCGTCTTTCCGCTCGACAACCAGCGGCCCGCTCTGCGTGTTGAACCGGATTGAAGCGCCGGGCCAGCCTCGGCGGGAGAAGAGCACGTACGCGGCGGCAAGGGTGGCATGCCCGCAGAGGTCCATTTCCACCGCGGGGGTGAACCACCGCAGGTCGCAGACCTCGCCCCGGCAGGCGACAAATGCCGTTTCAGCGAAATTGTTCTCCGCCGCGATCTTCTGGAGAACGCCGGTTGACGGCCACTGGTCGAGAATACAGACACCTGCCGGATTGCCGCCGAACAGAACATCGGTGAACGCGTCAACGTGCCAGAAAGGGATCTTCAAGGGCAATCCTCCGAGCGCGTGATCCGGGCGCCCAGTGACTGCAGGCGTTGAACGAGGTTCTCGTAGCCCCTCTCGATCTGGTAGACATTCTGGATCGTGCTCCGCCCCTGGGCGCACATGGCTGCAATAAGCATGGCCATTCCCGCGCGCACGTCGGGGGAAACGAGCTCCGAGCCTCCCAGGCGGGAGGGGCCGTTCACCACGGCGCGGTGCGGGTCGCAGAGGATGATCTTCGCTCCCATGCCGATCAGCTTGTCCACGTAGAACATCCGTGACTCGAACATCTTCTCGTGAATAAGCACGGTGCCCTCCGCCTGCGTGGCCACCACGAGGGCAATGCTGATGAGATCCGCCGGAAATCCGGGCCAGGGAGCGTCGTCGATCTTGGGGATCTGGCCGCCCATGGTGGGGACCACCTTCAGGCTCTGGGGCCCGGGAACACGGATCGTTGTGCCGGAGGTCTCCCACGAGATTCCCAGCTTGGCAAGCCCGAGCTTCATCATGCGCAGGTTCTGCGGCGCCGCGTCCTCTATCTCGACTTCCCCCCGGGTGGCTGCCGCCAGCCCGATCAGAGAGCCCACCTCCATGAAGTCGCTGCCGATCCTGAAGGCAGCGCCGGAAAGCTTCGTCACGCCCTGGATCGTGAGGATGTTCGAACCGATGCCCTCGATACGCGCCCCCATCGCGACCAGCATCCGGCAGAGATCCTGCACATGGGGCTCCGAGGCGGCGTTTTCAATGACGGTGGTTCCCTCCGCCAGCACGGCTGCCATGAGGGTGTTCTCCGTCGCGGTGACTGAAGTCTCATCCAGGAAAATCGCCGCGCCTTTGAGCTTGTTGGCGGAAAGGGCGAAAAATGTGCCTGTTTCCACGCGGGTCCCCAGCTCCATGAGCGCCAGGAAGTGTGTGTCCAGGGGCCGGCGTCCGATCACGTCGCCGCCCGGGGGCGGCAGGAGCACGCGGCCTCTGCGAGCCAGCATCGGCCCTGCAAGGAGGATGGAGGCTCGGATCTTCTGAGACAGGTGAGGGGGGATTTCCTCCCTCTTGATGTCCAGCGTCTGAAGGCGGTACTCGTTGTGGCCGACCTTCTCAACCGAGCAGCCCAGCACTTTGAGAATCTCGATCATGACGTGCACGTCCTCGATCTCGGGGAGATTGGAGAGGACGACGGGCTGGTCGGTGAGGAGCGTGGCGGCAAGACACGGCAGCGCGGCGTTCTTGTTCCCGCTCGCCTTTATACGCCCTTTCAGCGGAAATCCGCCCTCAATCGCGTACTCGTACATGGACTGATTATAGTGTCCGGAGACGGGAGATCAAGTGAGCAGCTGCCCGGCGCGGAAGGGCTGCCGGAGAGTCACCTGCGCCGCGGCAGACCGTCGGCCCGGGGTCGCGCGGCGGGTCCGCTTTACTTCGCGCCAGATTTTCGCTACGTTGATATCGCGCCTGCAGGCGCGAAAATCCCCTCGCTGAGGCGCCAGGACCGGAAGGAGCGCAAAAATGTTGAAAGAGCAGGTAGAGACCGCATTGGATGAGATCAGGCCTTCACTCGAGGCTGACGGCGGCAACGTGGAGCTGGTCGATGTGTCGGACCAGGGTGTTGTGAAAGTCAGGCTCACCGGCGCGTGCAGAGGCTGTCCCATGGGCATGCAGACGTTGAAGCTGGGGATCGAGAAGCATCTCATGCAGAAAGTTCCTGAAGTGAGCGAAGTAGTCGGGGTCATTGAGTAGATTGAGAATCGGGAGGAAAAAAGCATGCAGAAAATGAAGGATCTTTACCAGGCAGCAGATTGGAAAAAGGAAAAGCACGTACCCTTCATCGAGGCGCCGGCGGCCGTGAAAAAAGGGGAGATGATCCAGATCGCAGTCAGCGTCGGCAAGGAGATCGCCCACCCCAACACCACCCCGCACCATATCAGGTGGATCGAGGTGTTCTTTCAGCCCGAGGGGGCAAAGTTCCCCTTCCAGGTGGCGCGCTGTGACTTCACCGCTCATGGTGAGTCACCCGATGGTCCTGACACGAGCACGGTCTACGCCAATCCCAGCGTCGTGTGCTCCTTCAAGACCGAGAGATCGGGCACGATCATGGCCTCCTCCTACTGCAATATCCATGGCTTGTGGGAAAACTCGCAAGTCTTGACGCTCGTCTAAGCAGAGCAAAAGGAGATCCAGCATGGACAAACAGCTTGAGAAGCTTATCCAGGACCAGATAAAGAACGAATGGTACTCCGCGTATCTCTACACGTCCATGGCGGCGTGGTGTGAATCAGAAAACCTCGCAGGTTTTGCCCACTGGATGTACAAACAGGCGTCGAAAGAGACGGAGCACGGCAAGAAGATGTTCCAGTTCCTCATTGACCGGGGAGTGAAAGTCGTCTTGCCGTGC
>Ga0265316_10001080_pt1 | contig 29500 bp, 29 predicted proteins | sample 4522metaG_FD_202092 | JGI IMG/M metagenome (GOLD analysis project Ga0265316, IMG submission 202092) | Rhizosphere microbial communities from Carex aquatilis grown in University of Washington, Seatle, WA, United States - 4-5-22 metaG | ecosystem: Host-associated > Plants > Roots > Rhizosphere >...
GCGAAATCGATTCTACCGGGAAATGGGATAAGCCGCCTGAGGATAAAAACAAGAATTTTTTGGGGAGCATCGGGATTATTCAAGATATTACCGAACGCAAAAATATGGAAAAAGATACGCTTAAGCGTTTGTATGAGTTAGAGGTCTTTTATAAGGCAGGTATAGGCAGGGAAGAGAGGATTTTGGAATTAAAAAAAGAAATAGAAGAGCTCAAAACAGAGAGAGGAACAAAGTGAAAAAAAGATCGGTATATTTGTTTTGTGCCGCGTTGGTAATGCTCGCAGGGTGTGCCAAGGGGCATCAAGCCAAGGCGCCGATAAAGATCGCGATCAATGTTTGGCCGGGATGTGCCTACGCCTTTATCGCCCAGGAAAAAGGTTATTTTAAGAAAAACGGTGTAGACGTGCAGTTGGTACTGGACCAGGATTACAGCTTAAGCACAAAACGTTATATGAATGGCGAGGTAGACGGTATTCTTGAGGTTTATACTGAGGCAATATTGCAAAATTCACAAGGAGTCCCCACCCAGACGGTCTATGTCAGCGATTATTCGGTTACCGGCGATGTGATCATGGGAAGGCCCGAATTCAAGGTCCTGGCGGATTTAAAAGGCAAAAAAGTCTCGATCGAAGGGATAAATACCTTTTCCCACCTATTTGTTTTGACCGCTTTATCAAACGCCGGCATCAAGGAAGAGGATATGAGGTTTGCGGTTGTTCCCGCGCAGGAAGTTTTTAGTGCTTTAAAAAGCGGGCAAATCGACGCCGGGCATACCTATGAACCCACAAAATCCAGAGCGTTACAAGCAGGCTACAAGATCCTCGGCAGTGCCGGCGATGTGCTTGGGGTCATTACCGATGTCCTAGCTTTTAACGAATCTGTGATAAAGAAGCGGCCCGGGGAGATAAAGGCAATCGTTAGAGCGATGCTTGAAGCAAGAGAATTTGTTTATAGTAATCGAAAAGAGGCGGTTACGATCATGTCTAAAGCCGAGGGTATGACCCAAGGCGAGATGGAGCAGGGCTTAAACGGCGTGATCCAGCCGGGGCTAGAGGGCAATATGAAGGCGATGCATAAGGGCGACAAAGCCACTTCATTATTTGTTTCGGGGAAGATGATCGTAGACTTTTATCTGGAAAGAGGTCAATTATCGGTTTTGCCGGATCTGGATAAAATAATCGACTCTGAATTTATTGAGGAATTGAATAAATAGATGAGATTTACCACAAGATTAACCGCGGGATTCATCGGCATAAGCGTAATTATTCTTGTCTTTGTTCTTACGGCCGTCTATTTTCTGGTAACAAAGAGCATGGAAAACGAGATCATGGCGCGTATGCAAAGCCGCGCCATTTTTACCATGGATATGCTGGACCGTTTCCTATATGAGCGGGCAGGCGACCTGGAGGTTATTTCCCAGGATCCCGTGATCAATTCCCCAAACTCCACGGCGCAAGAGATCACGAAAAAGCTTATTTTCTTCAGGAATACTTGTAAATTTTATATTTCTCTATCGTTCTTTAATCTAGATCGTGTGCGCATCGCCGATACCGCGGGACTGGAAATTGGAAAACAGCATCCGCTCACGTACTACTGGAAAGATGTTCTGGCTGAAAAGGTATCTATCGCCAAGAGCGTCTATACGCCGGAGGAGCTTAAAGTAGCGGTGACCGATATTGCCTCTTTAGTAACGGATAAGGAAGGCAAGGCCATCGGGGTAGTAGTGGCGCGGATTTCAGCAAACCGGCTTTTTGAGCTGGTAAAGAGCAAAACGGGGGTTACGGGAGAAAAAGCCGACCTGGTCGATCAAAATGGCCTCTTGCTTTATTCTAATCGTAATCACGCCGGCGTGCAGGAAAATAAGCTGCCGGAGTGGGAGCGGATAAAAAAAGATCAGCAAAAAAATATTTTCGGCAGGGTAAGATACATGGACCCGGTAAAAAAAACGAGAGAGACCTATGTATTTTGCCGGGAACAGGGGTATTTAAACTTTAAAGGGAATGGCTGGACGGTTATTTTTTATATGCCCGGGCGGGAGGTTTTCGGCCCGATCGCTAAATTGCTGAAGATACTTATCGTAATATTTCTGATGATGTTGCTTCCGGTGGGATTGATGATATATTTTTTCAGCAGAACCATGACTTGGCCTTTAACCCAGCTAAGCCGCGCCGCCGCGGAAATAGGCAGAGGTAAATTCGATACAGTTATAAAAATAAGATCCAGGGACGAAGTCGGCCTTTTGGCCGATGACTTTAAGCGGATGGCTGCAGGGTTAAAAAATAATACCACATCCATGGTGAATCTCAATAAAGAGATCGGTGAGCGCAAGCAGGCAGAAGAGGGTTTTAGAAGGCAATCGCAGAAATTGTTTTTAAGCTTACAGGAGGCGCATAAATCCCGCGAGATCATGGTGAGCATGCTCGACGATAATAATAAAATACGGGAAAAGATCGCTCAATCGGAGGAGATGTTTCGAAATATATTTGATGAGGCCGGGGATGGGATATTGATCACCGATCCGGAGAGCAATAAGTTTTTTATGGGGAATAAGGCGATCTGCCGGATGCTTGGGGTTACCCGGGAGGAGATCAAGAATTTAGGGATTACCGACATCCACCCCGAGGAAAGTATCCCTGATCTTCTCGGCCAGCTTGAAGGGCAAAGAAAGGGAGAATCTCGCGTATCCAGAGATTTGCTGATCAAGAGAAAAGACGGCACGATTTTTTATGCCGATGTCGATGGAGCGACCGTCAACATCGCCGGAAAAACTTACCTGATGGGGTTTTTCCATGATGTTACCGAGCGCCGGGAGATTGCAGACCTAAAAAGGATCGGCCAGCTGAAAAAGGATTTTATTTCCAACATGTCCCATGAATTGCGCACGCCGCTTAACGCCGTCATCGGGTTTAGCGAAGTTTTAGTCGACCAGAAATTCGGCGCGCTCAACGAAACGCAGAAAGATTATCTTAACGACATTTTAGAAAGCGGCAGGTTTCTTCTGTCGTTGATCAACGATATCCTTGATCTGGCTAAGATCGAATCCGGGAAGATGGCGCTTGCGGCCGCGGAGTTTTCTTTAAGAGAGCTCTTGGAGCATAGTTTAATTTTCGTTAAGGAAAAGGCATTAAAACATAATATCGAGCTTTCTTTAGAAATTGACGAAAAAGTCGGTCGTATCCGGGCGGATGAGCGCAAGGTAAGGCAGATTGTTTTTAACCTGCTCTCTAACGCGGTTAAGTTTACTCCCGATGGCGGCAAAGTCGGCATAAAGGCAAGAATAAACGGATTGTCGGCGGAAGTAACGGTTTGGGATACGGGAATAGGCATCGCTCAAGAGGATTTGCCTAAGTTATTCATGCCGTTTACGCAGTTAGAATCTTCTCTCTCGAGAAAATACGAAGGGACCGGCCTTGGCCTTTCCCTGACTAAAGAGCTTGTCGAGTTACATAAAGGAAAAATTTGGGTCCAGTCACAAGGCTTAGGGCGCGGCGCGAGTTTTATTTTTAACTTGCCCGTAGGAGCAGAGGGATAATATGCCGGGAAAAAAGAAGATCTTGATCGTTGAAGACGACCCCCGGTCGTTAAAGCTGCAAAGAGGGCTTTTAGAATATGCCGGTTACGAGGTTATTGCCGCCGGCAGTGCGGAATTTGGTATTCCTTTGGCAAAAGCGAATCTACCGGACCTGATTATTATGGACCATCGGCTTCCGGGAATCAACGGAGAGCAGGCGATCAGGATTTTGATGGCCGACGAAAAGACAAAAAATATTCCGGTGGTTTTTGTTACGGCTTCGGTGATGGGTGAGGATAAGAAAAAATTAGAATCTTATCATTTTCGGGTGATCACCAAGCCGATCAACACCCGTACTTTTGCGCAGGAGATAGAGGAGGTTTTAAATGGCGCAAGATAAGCGGCCGAAAATCCTTTGTGTAGACGATGAGAGGTTGAACTTGAAGCTTTTAAAGAGTATCCTTGAGCCGGAGGGTTACGAATTCGAAGGAGCGGAAAACGGAGAGGCGGCTTTGGGCGTGCTGGAGCGGGAACTGCCGGAGATTATTCTTCTGGATATTATGATGCCTAAGATGACCGGTTTCGAAGTCTTAAAAAAAGTGCGTGCCGATGAGAAAACACGGCTTATCCCGGTGGTCATGATCACGGCGCTTAGGGATAGTGAAGATAAGGTGAAAGCTCTCGAAGCCGGCTGCGACGATTTTATTTCTAAGCCGTTCGATAGGCATGAGCTTTTAGCGCGGGTAAAGTCGCTTTTAAGGATAAAGGCGTTGCATGATGAAGTAGAAAATAGTTATAAAAAATTAAAAGAATTAGAAAAATTAAAAGACAACCTTATCCATATGATCGTTCATGATTTCAATAACCCCCTGATGGCGGTTTCCGGGAATTTGCAGCTTTTGCAGCTTTCCCCGGAAAACTTAAACGACACGCAAAAAGAGGATGTAGAGAGAGCGTTGGTTTCGTGTAAGTCTTTGCAGGGAATGGCCAAAGACCTGCTCGATGTCAATAAGATGGAAGAGGGGCATACTGCCCTGCGCTTAGAAAAGATCAACCTGGGGGCGCTGGCGAAAGATGCGGTCGAACAGATGAAGGTTATCGCTTTTTGGGAAAAGAAAGAGCTGTTGTGTAATATTGCGGAGAATATACCGGATGCCGCCATAGATAAAGAATTGATCGAACGCGTAATAATCAACCTTATCAATAATGCCATTAAGTTTACCCGCGAAGGGGCTCAAATCACAGTAAACGCCGGGTATGACCCGCAGGAAAATAAGTTATATGTACAGGTTAAAGATAGCGGCATGGGGATAGCGCCGCAATACCTTGAGCGGTTGTTCGATAAATTCATGCAGGTAGAGACGAAAGAAGCCAAGCACGGCTATGGCTTAGGGCTGACATTTTGTAAAATGGCGGTGGAGGCGCACGGCGGTACGATAAAAGTGGAGTCGCAGGCCGGTATCGGCAGCACATTTACCTTTACCCTGCCGGTTGTTAAATAGGAGGCACAAATGGATAAAAAAATTTTAATCGTCGACGATGATGTGAACATGCGCGAAATGTTATATAACGCGTTTAGCCGGCAGGGTTACAACGTGATAACTGCCGCCAACGGCGATGACGCCATCCGGGTCGGTTCGGCAAAGAGCCCCGATCTTATTCTTCTGGATTTTGATATGCCGGGGATAAACGGCATAGAGGTGTTAAAAAAGATAAGAGAACAGGATGCTAAAACAAAAATCGTAATGCTCACCGGCTTAGGGACGGATGAATTAGAAAAACAAGCCCGTTCTTTGGGTGCTTCAGGGTTTTTGCGTAAAACATTGGGTGTCGAGATCATCACCAAAGCCGTTAATGAAATATTGGTAGAAAAAAAGTATGCGAAAAATAAGATCCTTGTGGTCGACGATGACAGCTCGATCGTTACGGTGCTTAAGGAATTTCTGACAAAAAAGGGTTATGATGTCGCCGTTGCCGCCAACGGCGAAGAGGCGCTTAAGTCGTTTAAGGGTTCAAGGCCGATGCTGGTGCTTTTGGATATCAATTTAAACGGGATGGATGGGATGGTAGTTTTAAAGCGTATCCGGGAAATCGATCAGGATGTCGGTGTTGTAATGACGACCAGCGTTAATGATCCGAAAGTGCTCGAAGACGCGAGAAAAATGGGGGTTTATGAGTACGTGATGAAACCCTTTACGCTGGATTACCTGGAAACCGTCGTTCTTACGCGCCTGGCGATTGTCGCGGCGGTAATCGGATAAAGAAGGAGAAAAAATGATAAAAGTTTTGCTTGCGGATGACGATAACGATACTTTGACCATGATGAGCGAGAGCTTGAAAGCCAGGCATTATAATGTTTTTTGCGCCGGCGATGGCGAAGAGTGCATCAAAATTATTATGACGGAAAAGCCGGATGTTTTAGTGCTCGACCTTTTTATGCCGGGGACCGACGGGGCGATTACCTTTGATTATATACGCAAGCTTGCCGATGTTCATGAAGATAGCGCGATGCGCGATTATCTGGCTAAACTCCCCATTATTATCCTCAGCGGCTTTATTGACGAGAAAACGCGCGAATGGTTTAAGAGCCGAAATGTAGCCGGTTATTTTGTTAAACCGCCGAATATGGCCGAATTGGTTAAGAAAATTGAAGAAGTGGTATCTAAGCATAAATAAACCAAGGGAAAGGCTGTAAAGATGAAGAAGGTTTTTTGCGTGATCTTAGGTTTATTGATGGCGGTTACGCCTTCGGCTTTTGTTTTTGCGGATGCCACATGGACTCCTGCCGCGAATGATTGGGTCACCGGCGCGAATTGGCTCCCGGCTACGGCGCCAGGCATGATTAGCGGCACGGTTTTGAACACGGACACGGCAACATTCAGCAGCACTCTTGGCCACACCTTTACCACGGTTTCTGTGGATAACAACCGAAACCTCCAGAATATTACTTTTGATGCCGCGGCCGAAGCTTACACGCTGATGTTTACCAGCAGCATTTTTACTTTTCTTTTGACTGCGGGAGGAGCCATTCAGAACGATAGTTCGACTGCCAATAGCCAGAATATAAACCTTAATACCCAACTCAATGGCGCCTACACTTTTAACAGCAACAGCAATGTTTCCGGCAATATTTATACAATGAACTTCGGCAAGAGCTTCGTCAGTGACAGCATCACACAGGCGGTGACCGGGGCGCTGACTTTAGGCGGTACCAATACCGGAAACAACACGATCAGCACCGATCTTAAGGATGGGGCCGGCACTTTGTCTTTGGTCAAGACCGGCGCCGGTACGTGGGTGCTTTCCGGCGCCAACACCTATTCCGGCGCGACCAATATCAACGGCGGTGTGTTGCAGATCAGTGCGGCAAATAATCTGGGTAACGGCGCGGCGTCGAATGTTATTGGTTTTAATAATAATGGAATACTTGAATCTACCGGGAATACATATGATCTGGGAGCCAGCCGGACGATTACGCTAAACGGAGCCGGGACGATTGAGTCCGATTCCGGTACGCTGACCGTGAGCGGGGCGGTGACCAACGGGGCTAACTTATTAACGGTGACCGGTGCCGGCGCCGTTATGTTTACCGGCGGGATCGGCAGCGGTACCGGCGGTTTGACCAAGACCGGTACCGGCATGCTTATTTTAAACGGCAATAATTCCTATGCCGGTACGACTACGATTAACGGCGGCACGTTGAGAATTACTACCGCTACGGGGCTGGGAACAACGGCGGGCGGAGTTTCTGTTGCCAACGGCGCGACATTGGATTTAAACGGAACTTTTGCGGTCGGTAATGAAGCCGTTACCCTGGCTAACGGCAGTAAACTTTCTTCAAGCTCCGGGGCCAATAGTATTTCCGGAAATATCGGCGTTACGGGTACCAGTACGGTCGATGTGGCTACATCCCTTACGCTTTCAGGAGCCGTTACCGGTTCGGTTTATCCGACTACGATTTTCACCAAGACCGGTACCGGCACGCTTATCTTAAGCGGTAACACGGATAATTTTGATCTATCCGCTGGGGTTAATGCGGGAACGCTATCTTTGGAAAAAACTGCTTCAAACGCCGTGGCGGATTTAACTTTGACCGGTGGAACAGCGAGATTAAACGGTACGGATGATTGTCAGATCTGGGATAGCGGTGTAGTAACGATTAACGGCGGCACTTTGGATATGAACGCGCATAATGAAACGATCGGTTCTCTTGGTGGATCTGCCGGTACAATTACCAATAGCGCCGCGGCAACTACTTCGATTTTAACCGTAGGAGGAAACGGCACCACGGCCACTTTTTCCGGAATTATAGAAAATGGCAGCGGTATCGTCGGGTTTACAAAAGCAGGAGGAGATACGTTTACTTTAGGCGGCACTGCGACGAATACCTATACCGGCTTGACCACGGTCAGCGCCGGAGAGCTCGATTTAAACAAAACCGCCGGTATCAATGCAATCGGAGGGAACCTTTTGATCAGCGGTACGGGAACGGTAAAGCTTCTTGCCGCCGATCAGATCGCGAACACGGCGGCGATTAATATGACGGGAGGCACATTAAGTTTAAACGGCATGAACGAAACCGTGGATACTTTTAGCAACAGCGGCGGCATATTCACGACCGGCGCGGGCCATTTAACCGGCTTGGGCGCTACGGTTACCTGGTCTGGCGGAACAAATACGGTTAATAACGGCGGCCTGGTCGCGGATAGCCATATCGTAATCACGAGCGGGACGAATATTGTAGAGGGCGGCGCCGCGGGCGGCGTACTTGCCCTTAATTCCGGCGGCACAGGTTTAGAGATGACCGGTGCAACCCTGACACTCAACTCTGATGCGGCTACTGCCGGAAAATTACTGCTTCAGGGCAATGTAACGACTTACGCCTCGGCGGTCAGCTCGAATATCAGCAACGGCTTGGGCTTGGCTAATTCCGGGACGATCGATCTCGACAACGGCACACGGACATTTACTGTCGCCGATGGCGCAGCAGCAAACGATCTTGTTATTGGTGCCGTCATTACCAACGGTGCCGTAACCAAGGCCGGTCCAGGCGTGCTTACTTTTAACGGCGCTAACACTTATTCGGGGATTACCACGATCAACGCGGGCACGCTAAGAGCCGGTAACGGCAATGCTTTGGGTACCGGGGCCGGTGGTGTTATAAATAATGCGACACTCGACATTGGAGCAAATACTTTAAATATCGGCGGCGTCTATAATCAGGCGTACCACTCTACGCTTAAACTTACGATCAATAGCCTGTCGACTTGGGGCAAGATCGTATCCAGCGCTGACGCGGTGGTCTCGGCGCTAAGCACGGTTAACGTTACAATTGCTGCCGGCCTTACTATCCCGAACAATAGTACTTTTACCGTAGTCGACGGCGCCGGCGGCCCTAATGTAAATGTCCCCGGTACGATTATATCCGGCAGCTCGCTTTTTGAGCTCTTAGGTTCGGTTTTAAACGGCGATTTGATTTTAACCGCGCATTACGCATCCAATTCTGCGCCTTTGTACGCTTCTTTAACCACCGATAGTAATGGCCGAGCTGTCGGCAACGCCCTGGATAATATCTCAAACCCATCCGGCGACATGACAACCGTGTTAAGTGCGCTCGCGGGTTTAAGCGGCGCTCAGGCCGCTAAAGCGCTGGATACCATGGTTCCTGCGGTGGATGCGGGCGTTCGTGATAACAGCACAGCCGCGCTGAATAACTTTATCGCGGTTTCTCTCGATCGCGCCCAAAGCGTTTTAGCTCTGGACGCAACGGGAAATTATACGAATAAATGTATCTTACCGGGGCATGACGATAAAATAAACGGTATTTGGGCTAAAGAGTACGGCAGTCATCTGGATCAAGGCACGCGCAAAGGTATTCAGGGGTATGATGCGTGGAATGCCGGCACGGCCATAGGTGTAGATCGTTTATTCGGCGATACGTTTACGCTGGGGATAAGCGGCGGTTATGCCTACGGCAATGTAGATTCAGACGCAAATAACGTGAGGACAACTATCGACAGTGCCCAAGGAGCGGTATACGCCGGCTATCAGGGCAGGGATATACCTTACTTTATCGATGCTGCAGGGTCTTTTGCCCGAAACTGGTATACGGCCAAGCGCGATATCGATGTGGGCGCGATAAATAGGATTGCCGATTCTAAATATGACGGCTTACAATACGGCGCTTATTTGGGCGGGGGGTATAATTTTGAATTAGAAAAAAATATAGAGGTTACGCCGTTAGTTTCGATCCAGTGGGATCACCTTGGTCTTTTTGGCTATACCGAGAATAATGCCGGAGCAATGGATTTAAGCGTTAACCGGCAAAGTTACGATATGCTGCAATCCGGCTTAGGCGTGAGCGCGGCTTCTTGCGTGCAATATAAATGGGGTAATTTTACTCCCGAACTCCATGCAAAATGGCTTTATGATTTTATCGGCGATAGCGTAGCGGTTACATCGGCTTATGCCGGCGGCGGATCGTTTACCGCCAACGGCGCTAAATCGGCGGCCAATAGCGCAAATCTCGGCGGGAAATTATTTTTCGATTTCAAAAACGACATCTCTTTGATCGCCCAGTGCGATACTCAGATAAAGAATAAATTTTTCGGCGTATACGGTTCCGTTACCGTGCGGTATAGATTTTAATACGGTTGTAAAATTAAATCCCCGCTTTTTGCTTCGTGCTGGTAAAATGTAGCGCATTATGGAAAATCATCAGCACAAATCATCGCACCCGCATACACCGGCTGCCGGCGCATTTACGCAGCTTATGCCGGAATTACAGCACGCAGTCTCCGACCGTGGTTATCATACACCGACACCGATACAGGAGCAATCGATCGGCCATCTGCTTGAGCGGCGCGACCTTATCGGCTGCGCTCAGACCGGCACAGGCAAGACCGCGGCATTTACTTTGCCGATCCTGCAATATTTAGCCAAAAATGTGCGCCCCCGGGCCAAAGGCCGCCCGCGTGTTTTGATTTTGGCGCCGACCCGGGAATTAGCCGCGCAGATCGGCGAGAGTATCCGCCACTACGGCAGGTATTTAAATATTGCCTATACGGTGATCTTCGGCGGCGTGGGCCAGCATCCTCAGGTCGTTGCATTGTCAAGGGGCGTCGATATCGTGGTTGCGACGCCCGGGCGTTTGCTTGATCTGATGAACCAGCACCATCTCTATCTTAACGATATCGAAATTTTTGTTTTAGACGAAGCCGACCGCATGCTCGATATGGGTTTTATCCATGATGTAAAACGCATCATTGCCAAACTTCCGCAAAAACGCCAGACACTTTTTTTCTCGGCGACGATGTCTTCGGAAGTAGTTAAGCTTTCCCATACGATCGTCCATAATGCGGTTCATGTCAGCGTTACTCCCGATAAACCGGCGGTGGAGCGTATCAACCAGAAGGTATTTTTTGTCGATAAAAACCAGAAGGATGCGCTTTTAGCGCGCCTTTTAGAGGCCAAGCATTTAAGCCGCGTTTTAGTTTTTGTGCAGATGAAACATGCTGTCGATAGAGTCGTTAAGGGGTTGATCCGGCTTAATATCAGCGCTGCCGCGATCCACGGGAATAAGAGCCAGAGCGCGCGCACCGAAGCCCTGGCTAAATTTAAATCCGGCCAATTGCGCGTTTTAGTCGCAACCGACATTGCCGCCAGGGGCATCGATGTCGAATCGATCTCGCATGTGATCAACTATGATATGCCAAGCACTCCGGAGACTTATGTCCATCGTATCGGCCGCACCGCGCGCGCCGGGGCCGCCGGTGATGCAGTTTCTTTTTGCTCGGCGCCGGAACGTGATGGGCTTCGCGCGATCGAGTCCGTTTTACGTATGCCGATACCGGTCGATTGCGACCATGCTTTTCACTCTCAGACGGCGCGTTTGGCTACCGGCCATGAGGCAAGGCCTGCACCAAGAGGAAATAGCGGCCGTAATCCCAGCTGGGGCCATAGGCCGGCGTCCAGTCACCGGCACAGCTCCGGCAGCCAAAATAAATACCACTCGCCCCGATGGGGAAAGAAGTAGACGCGCTTAAAAGCCTCACCCCGACCCTCTCCTAAAGGAGAGGGAATTTTTATAAACATAATGTGTGTGCTCTCGCTTCAAATGTTTTTTCTCGTCGGACGCGACGCGTTCCGCGTCTACGCGCGCGGCATACCTTACCGTGAATAGTGCTCGATAAATCGGGACACATCCCAAATTAAAGGTAACGGCAGGATGTGTCCCGATTTCCGAGGCACAACCACACTAAGGTACATGCAAGGCGCTAGTCCGCATGCTCGAAAAAACATTTGAAGCTGCGCGCGCAAACCCGGATAAGGTATGTCAAATTGCCCTGATGCCGATGTAATTTACACACAATATTTTATATTATCCTTTTGGTAATCTCCTTTTTCAAACCCCTTCAAAAGTGATAGAATAATTTTACATTGATCGGATGTGTAGGCTCATACAGGGGGCATAATAGACATGAAAATTAAAATATCAAAAAGTTCTCGGCATTCAAAAATTACCGGTGATGCTGCTGAGCGCTTTGTTCTTTACTGGTTATCGAAAAATGGTTTTGAATGCGCTTATGTGGATCATACAGGGATTGATATAATCGCCCGGAACCCACATACGGATGAAGTGATGGGGATATCAGTCAAGAGCAGATCGAGGAACGAAGGTACCGAGGGAACATACCTAAGCATACCTAACGATAATATTGAGAAAATAAATGCTGCGTGTAAAGCATTCGGGTGTATTCCATACTTTGCGATTGTAGTTGACGAAGAAAGTAAAATATATATTTTTATTTTAAAAAAAGATTATTTGGAAAAAATATTTCCCCAGGGACAAACATCTATTGGCTGGAAAATGTCCAAGAATTATTTAGAAAAATACAAAGTGGATAAAAATATTAAAATTATTGAGCTACATTACGATGTTCTAAATTGGTGGAAAGAACGTCAGTGAATTGATGGCTGATGGGAAAATAAGGGTATCCATTTTCATGAAGACGCGATAAATCGCGTCTCTACACCAAATCACACGCGGGCGAGGCATGCCTCGCCCCTACGGGATAATTCCTTAAAATATTTTGTGCGTTTTTTTGCTTTGCTTTTTTACTAGTTATAACTAGTAAGGCAGACTACGTTATTGGATGACATAAATATATTAAAAAATTAAGTTGATTGTAAGAAAAGATTTGGTATAATGCTGCCTTGGAATAAGGAGGCAGGTTATGCAAAAGAAAAAATCAGAAGGCAGGCGAGAAGCAATTTCGATAGCAGAAGAAGCCGTTGAGAAGAAAATTATTTTTATTCGCGGCCAGCAAGTCATGTTGGATAGAGATTTGGCGCGGCTTTACGAGGTTGATACGAAATACTTAAAACGGCAAGTGCGCAGACATATTGAAAGGTTTCCGCAAGACTTTATGTTCCAGCTTACTGATAGTGAATTCGAAGATTGGAGGTGCATTTTTGGCACCTCCAATCCTTCCGATAAGATGGGCTTACGCTACTCGCCATATGCTTTTACCGAGCATGGGATATTGATGCTTTCCAGCGTTCTTAATAGCCGCCGGGCGGTTGATGTTAATATCGCTATCATGCGGATATTTGTGCGTGTTAAGAAAATGATTATTACGCAAAAAGAGTTGATTGAGCGGGTAAGGCATTTAGAGATCAAAGACGAAATTCGCGAAGGCGATATTAAAACGCTTTATGATTTAATCAATCAATTAGTGTCAATGCCGGAAGAAAAGGTAAAACCTAAAATAGGTTTTCACCCATAATATCTAGACCCCAAGCCTTTCCAAAAGCGGTAGAAGTAATTTTATTTGCGTTCCATGGTCGAGGTGTTGAATTCTAAGCGGCAGAGTTCTTTGGCTTTTGCCGTGACGAAGCCGACGATGACTAAAGTCATCACTCCGCCGAAGGCGACACAGGGGATCGTGCCGATTAAGGCGGCGACCATGCCGCTTTCAAAAGCGCCTAACTCGTTAGAGGCGACGATAAAGATCGAATTAGCGGCGGCTACGCGCCCGCGCAGGTTATCCGGCGACAAGAGGCGGATCATCGAGCGGCGGATCACCATGCTGACTCCGTCGAAGACCCCGGTAAAAAATAAGGCGGCAAGCGAAAGCAAAAAGTTTTTCGAAAAGGCAAAGACCAGCGTGCTTAAGCCAAAGCCGGTTACAGCCAAGAGGAGATTTTTCCCGGCTTTGCCGATCGGCGTGTGGCGGGTGGCAAGCAGGGTCATGATCATCGCGCCCAAGCTTGGTGCGGCATTTAAAAGCCCTAAACCTTTGGCGCCGACATGGAGGATGTCGTTGGCGTAGACCGGCAGGAGGATCATTGCCCCGCCGAAAAATACCGAAAAAAGGTCTAAGGACATTGCGGCGAGCAAGGGCTGGTGTTGAAAGATAAAGCGCCAGCCGGTAGCAATGCTTCCCATGATCGCTTCGCGCTTGTGGGGTATATTCTGCGCCGTCGGCTGTGTTTGCAGAGTAAATATCCAGGATGCGGCAAAGCCTGCCGCGATAATCAGATATGAGCCTGCGGCGCCTAAGCCGTCGAAGATAAAACCGATCGCGGCCGGTCCCAAGACCGAACAGGTGATCCATGTCGCGCCGATCCAGGAGGAGGCATTGACCGTTAGGTGTTTGGGTACGATTTGCGCTTCCAAAGCGGTATTGGCCGGGTCGGCAAACCCGCGCGCAATGCCCGCTAAAAAAATAATGATGTAAAGGCCGAAGATCGGGTTGATGTGGGTCTGCCAGGAGAGTGCCGCCATAATTAAGGTGCACAACACCAGAGTTCCACGCGTGGTTAAAAGAATATTTTTGCGGTTAAAGTGGTCGGCGATATACCCGCCGAAGGGCGCGATCGTAATCGCCGGAATCGCTTCTACAAGCCCCAGCCAGCCTAAAGCTAAAGGGCTGTGGGTGATTTTATAAATTTGAAAGGCGATGACGACGGCTAAAGCACGGCCGGCTAAGGTGAACGAGCCGACTGCCCCGATAAAAAGGCGGATCTGCGTTACTTTAAGCGCAGCGAAGGATTTTATTTTTTCCATAATACGATGTTGATTCGCGGGTTATTTTATCTTTGCAGGAGCTTGTTGATCCGCTCGATCAGGGGGATAAATTTGTCGCCTTTGCGCAGGATGATCGGCTCTTTTTTATTATTTTCTAAACGGTCGTCGAGCTCGCGCACGATGCGGTCGAAAGGCCCCAAGAGCGAATGGGTAAGCCGGTGGGCGATGGCCATAAGTACCAGGATCATCGCCGGTGTAGCCACAAGCAATATCAAGATCACTTTGCGCGCCGCGGGAATCAAGGTATAGGTGATCACTTCGGGGATGGCAACCTCTTCGGCGGTGACCTGAAAGATCAGGGAGTAAAAGGCAACGGTCATCAAAAAAAGCGGCAATATTGACGAGAACAGGATCATAAAAAAAGTATCGCGGTGGAGCTTGTTGGCGAAGAGTTGTTTACGCCGGTTATTTTTTATACTTTCTTTTTCCATTAAGCTTAATTCTAGCCTTATGCCGATATTGCGTCAATAAGTAAAATTTTTCTTGAGCTGCGGGGAGCTCTCGGTTATATTGTAGAAGATGAAAGTCTCAACAGCTTTTTTGTTTATCGGTGTTTCTGCCGGTGCGTATCTGGCATACGCTTACAATCTTTTTGTGAAATTGAATGCCCGCGCAAAAAGCGCCTGGTCGGATATCGATGTCCAGCTTAAGCGCCGGCATGACCTGGTGCCTAACCTGGTAACCGTGGTGAAAGGGTACGCTTTACACGAGCGCACTACCCTTGAGGCAGTGACGGCGGCGCGTAGCGCGGCGATTTCGGCCGAAGCCTCGCCCAAAGAAACGGAAAATGCTTTAAGCGGCACCTTGAAAGCTTTATTCGCTTTAGTGGAAAATTACCCGCTTTTAAAAGCGGATGGGACTTTTTTACAATTGCACAAGGAGCTTGTAGATATTGAAGATACTTTGCAATATGCCCGCCGTTATTATAATGGTGTCGTGCGCGATTTTAATACCGCGATCGCCATTTTTCCCAATAATGCCGTTGCTGCGTTGTTCGGTCTTAAGGTTAAAGATTTCTTTGAGCTTGAAAGCGTATTGGAAAAACCCGTTCCCCAAGTCGATTTAGGCCATTAGAGCCGGTTTTATAAATTTCTTGACGGGTTTTGGGGAGTATGCTAATATCTTGGTTATTCTAAACCAAAGGAAGGTGTCTTTACCATGTGGGCAGTAGTAGAAATTTTGAAAAAGCAGTATATCGTACGTCCTAACGACAAGATTGAGACCGAGCGCCTGGAGCAGAAAGAAGGCGAGATCGTTTTTGATAAGGTCTTGTTGCTGGTCGACGGCGAAAATATTAAAGTAGGTACCCCTTACGTCAATGGGGCGAAAGTAAAAGCCTCGATTACCGGCGAAGAGAAAGATGACAAGGTCATCATCGGCAAATTTAAACGCCGTAAGAAATATCGCCGGCGCCAGGGGCATCGCCAAATCCACTCGATCCTCACGATCTCGGATATCTCCTGATTTAACCAGTGATAGTCGACCAAGTAACCATTTATTGCAAAGCGGGCGACGGCGGCGCAGGCTGTACCTGTAACCTGATGTATTCTGCCCGGCGCGTTATCGGCGGCGGCGGCGCAGGCGGCAACGGCGGCAATGTTATTTTGCGCGTTTCCCCGCACCACTCGGACCTCGTATGGTTCCGCGGACGTAAAGAGTTTATCGCCGAAAACGGCCTGCGCGGCGATTATAATAACCGCAAAGGTAAAGTCGCCGAAGATTTTTATGTCGATGTTCCGCTGGGTACGATCGTCCGTGATTTAGAGAATAATGTTATTGTCGATTTAAACCAGAAAAATCAGGAATTTATGATTTGCCGCGGCGGCCGCGGCGGCGAGGGTAATTTTAAAAAGTTTTACGCATTGCCTCCGGCGATCGGCGAAGAAAAAGAGGCGATCCTGGATTATCGCATTCCCGTACAGGCGGCTTTTGTCGGTTTTGCCAACGCCGGTAAAACCTTGGTCTTCAATAAGCTTACCGGTAAAAATTTTAAAGTAGCCGACTACCCCTTTACCACCCAAAGCCCGGTTTGGGCCGACGCCGAGTTTGAGTATAAACTTTTTTCGCTGATGGATACGCCGCCGGTTAAGGGGAGCCATGACGAATCACATCAGCATAACCATTTTTTACGCCATCTTTACCGGCCGCGGGTGTTAGTCTTTGTCAGCGGCGATGCTGCGAATTACAAGCAAGAGTTTAAACAGCTTAAGGCCGAGATCGAATTATCCGACGAGACTCTTTTAGAAGGGAAGAAGATTTTTTATGTTTTGAATAAGATCGATACGATGAAGAAAATCCCTAAAGATAAAAAGCTGATCTGTATCTCTGCGCTTAAAGGTACGGGGATCGAAGAATTGCGCGAAACCCTCTTTAACGCCACCCGCAGCTAGCGTACGCGCTTTCGCCTAAATGTTTTATTCTAAATAAGCGCGGAAGATGTTTTCCAGTTCCTCGGTATTATTGACATCCAGATTGGTCTGGATAAACAAGGCAAAGGCGTCAAGGGCGATTACGGCATTTAACCCGGCATCGTTGGTGACGACCTCGCGCAAACGCGCGCAGAAAGCGCGGTTGACTTGGGCGATCTGGCGGTAGGTATCGGCGAGCTTGGCCATGGTCCAGTCGGCTTGCTTGCCGCGTTTGGCCAGAAAATATTGCGCCAGGATATACATGGAAAATACGCGGTAAGAGGTTTCGTTGTTGTCGGCGAAGGGTAGGTGAAAACGCACCAAGGGGCGCAACTTGGCCAGGACGGGGCAGCCCCCGGCCGCCATATAGATACCGGCTAGGGAACTTAAGCCGCTCTGCAAAGAGGTTTTTTTAATATAGGTCCGTTGTGCGGTTTCGACCGTGACGGTGACCTGCTGGCACGATTCTAGGTCTTTACAAAAATTGATAAGGCTTAACATGCTTACGGCTGTCGGGCAATCAAGGTCGTGTAATTCATTTAAGGGGCATGAGGGGCATTTATGAAAACCAAGGCGTGTCCATTCGGGTGTGGCCTTAAGCTGCGGCCCGACCAGGGTTAAATCTTTGGTGTTGAGCGCCACGGGGAACGATTCTGTTTTCCCGTCAGGGAACAGGAAGCGGTAAGTAAAAGTGATTGTGTCTTTTGGTTTGTCCATACTTCTATTATTCTACCGTAACGGCCTTTAGTCAAACTACATTTATTTTTTGTGTTTAGAATTATCTTGAAATCCTGAGGTAGAAAAAAGTCAATGAAGAGTAAACTTAAGCCATAACGGGCGTGTGCGGTTTTTGTTAATATGCCTGCGTGTTGAGAAAGATAATTTTCTTAAGTTTGATGGCGGTGGTTTTAAACGGCTGTGCCGGCGTGGATTATTCCGTAAGGAAAGATGTCCGGCCGATAATCAATTTTACGTTATCGATGCCGGATAAAAGCAGTGAGATAGATTATTTGGGCCTGGATAAAAACAGCCGCTTTTTTAAATTATCCCAGATCGATTCTCCGGCGGTATTGATCGAAGTTTTCAGTATGTATTGTATCTATTGCCAACAGGCAGCGCCGCAGGTAAATGAACTATACCGGTTGATTGGAAAGAACGGCCTTACGGATAAAATCAAGGTGATCGGCATCGGTACCGGCAACTCGCACCAGGAAGCTGAGATATTTAAAGATAAATTTGCCGTGCCGTTTCCGCTCTTTCCTGATTTCAGGGAAGGGGTATCTACAGTGCTTAAGGTAAACAGCACGCCGACGTTCGTGCTTTTGTCGGTCCGCGGCCGGTATATCCGGACGATATGCCGTTATGAAGGTAAATTTTTTAATGCCGAACAATTCTTAGGCGAGATCAATAGGGCGATGGCAAAAGAGAAATTATGAAAAAAGTAAGCCTTGTAATAATAGCTTTGATTGTGCTTTTGGCGGGGCACGGTTATGCGCAGGAAGTAAAAAAATATATTTATAATCCCGGCAAAATCAAACCGACCGACAGTGTGATGCGCGTAAAACCCGGGGATAAGGCGGAAGATTTTACTTTGCCTTCGCTAAGCGGCGAAAAAATATCACTTTCACAATTTCAAAATAAGAAAAACGTCGTGATTTCTTTTGTCCCTGCGGCTTGGACCCCGGTCTGTTCGGCGCAATGGCCGGGGTACAATCTGCTGGATGATATTTTTAAGGAGAATGACGCGGTGCTTTTAGGCATCACCGTAGATAATATTCCTACTTTATATGCCTGGACTACGGCGATGGGCGGAGTAAATTTTCCCGTGCTTTCCGATTTTTGGCCGCATGGCAAAGTAGCGCAGCAGTTTGGTCTTTTACGCCGGGATGGGGTAAGCGAACGGGCTATCGTTGTTATCGATAAGAAAGGTACCATCCGTTATGCCGAAGCTTATGACATTAATGTCCGCCCGCCGGCGGATATCATTATCGGCCAGCTGAAAAAAATAAACCAGGAAAAATAAACGGATACGAAGATTTTCCGGGTGAACGATATATCGGGCTGAAAGGTTAAAAACAGGCAAAGAAAGGAGTAGTAGTATGAAAAAAGCAGTGTGGTTGTTCTTGGTTGTGGCGCTTTGCGGTTGTGCGGCGGCGAATACTTATCGTTGTATTCTTGACGCGCAAGCGCGGCATAATACCAGCTATGTGAAGGTCTCCGGTGATATCGACCATGCCAAGGCCCTTTCGCGGGATGCGATGAAAGAGACGAACCTGGTAGAAACCGCCAGCGAAAGGCCTAAGAACGAAAAAAGTGCTTATTTGATTTGTCAGAGCTCATCTTTCTGGGATAAGTTATTAGGAAAAGCGCCGCAAAGGCTTGAGGCTTTCTTCTACGATTATGATTCTGCGGCGAATATGACGGATATCAAAATCGTTGAAAAGATCGAAGGCGACGTTCCGTCAATACGCGAAAAAATCGTTGAGATGATCGAGCAAAAAGCGAAGTAATAACTTTCTGGCGCAGGATAGCCGATAAAAGGGGGTTTCGGGCGGTTTACTGCTTCGCCCGGCCCCCCCAGCCTGCTTAAAAATTCCTACCTCAAAATATTGCCGTACGGCAAAAGCGGCCAAATTTTAAAATATCTCTCGTCTCTGACGTGGTAAAATAAATGTTAGCTATCCCCATTTTCCGGGGACCATAAAAGGGAGGTTGTGTGAAAAAAATATTTATTATTGTAAACGGAGTTTACGTTGTTTTGGCGGGGTTATTGATCTCGGTGATCCTGGTAGCCGCTTTGCTGGCGCCGAACAAACAGCAAGCCGCTTTTTCGGCTGTATTGGCCGGATTTATCATTATGGACATGTTAGGGTTAGGGCTGATTGCAACCGGTGTCGGGGTTATTTTAAAGAAAAATTGGGCGAGGATATCGCTGAATATCATATCAGCGTTGGCTTTGTTTGAAGGGGTGATCATGTCGGGAGTATTTTTCTTGTTTCCGATGATCATGCGCCAGAAGATACCGGCGGATACGCCCCATCGTGATTATCATGTAGTGATGCTGGTCGGACTTATTTTTAGCGGTATATTTTTTGTCATCATCCCGGCATTTTTTCTGGCATTTTTTAATAATAAAGGGGTAAAAGATATATTTGTTAAGCCGGGGCAATACAAGTCGTTGCTGCCGTTTGGGATTAAAATGCTGGCGGTGATGTTTTTGCTGGGAGGAATTTTGGCGCCGCTTTCGGCGATGTTATATATATCGGTACCGATACCGTTGTTTTTTGGAATAACGCTGATTTGGCCGATAAGCATGATTTATGCGTTGATATTCGGGGTGATCAATGTTTACCTGGGCATAGGTTTTTTTAAGCTTAATAAAAAAGCCTGGATCACGGCTATCTGTCTTCACATTTATACTCTTATTGGCGGAGTATCGCAGGCCCTCACCATTAAGCAAGAAGAGCTGCAAGCAATAATGTCGCGAGTCGGCGGCAACGGCCCCGTGCTGTCGCTGGGCCAGTATAAATTAGCTATTTTAGTGAGTATGCTTTTTGTTGTTGCGATAATCGTTTATTTATGGTGGAAGCGAGGAATCTTTTCAAGGCCAAAGGCCGCCCAAGCGATTGGGCAGTAGAAAAGTGAAGGCATAAAAGCGGGAGGTGTGGTTTATGGATAATGGCAAAAACGATGCCCACGAGCAGCCGGCGGTAAAAACTACCATCGTCGGCGGCAGGCCCCCCGGTACGGGAAAAGGTCTAGGCGGCGTCCCGCGCGGGATCGAGATCATGTTGAAAAAATCCGTGGTTGACGCAAAATTCCGCGCCGAATTTCTCCAAAAAAAAGCCGCCGCCGCGGCTTTGATCGAACTTAAGCTAAGCGATAGCGAAAAATCTATTCTAAACGCCATTCCTGTCGTTAATCTTGAAAAAATGATTGCCGCGACTTGCGTCCACCCTAATCTGCACCCGGCGTTTATGACTTACACCGCGGCAGTGATGCTGGCGGCGATCTCGGCGGCCGGAGTTTGCCAGGCGGAAGGTCGTCAGGTAGGCCCTGAGGATAGCAACTATATTATAGAACAAAGTACCGGTGGTGTGCGGGCAGATATGCCCGCTGAACCGGTTAAACCGTTTTTGGGGTATTATGAAGATGCTAATGTTACAAAAGTAAAGTTCAGAGTTGCGGTTAAGGGTAAGGATGGTATTGCGTTGTCGGACAAGGTTATCGTTGAATTGGAAAAAAAACGTTTATCGGAGAAAACCAGCCCATACAATACAGAGGGCGGTGCCTATGTTGATCATAACGGTGCAGCGTTATTCGAGGAAGTGCCTGTCGGCATATATGATATTCAAGTTTTGGCACTAAACCGTGCTGTGATCAAGGAAATTGAGTATGAAGTCAAGGCCGATGTGGATAACGACTTGACGATTACTTTGGGCCAATAAACAAATTTTTATTATGTCTGCGGATATTACCCTGCTTAACCTCAACATGCTCTACATCCACTACGCCGACAATGTGGAGCGGGAGCGCCATGTGCCGCTGGGGCCGCTGTACCTTACCCGTGCCTTGGAGGACGCCGGCTTTAACGTGGATTTTCGCGACTACCAGACTTATCCCAGCGAGGATCTTTTCGATATGGATGTTTTTTTACAATTTACTGCTAATCCTGCTCCAATCATCGGGTTATCGTGCATGGCGAATTTACTGCCGTTTACTTTATTGGCGGCGTCCCGGCTGCGCGAGAAATATCCCAATGCCGTGATTGTTTTGGGCGGGGTAGGTTCAAAGTCGGTCGAAGAAAGTATCCTCAAGCGCTTTTCTTCAATCGATATTATCTGCCGTGGGGAAGGGGAGTTGACCGGGCCGGATTTGCTGGATGCTTTAAAAAACGGGCGCGATTTGAGTACGGTTAAAGGCATATCCTTTCGCAGGGGTAAAGAGATAATACATAACCCGCCGCGAGAGCGCATCAAAGATTTAGATTCGATACCCTTTCCGCAATTTAGAAAGATCAATATTGCCGATTATGTCGGTTACGGCATGCTGTCGAGCCGCGGTTGCCCTTACCCGTGTACTTTTTGTTCGGTGGCCCCGGTTTGGAATTTAGAATCTTATTCCCGCAGCCCGAAAAGCATTGTGGCCGAGATGAAAAAATTGCATGATGAGGCCGGGGTCAAGCTTTGCTTATTCCAGGACGAGTTTTTTGTTTCCGGGAAAAAACAGGTGATGGATTTTTGTGCTGAACTGCGGCGGCAAGAGTTAAATATTAAGTGGAAGGCTTTCGGCCGTGTAAACTTATGCGATAAAGAGATGATGGAAGCAATGGTTTCGACCGGTTGTGTCGAATTGCGCTTTGGCATTGAGTCGGGTTCGGACCGGATTTTGAAAGAGATCAAAAAAGGGTTTACTGCTGCCGCCGCGGTGGAGGTGATTTCGCAGGCAGTCGGTGTATTTCCTCGTGTCGATGCCTTTTACGTGTGGGGTTATCCTTTCGAGACCATGGAAGATTTTTACGAGAGCGTTTTTCAAATGGTATCTTTTCGTTCCATGGGTACGCGGATCTTGCCCAGTATGCTTTCGCTTCTGCCGCAAACCGAGATCTATCGGGAGTGGGCGGGTAAGGTTAAGCTGGAATTCGACCCGGGGTTTATCCCGGAGTTTGTGCTGACCGGACATGAAGTATGCATGGGGGTGGATATGCGCGTACCGCTAGAATATAAGGCATACTTCGATTTGATCGCCGGAAATCCCGATATCTTTTCCGGATTTTTTATCGCCGACAAGGAAACGAATATTTTGCCGAAATTAGAGGTGCTGCGCCAATTTGGTTTCTATCCTGCCCTTAAAAAACACGACATGCTTGGCGCGGAAACGGAAAGCTGTGGCGCGCATTCGCCGCGCACGGCAAGCAATATCGTAAACCACGCCTGAAGAGCGGTCATTAATACCTTATTAAAACCTAAATTTACAGGTGTAATATAGTATTCATGAAAAAGGAAATTGACATTTTTGATTTTCATTGTAATATTTAGCTATGCTTAAAAGAGAGGATTTTTATAATAAGATTCAAAAAGCCTTAAAAAGGGCTAAAGCAGTTGCGTTGCTTGGCCCACGCCAATGCGGTAAAACTACCCTTGCCAGAGAGTTTGTGCCTTCCGGTTCGGTGAATTATTTTGATTTAGAGGACCCGCAATCCGCAGCACGCCTTAAAAATCCTAAATCTTCTCTTTCCCTTTTGCGTGGGGTAGTGGTGATCGATGAGGTCCAGCGCGTTCCGGAATTGTTTCCGGTGTTGCGTACGCTTTTAGACCGTTCGCCTTTGCCGGCTAAATTTTTAATTTTAGGCAGTGCTTCATCGGACCTGTTGCGGCAATCTTCGGAGTCATTGGCCGGCCGCTTGGAAACCGTTGCGATGAGCGGTTTTGGCCTTGGTGAGGTTGGGGCCAAGCAAGCTAACCGCCTTTGGTCGAGAGGCACTTTTCCCTTGTCTTTCCTGGCCAAAAGCGATGAAGACAGTTTTGCTTGGAGAAAAAATTTTATCCAGATGTTTTTGGAGAGGGATTTACGCGCTCAAGGGGTCAATATCCCTTCCGCGGCGTTACACCGGTTTTGGATAATGCTGGCACATAGCCATGGGCAAATATGGAATGCCGCGCCGCTCGCCGCTTCTTTAGGGGTAAGTGAGCCGACGGTGCGTAAATATCTGGATATTTTTACCGGTGTTTTTATGGTGCGCCAGCTTGCTCCCTGGTACGCGAATATTAAAAAGCGCCAGGTCAAGGCGCCTAAAGTTTATTTGCGGGATACCGGGTTATTGCATAGCTTGTTGGGTTTAAAAGATTCTCATCAGGTTTTGGGCTACCCCCGGTGCGGTGCATCGTGGGAGGGTTTTGTGATCGAAGAGGTAACAAGATCGGTTGAACCGGATGATGTTTATTTTTGGGCGACTCATAATGGAGCAGAGATAGATTTAGTATTTACGAAAAACGGCCGGATGTGGGGTGTTGAATGTAAATTTTCCGATGCTCCGGCCATAACTGCTTCGATGAAGATTGCTTTAGAGGATTTAAAGCTGGAGCATATCGCGGTTATTTATCCCGGTAAGCAGCGTTATATGTTGGACAAAAAAATCAGCGTAGTGCCATTGGAGTCAGTAATGGGTGGGATGAAGTCAATTTTTGCGTAAGAACAAATACGCGTCCAAAGCTTAATTTTGTAGGTATAATATAATTCTTATGAAAAAAATGGTGGTAAAGCTGGGGAGTTCGGTGATCGCCCCCAAGGGTAAGCTCGATCAAAAACTGGTTGCGGCCATAGTTGCCGATATTTTTAATGCCAAAAAAGCCGGTTACGAGGTGGTGATCGTATCTTCCGGTGCTATTGCCTGTGGGTTAAACCGCCTGGGGCATAAAGCTAAACCTAAAGAGATGCATGCGTTAATGGCGATCGCTTCGGTCGGCCAGATCATCTTAATGGATGCCTTTGATAAAAAATTCTGTGCTAAAAAAAGCCTGTGTGCGCAGATATTGCTGACCTGGGCGGATTTTGATAACCGAGAGCGTTATGTAAATATCCGTAAAACCATTGATACTCTGCTTAAGATGGGGGTGACGCCTGTCATTAACGAGAACGACGCGGTAACGTCCGAAGAGATCCGTTTTGGCGATAATGACTGGACTTCGGCGCGCGTGGCCGATCTTTTAGATGCCGATATTCTGGTGATCTTATCCGATGTTAAAGGCTTGTATGACGGCGTAAAACTGGTCAAGCGGGTGGAAAAAATTGACCACAAGATAAAAGCTCTGGTGCGCAAAGAAAATAAGACTCACACTCACGGCGGGATGGATACGAAATTAGAAGCGGCGACCTCGGCCGGTTACGCCGGGATAAAAACGGTTATTGCTTTAGGCCGGGAAAAAAATGTTTTAACGCGGATTGCCCAAGGCGAAGCCGTGGGTACTTTATTCGTACCCATGAAGCAGAAAGAAAATGCCCGTAAGCGCTGGATTTTCAGCAAACAGATCAAAGGCACATTAACCGTGGACGACGGCGCGCGCCATGCGCTTTTATGCGAAAACAAAAGTTTGCTTAGCGTGGGCGTCGTGAAGGTTGACGGTGAATTTCATAAAGGCGACGCGGTGGCGGTTGTCGATTGCGGCGGGGTTTCGTTAGGCTGCGGTATCGCTAACTACAGTTCGGATCAGATCATTCCTAAAACGAAACTGGAAAGCGAGCTTATTCATCACGATAATTTTATCCGTGAAGCGCAAGGCTGGTGCTACAGCCCTTACCGCTATAGCGTGAAAAAAGATTTTTAAGCCTCCTCTTTGCAAAGTGGTTTAAATATGGTATACTCATTATGGTGAGTAATGATTCATTATAATGAGTGATAAGTTATGATAGCCGAATATTTTATATCCAGTAATCCGCAAAAAGTGTTGCAATACCTGCTATTACACTCCGGTAAAGAATGTTATGAGCGCCAAGTTGCCCGAGGCGCCAAGATCAGCTATGGTTCAGCCAACCGTGTGCTTAATGACTTTTCCAGGCAAGGCATAGTTAAAAGAAAAAACGAAGGCAGAATGAGCTACTACAAGGTAGACGTTGCCAACCCTTTTGTGCATGAATTCAAAATATTGATTAATCTTGTTTTGTTGGAGTCTTTAGTTGAAAAACTTAAGCCTTTGTGCGAAAAGGTTGTGCTTTTCGGCAGTTGCGCGCTCGGTGCGGATACACAAAAAAGTGATATCGACCTGTATATATTATCTTCGGATAAAGAAAGTGTTCACGCGATAATCAATAAGTTTTCTTATTCGGATAAAGTCGCAAAAAGGAAAATCCAGGCAGTGGTGGATTCCCCCGCAGACATTTTACGCGATGAACGTGAAAACAAGGTATTCATGGAGGAGGTCGCTGCGGGAAAAATATTATGGGAGAGAGGAGTCAATGAGCCCGACGTTTAAAGATTGCTTAGCACATAAAAGAATATTTGAGTTTAAAGCAGCCGTGCATCTTGTCGATGGAGAGTTGGAAGATGCCCAGGACGATTTATTATCTGCTAAGCAAGATTTAAGCAAAGACGGAGTAAAATGGGCGACAATTAAGGGATATTATGCAATGTTCCATGCGGCCCGCGCACTTTTGTATTCTAAAGGCTATAGGGAAAGAGGGCATCATTGTCTGTATTTGGCGATGAAAGAATTATTTGTTAAGGAGAAAGTTCTCGAAAATAAGCTGGCCGAAGCGCTATATGCGGCTATGCTTTTGAGGGAAGAGGCTGATTACAAAAGGAATTTTTCCAAAGAAAACGCCGCCGCCGTAATCGGAAAAGCAGAAAGTTTTCTGGCCGCAGCGAAGGAAATTTTAAGAAACAATAAATGAAAAAATAAATTCATTATGATCTTGAAAAGAATAAGGGCAATGCATATTGTTTTTGTATTAGTTTTTGTGTTGGCTGGTTATTTGTATGCTGTTGCAGAAAATAATAATACGGCGCCGGGTGATGTCAATAGACACATTACTGCTTCTAAGGAGTGGCAACAAATTGCGGCGTTATGGCGGGATTTAGACCGTGTACGAAGCTATAAGGATATTTCTAAGGATGAACGGGAACAGTTCAAGATACGGGACGAAGAAGCGCGCAAGGGCTTGGAGAGGCTGAAAGTATCCGGCGTCATTACTGATGATGAATGGAGAGTATTTGACGCCATCATACATGAAAAATGTTGTTTTGTGACTTTCTGTGCGGTTCAAAGGCCGGTAATGGATGATATTTCTGTCAAGAGCAGAGAAATCGCCGGAATCCGAAAGTTAAGCAAAGACCCCTTTTTAGGCGCTTATTTTAAAAAAATAAACATTAATAGAAAAGACTATTTTGGCGGAAAGGTTCTTGCTTTTTACCGGTTTGTTATGAGTAACCTTGATGAGACCAAAGCGCTCTCCTCGGGCATTCACTTGGTGGTAGATGCCGGAGGTGCGGTGAAGACAAACTTTAATTACTTTGCTGATGATTTTATGCGTTACGATAGCGCGGCGGTTTTGCGTGCCATGGAGATTATGAGCGGCCGCTTGGACCAGCAGCGCAAAGATATTTACATCAAAAACATCAAAGATTATAAGAATATCGCCCAAGCTATGGAAAAACTAAAAAATCTTTTAGGGATTAAAGATTTTTTAAAACAGTAACCTTGCCCGCCTTCGCTTTTTACCTTAAAGCAGCCGTTTTGTGGGAGTGTTAAAAACAGTACTTTTGAGAAATAAACTTTCCGGTGTCTTCTACACAAAAAATGCCCGATTTATCTGCCAATAATGCTATAATATTGTTTTATATGATGAATTATGGGAGAAAATAAGATGAGTGAATATGTAAAAGAGTTAACGCAAACGGCGAAAGCTGCGGCGTATAAAGTGGCGGTAATGGATGCCGGCGTGAAGGCAAAAGTTTTGCGTGCCATGGCTGCGGGTTTATTGAAAAACGAAGCGTTTATCCTCAAAGAAAATAAAAAAGATATCGATACGGCGATAAAAAATAATCAGGCGGAAAGTTTTGTTGACCGTTTGACTTTGAGCGAGAAGCGCCTTAAAGAGATGAGTGATTCGTTAAAGGCGATCGCGGCATTTAATGACCCGGTCGGCCGGATTATTTCAAGCTGGGCGCGGCCTAACGGTTTAAAAATATCCAAGGTGCGTTCACCGATCGGTGTGGTGTTGATCGTTTATGAAGCGCGGCCTAATGTCACCAGCGATTGCGTGGGGCTTTTGCTTAAATCGTCGAATGTGGGAATTTTGCGCGGCGGCAAAGATGCGATTCATTCTAATTTAGCCGTGGCGAAAATTTTGCAAGATGCCGCGAAAAAAAGCGGGGTCAAGTTTCCCGTATTTTTTATGGTAGAGAAGACCGATCACGAGATCGTCGATGAGCTGCTGCACCAACACGAGTCGATCGACTTGGTGATTCCCCGCGGCGGCGAGGCATTGATCAAAAAAGTGGTCGAATCATCAACCATTCCGGTGATCAAGCATTACAAGGGCGTTTGCCATATTTTTGTCGATAAGACCGCGGATTTAAAACAAGCGGTCAAGATTTGCGTTAATGCCAAGGTACAGCGGCCCGGCGTATGCAACGCAGTCGAAAAAATTTTGGTGCATAAAGATATCGCCAAAAAGTTTTTGCCGATGCTAAAGCAAGCTTTTGATAAAAATAAGGTGGAGATCCGCGGGGACAAGACTACATGCTCGGCTATTGAAGCGAAAGCCGCAACTCAAGCCGACTGGTATGCCGAATATTTGGATTTGATCGTCACGGTGGGCGTAGTCAACGATGTCGGTGCCGCGATCAACCATATCAATAAATATAGTTCGCATCACACCGAGAGCATCCTTACCCGCAACAAGGCTAATGCCGATAAATTTACCCGCGAAGTCGATTCCGCTTGCTGTTTTGTAAATATTTCTACCCGTTTTAGCGACGGCGGCGAATTCGGTTTAGGCGCCGAGATCGGTATATCTACCGATAAACTCCATGCCCGCGGCCCCATGGGTGTCGAAGATCTAACGACCTACAAGTATGTCGTGCACGGCACCGGCCAGGTGAGGGAATAACAGGGGATGGTGCGTGAAAATCTTAGATATTTATTTTAAATGGGAGGGCAGGATTTGCCGAAAGACGTATTGGATTTTTCAGATACCGATAACCGTAATAATGGTGTTGCTGGAAAGTTTTAAAACCAGGTATACGAAAATTGATTTATTGCTAATGGTTGTTGGGGTATACTGCGCGGTTGCTATAAATATAAAACGAGCCCATGATCGTAACCGTTCAGGTTGGTTTGTATTTCTCCTCGTTGTGCCGATTGTGTGTATTTGGCCGGATATTGAATTAGGGTTTTTAAAAGGTACGGACACAGATAACCGGTTCGGCAGCCCGGACAAGACCTGGACAAAATAAAGGTGGGCATGAGCTTTAGAGACGAAAAGAGGTTGAGATCATGAAGATCGGTATATTGGGCGGGACGTTTAATCCGCCGCATTTAGGGCATCTGATCTTGGCGCAGGAAGCTTGCCAAAAGGTGGGCTTAGACCGCGTATTTTTTGTGCCGACAAATATTCCGCCGCACAAGCAAAGCGGTAACGTATCGGCGCAAGACCGGTTAAAGATGGTGAAGCTGTTAGTTCATGGGGATAAACGTTTCGTGGTAACAGATGTAGAGATCAGGCGCAGCGGGGTTTCGTATACGATCGACACCGTGCGGGAGTTAAGAAAAAAATATCCCGATGATGAATTATATTTGATCGTTGGTTCGGATTTAGCGAATAATTTTTCCAGCTGGCGTTACTTTGACGAATTAAAAAAAGAAATTGAGATCGTTGTCGCCCGCCGGCGCGACTATCCTTTGCGGCGTGAGGGTGATTTTTGGACGGTGGGTATTTTACAGATGGGGATATCGTCTTCCTATATAAGGAGCTTGATAAAGCGGCATTTCA